>ERZ795049.6296-NODE-6296-length-10476-cov-5.244218_pt1 | contig 10476 bp, 10 predicted proteins | sample MGYA00375133_ERZ795049 | MGnify/ENA primary metagenome ERZ795049 (study PRJEB30178, sample SAMN05720147) | activated sludge metagenome | isolation source: anaerobic digester from wastewater treatment plant | place: Japan | collected 2015-04-20 ...
TTATCCCTCTGCAGCTTATTTACATCCAAAGAGCTTCCTACATGAGAACCTGTCGGGTAGGCAGGTTCATGAAAAAAATAAAAATTATGTTTTTTTGCCGGGTCTGTATTTGCCTTAATCCAGTTTAATTGTGTATCCGATATAGTATGATCCTCACCTGGATGGTTTGAGTTCAGCATAAAAAACCGAGAACTATTTTTGTCAAAATAATAGACCGTCTTATGATATCCTTCCAAAAAATTTGCTTTTATTTCTGTAAAAACCTCTTCAAAAGCCTGCTCACCTTCTTCTCCGGCCTTTGCTTCGTGATTTCCAAAGCCGGGATAAAAGAAGCTAATGGGGTAATATTGAGTTACTGTATCTTTAAAATCCTGCAGCTGAGCCTTCATCTTAGAATAGCCGCTTATGCCTTTTACCAAATCACCCGGCATAACTGCAAATAAGGGGTGAGGTGTCATCTTCTTTATATTTTCGAGAGTTTTTGTAACAGCTTTCTTATTAATTTTTCCATCCGATCCCCGGCAGTCAGCCATAACCGCAAAACGCAAAGATGTACTTTGTTCCTGTTTATTAGTGATATTCAGTGATGTTCTTTGTTCCTCGTCTGTTAAGTTTACTGTTCTGCAAGAAGTAATTACAACAAGCATGGTAAACAGTAATAGATAAATAAAGACTTTTCTTTTAATATCAACCATCCCCTTCTAAAGTAAATGACTTTTGAAACTGATATTAGTTATATTATTTTCTAATTTATACAATATAGTATATAATACTATTATGATTGTTAAGGAGGGATTGCCATAAACACTGACAGACTGGTCAATGAGTTTATTGAAATGGTTAAAGTAAGCAGCGTTTCGGGAAAGGAAGGCAAATTTGCATCACTGCTTTCCGAAAAGCTTAAAGGTCTGGGATTTGAAGTATACATAGATAATGCGAACAAGGATTCCGGCGGAGATACCGGCAATGTGCTGGGCAGGCTCAAGGGAACCCTCAACACTCAGCCGGTGCTCTTATGTGCCCATATGGATACGGTAGTTCCGGGAGAGAACATTAACCCTGTGATTCGTGAAGGCATAATATACAGTGACGGTACAACCGTACTCGGCGGCGATGACAAAGCCGGAATTGCCGCGATACTGGAAGCAGTAAGGCATATTAAGGAGAACAATATTCCCCATGGGGATGTAGAGGTTGCATTTACCATATCTGAAGAAAACGGAATGACAGGAGCCAAAAATATGGATTACAGCTGGCTCAGATCCAAGCTTGCATTTGTGCTGGACAGCAGCGGGGATGTTGGAACGGTAATAATACAGGCCCCTGCACAGTATAAGATACTTACTGCAATAAAAGGAAAATCGGCTCATGCGGGAATATCCCCCGAAAGCGGCATAAGCGCTATTCAGGTTGCAGCACGGGCAATAGATAAAATGAAGCTGCTGCGTATCGATGAAGAAACCACCGCCAATATAGGCAGTATAAACGGAGGCGGCTCTACCAATATAGTATGCGATAAAGTTGAAATTTTCATGGAAGCAAGAAGCCTGGTAAGAAGCAAGGTTGACGCCCAGGTAAAGCATATGCTGGAATGTATTGAAAGTGCCTGCAGTGAATATGGTGCAGAGCATGAAACAACACATTACCTGAGCTATCCTGAGTTTAGCATTTCAAAGGATTCTGAAGCTATCAGGCTTGTGGATTCCGCAATAAAAAAGATAGGACTTGAAACCCAGCTGAAATCAACAGGCGGCGGCAGCGATACCAACATTATGAGCGGAAAAGGTTTGCAGGCAGTGACATTGGCAACAGGAATGACTGATGTACACACCACTTCTGAGAGCATTGCCGTCAAGAATATTGAAAAAACAGCAGAATTAGTAGCAGCAATAATAAGAGAGGCTTAAAAAAGCCTCTCGTCTTGTATCAGTTTTTCCACTATAGGCAAATCGGCCGGTACAAAATCAAAATCTGCCAATTCATTTCTTGTAACCCACTTAAAGTCGTTGCATTCAAGAAGCTTCCCTTCCCCGCTGAGTATCCTGCACAGGTAGCAAAGAAGCAGTATATCCTTTTCTTCATACTTGAATTTTACTACCTTATAAATATCAATTACCTCTATATCCATATCCAGCTCTTCTTTTATCTCTCTTACGATACACTCCTCAGGGGTCTCATAAGGCTCCAGCTTGCCTCCGGGGAACTCCCATTTATACTCCATGTGGGAACCCGCTTTGCGCTGTGAGATCAGCACTCTCCCGTCTCTTATCATAGCTGCCGCGGTTACAATAAACATAAAAGCCCCCCTTTAATCCCATACCCTGTGTCATTCCTGGCGCAGCGAGGAATCCTGACCCAGAAGCCCGACCCATACCCGTAACCTCGAAACCTTGAAATCCCTAACCTACTTTACTATCGGCCCTGCCTTTACAATATCCTCAGATACACCCTTAAATCTTTGAAAGTTTGCATTAAAGTCCCTTGCAAGCTTAACCGCCGTCTTTTCATATTCAGACTTATCCTGCCATACGTTAACAGGCTTAAGGACCTCTGAAGGCACCCCCGGGCATTCGGTAGGAACAGCCAGCCCGAATATCGGATCGGTATCATAATCAGCATTGTCAAGTTTTCCGCTGATTGCAGCGTTTACCATAGCCCTTGTATAGGACAGCTTCATACGTTTTCCGACGCCGTAGGAACCCCCGGCCCAGCCTGTATTAACAAGGAAAACACCTGAATTGTTCTCATCAATCTTCTTCCCAAGCAGCTCTGCATAAACCTGCGGCTTCATAGGCATAAAAGGTGCGCCAAAGCAAGTGGAGAACGTGGCGGTAGGCTCTATGATGCCCCTTTCTGTTCCTGCAAGCTTGCTTGTATAACCGGACATAAAGTGGTACATTGCCTGTTCTTTTGTAAGCTTTGAAATCGGAGGCAATACCCCTGTGGCGTCGGCCGTAAGAAATACTATTGTGGAAGGATTGCCTCCCGCCCCTTCTTCAACCGCACCATCAATGTATGTAACAGGATAGCCTGCACGTGTATTTTCAGTATATTTCTCACTATCGTAATCCGGAACGCCGGTCTCCTGGTCCAGGACTACATTTTCCAATATTGTACCAAATCTTATGGCATTCCAGATCTGGGGTTCATTTTCTTTTGAAAGTCTGATGCACTTTGCATAACAGCCCCCTTCAAAGTTAAATACCCCATTATCAGTCCATCCGTGCTCGTCATCGCCGATTAACCTTCTTCCCTTGTCGGCGGACAAAGTAGTTTTCCCTGTACCCGATAATCCGAAAAACAATGCAACATCATCATTTTTCCCTATATTGGCCGAACAGTGCATAGGCATTACGCCCTTCTGAGGAAGTATGAAATTCATAACCGTAAAAATCGATTTCTTTATCTCTCCGCAGTATTTGGAGCCGCCTATTAAAATGATTTTTCTTGCGAAGTTTAATATAATAAAAGCTTCCGAATTCACACCATCTGCTGCCGCATCAGCAAGGCAGCCCGGTGCGGCGTATATTGTGTATTCAGGCTCAAAGCCCTCCAGTTCTTCCGCCTTTGGCTTAATGAACAGGTTCTGGGCAAAAAGATTCTGACTTGCATATTCGTTTATTACTCTTATTGGCATTCTATAATTCTTGTCTGCTCCAACAAAACCGTCAAATATGAAAAGCTCCTTGCCTTTAATATAGCCGAGCATTTTGTTATACAATTTTTCAAATTTCTCAGGGCTAATAGGTACATTACCCTTTCCCCAATCCACTTTATCATGTATGCTGGGATCATCAACTATAAACCTGTCCCCGGGCGACCTTCCGGTATATTTGCCTGTGTTGATGTTCAGTGCTCCCAAATCGGTAAGAGCAGCATCTTCTTTTTTCAACGCAGCCTCTACAAGCTTTCCCACGGTGAGATTGTAGTGCATTTTAGCTCCAATATTTTCTAACTTCATAATAACACCCCCGAAATTCTTAATCCACAAAGCTTATTATATATCATAGAGATATTTTGTGCCATGTTTTTCATAAATATTACATCATAATTTGCTATCCTAAAAAACGGATAGAAGCAAGCAAGACAAGGCATGCAAGGCGGTGGTTTTTTATCTGCCGCTGTTTATTTTCCGTATAATACAATACCCTGTATCATCGATTTCATAGTGGCTGTATCTGCCTTGCTCCGCAGTAAAGAACCAGCAGGCCTCCTGGGGGAGCCCCAAAAGTATTGTCGGTATTATCCTCATAGTGCCCAGATGGGATACAACAAGCACTCTCTTTCCTTTATATTCTTTCAGTATATCCTCAATGCTGCTTTTTACTCGCATATATATATCAAAAAAACTTTCGCCTCCCGGCGGGAGCGCACTCTTCCAATCACTTCCCCAGCTATCCCATGCATACTTGTACTTCTTACTGATTTCGCTGTGGTGCATTCCTTCCCAGGCTCCAAAATTAAGCTCTCTCAGCCGGTCATCTCTAACAATCTCATCAGGGTCATATCTGCTCACAATGGCTGCGGTAATGATCGACCTGGCGAGACTGCTTGAAATAACAGCATCGAAGCTGATATTTTGAAATATATCGGCTAAATCCTCCGCCTGCATTATTCCCTTATCGCTGAGTCCGCAATCAGTCCAGCCGCAATACAATCCTTTTGTATTTAGTTCTGTTTCTCCGTGCCTTATTAAATACAGCTCAGTCTTATTGCCATTCATATAATGCCCCTCCCGGCCATAATTGCCATTATAAGAACAAATGAAATTTCCAGGAATTCATTGGCAGCCCCCAGGGTATCGCCGGTCATCCCCTGCAGCTTTATGTATATGAAGCTTCTGTAAAGAAAGCAAAAAACCGCACAGATTCCAAAAGCAACAATGCCCCATATTCCCGAAAAACCCGACATTATTGCCAATCCGATTGCAGCTGCCAGCACAGTTGCACCCATAGTCTGCTTTTCAAGGTAGAGTCCGCCCAAGCCGTTACCGGAACGGGCATACACTGAGGTCTTCATAAGCAGAACCATCAAGGTTTTTGCGGCTACGGGGGAAAGCAGCACAGCATAGTGCAATCCCCTGCCGGTCAGCATGGCAAGAAGAGACAGTCTCATAAGGTAGTCAAAAAATATTGCTATCGTCCCCATAGTACCTATTCTGCTGTCTCTCATTATTTCAAGCATTCTCTCCCTGGTACGGGATGAAAAAATGCCGTCGCATGTATCAGCAAGACCGTCTGTATGAAAGCCCCCTGTAATGACTGTGCCTGCAATAAGGCAGCATATGATTGGAAAAATTCCCCCCAATATTTTTGAGGAAGCAATTAATACCGTCAGATTAAAAGCACCTACAATCAACCCTACTATGGGGAAAAACACAACTCCCTTTGCAAAATCCTCATCGGTTGACTGTAATTCTTTGTATATGGGTATCCTGGTCAGGAACTGCAAGGTAAGAATAAAAATCCTCATTTCTTCGTTCCTCCGTGTTTATTTAAGCTTGAGAGGAAGTCCGCAGACAGTGAGAAATACTTCTCCGCACTGCTCTGCTATGTGCTGATTCATCCGTCCCGCAATATCCCTGAACGCCCTTGTCAAAGGATTCTCAGGCACAATCCCGCTCCCTATCTCATTGGAAACCATTATTACGACAGCCTTCGTTTTGGCGACGCCCATTAGCAGTTTCTCAATCTCCTTCTTTATTTTCCTTTCCGTCTCTTCATAATCCATGTCCTGATGTTCCAGCAGGAGGTTTGTAATCATGAGTGTAATACAGTCAAGGAGTATTACATTATATTCACTGCCCTTTCCGGCTATAAGGGGCCCAAGTCCTTTAAATCCTTCATAGGTGTCCCATCCGGCAGGTCTTGATTCCCTGTGCCTCTTTACCCTGTTTTTCATTTCTTCATCAAAGGGTATTGATGTGGCTATGTATAGAACACTTCCCCCAAGCTCTTTAGCCAGCTTCTCCGCATAGCTGCTCTTGCCGCTTCTCGCACCGCCTGTTATAAGAATTGCTCTTCCCATATTATTTCTCCCTTATATCTATAAGAAAATCATCCTCGATCTTTGCCTCTTCTAAAGTTGCCATTTCAGATATAATGACTTCCGCAGCCTCAATTATATTAAATGCAAGAGGGCAACCGCTCCCCTCCCCCAGCCTCATGCCAAGCTCCAGCATAGGTTCAAGCCCTAATTCCTTTATTATAAGATCATATCCCGGCTCTTCGGAGCAATGGGAAGCTATCATAAAATCCCTGACCCCGGGATTTATTCTATATGCCGCCAGGGCAGCGGCAGCCGAAATAAAGCCGTCAATAACAATCGGCACCCTGTGATAAGCTGCTCCCAGGAAACACCCGGCCATTCCGGCAATGTCAAATCCCCCAACCTTTGAAAGCACATCAATGGGATCATTGGGTTCCGGACCATTAACCATTATTGCTTTGCTGATGACATCCTTCTTATTCCTAAAACCTTCCTCAGTCAATCCTGCGCCTTTTCCTACCGCAGCATCAGCATTGCAGCCCAGGAAAGCCATTACAACTGCACTGCTTGTACTGGTGTTGCCTATTCCCATTTCTCCTGTTCCGAAAAGCCCGTAGCCCTCACCCACAAGCTGCGATACAATTTCCATTCCTGTCTCTATGGCCTTATAAGCCTCCTCCCTGCTCATTGCAGGTCCTTTTGCCATATTGGAAGTGCCTTTTCTTATTTTTCTGCTTATCAGTCCGGGATGCTCCAAATCACTTCCGATTCCTATATCAACTACTCTGATATCGGCTCCGGCATGCTTTGACAGCACACAGACACCTGTGACTCCTTTTAAAAAGTTAATTGTTTGTATTGTTGTAACTATTGGTGGACAGGAGCTTACCCCTTCCTCCACCACGCCGTTGTCTGCAGCCATTATTATAATAACTTTTTTATCAAAGCTATTGAATAGCCTTCCGGTCATTCCGGAAATTCTAACCGCCAGCTCCTCCAACTTTCCAAGGCTGCCGATAGGTTTTGCCAGTTTGTCAAGCCTTTCTGATGCTTCTCTCATGTTCTGCCCATATAAAGGGCCAATTCCTTCCGTGATTTTCTTATATAGTTCCATAATTCGTCCTGTCTCCTCCAATACATATTAGCATATTAATTATATTTGGCACGCTGCATCCAACTTTTTTAGTATCATAAACCTTTTACAAACCTTTCTATTCGATCCATGGCTTTTTCCAACTTATCCTGTTTCGCAGTAAAAGAGCACCTTATATAGCCTTCTCCGCAGCTTCCGAATTCGTATCCGGGGACGGCCGCCACCTTTGCTTCCCGAAGAAGCCTGTCGCAAAACTCCCTGGATGACAGCCCCGTTTCTTTGATTGAGGGGAAAAAGTATATGGCCCCTTTAGGCTTCAGGCATTTAAGTCCGATATCCATAAAACGCCGGTACATATATTCTTTCCGTTCATTATAAATGCCCAGAGCCTCCCCGACATATTCATCGCCATTATTAAGTGCTTCGACGGCAGCGTGCTGTGATATGCTGGGCGCATTGATTGTGCTGTACTGATGTATCCTCAGCATCGCATCAATTATTGCTGCGGGTCCGCAGGCATACCCCAGCCTCCATCCGGGCATCGAAAAGCTTTTGGTTACTCCGTTCAGCACTATGGTCTTTTCTTTCATTCCCGGAAGTGAAGCAAAGCTCGTGAATCTTCCCTCAAAGTAGATTTCACTGTAAATCTCATCGGACAGCACCAAAATATCCTTATCCGCAATCACATCCCTTATTGCCAATAGTTCCTCCCTTTCCATACAGGCTCCGGTAGGATTGTTAGGATATGAAAGAATAAGTGCTTTTGTCCTTTCGGTTATAGTCTCCCTAAGCCTGTCCGGGCTCAGCTTAAAGCCATCATCTGCGTACGTTTCTATTATTACCGGCTTACCGCCGGCAAGCCTTATGCAGGGTATGTAGGAATTATAGCTGGGTTGATGGACTATTATCTCATCCCCGGGATTTATTATTGACCGAAGCACCGTATCTATGGCATTGCTCACACCTGCAGCAGCAATTATTTCATTTTTGGGTTCATATTTTACCCCATATCTTCTATCGATATAATCCGAAATAGCAGCCCTCAACTCCTCGATACCCAGGTCATCAGTGTACCTTGTATATTTGCCGCATATCGCCTTAATACCCGCCAGGGATACATTATCCGGTGTATCGAAATCAGACTGCCCCATAGCAAGTACAATCACATCCTCCATTCTGACCGCCATCTCATATATTCTGACAATCTCAGAATGTTTCAGATCATTCACGGTATCCGATATCAGTCTCATATGGTTCATGGATTTACCTCCTTAATCCCCTATATTGTTTTTAGAATCATATGGCACTATATACTCTAAATAATAACATAAATATTAACTTAGCTGTCACATTATTTGTACAAAATAATATTATGATATCAGAGGTACATACGGGAGGAACCGGTCTATCTCCTGTAAATAGATTCATGACTTCTGCAAATGCAAAAAATCGAATCTATTATCCTCAAATATTTAGGAGGTGAATTAAATGGGCAAAGAATGCAGAAGAGATAAAGATTTCAGAGTAAAGCACTTTCCGGATAACACAAAGGATTTACTATGCCTTCTGGCAGATAATGATGATAACAGGGCTACTGTGATACTCAACACCTGCGACGATTGCGTTCAGGAAAATGTGGAAGTAGTATCTGTAATAGGCGATCTTGCAGTTTTTCGATGCCATGACAAATTCAAGTTCGTTAATATCCACTGCATCTGCGAAGTGATTGTTGATTGTGAGACAATATTAAGTGAACTCCTTGAATCAAAGAACGAATGCAGGTGTTAGGAAAAAGAGAGGCTCCCTCGCGGAAGCCCTCTCTTTTTATATATAGCCTATTTGTTTACCTCTTATGCTTCATCAATTTTTTCAATTTTTGGAATATTAATTGTTAATTTAGGCCTTCTATTGTATTTCCATCAAAAACATGCTAATATAAAGTATTGTAGAGATATTATATAATATTTGTTTTAATTCAGCTTAAATTGTAATTTCCATTATATTTGCAGTAAACTGCATATATTTAACAGTTAGAAAGGAATATATCTCATGAATTCATTTGAAAACTTTGGAAATGCAATATTGCTTAAAGACCGTGTTTATAACGCACTAAAGACAGAAATTATACTTGGTAATTTTAAACCTGGGGAGCGTTTGAACATCCTTAGCATTGCAAACAAAATGAATATTAGCAGTGCCCCAATAAGGGAAGCTTTGAACATGCTCAGCAAGGATGGGCTTATTGATCTTATGCCGCATAAACAGGCAGCTGTCGCTGCCGGCGGATCGGATGAATATAAAATTTCTGTTGATATTCGAAAAATGTTGGAGCCCTATGCTGCAAAAATTTCCACTCCGCTTATTCCTCAGAATAAAATCGATGCTGTTCGAAATCAACTAAATAGCGTGCTTGATGATCCTTCCAATGTTGCCGCTTATGTAGAATCCGATATGGCGGTACATGAACTTTTACATTACTACGCCGGATCAAAGTTTCTATCTGAGATATTAACAATGATAAAAACTTATACTATGCGTTTTCGTTACATAATCGAAAAAACTGAAAAATCAACTCTTAATAGAGAAGCATCCACAATTATTGTATCTACCCATGAACATCTCAGTATCCTTGATGCATTGGAATCCCGTGATCCTGAACGAGTATATTCTGCAGTGCTGCAGCATATTGAACATTACAGTAAGCGAAATAAGCCGGTTTAATGTTTCTAAATAAGTAACCCCTTTCGGCAATAAACAATTAAAGCTGAAAGGGGTTTTTATATCAGAGTCAGTCTACTTAAGCATCAGGGAGCCCGCATTTGGAACGGGGTCCGTAATATGGATGCTGCGCAGCACATTCCACATGGAGGATTGTATTGCAGAGACAACCGGCTTTCCTAAGGCGCGTTCCGCATAATCTATTATGGGAACCGTGCGAAGCCCGGTGCAAAGTATGGCAACCGCATCGGCTTCCGGCCTATCAACCTTGCAGGCATATTGGTAAATCTGTTCCAAAGGAATTGCGTTCATCTCTTTATCCCATTGCAGTCCCAGGCCGATGTCGTTGATGACCTCAATACCGTTTTCACTGAAATAGGCAGCGGCGAGTTCGTTCACATCTTTTGTATAAGGAGTCATAATGCAGATTTTCTTCGCATCATAGCTCTTTAACGCCTTTACAAGAGAAGTGGAGGTGGTGGTAAAAGGAACACCGGTCGCTTTGTATATATCCTCGCAAAGAGATTTATCAAATGCGTTGCCGTTTACAAAGCTGCCGCTGGTGCAACCTAAAATATTGATATCCGTAGGGATAGAAGAAAGCAATTTTGCGCAATCTTTCACACCCAGCACCATTTTTTTATAGCCTTCTACGGTACCGGCGCCTATTGCCACAC
>ERZ795049.6297-NODE-6297-length-10475-cov-8.094434_pt1 | contig 10475 bp, 11 predicted proteins | sample MGYA00375133_ERZ795049 | MGnify/ENA primary metagenome ERZ795049 (study PRJEB30178, sample SAMN05720147) | activated sludge metagenome | isolation source: anaerobic digester from wastewater treatment plant | place: Japan | collected 2015-04-20 ...
GAATGCGAAAACGAAATTCTTTCCGGTTTTCTTCTTCGTAGAGTGTGCGGAAAAGGTCCCGGTCAAAATCTTTCCACTTTTCGAAGGCAAAATGCCGGCGATAGATTCCCGGAGGGATATCCAGAGCAATCAGGGCCGCCTCGATCAGTAAGGTGCCCGAACCGCACATGGGGTCTGTCAGGGAGCATTGTCCTTTCCAGCCTGCCAGCAGCAACATACCGGCGGCCAGTACTTCGTTGAGCGAAGCCTCGGTTTGCCTTACCCGCCAGCCTCTTTTGTGCAGCGATTCTCCGGAACTGTCGAGTAAGAGAGTGCAGTGTTTCCGGGCGATGTGCAGGTGGATGTACAAATCGGGGTTGACCAGTTGCACCGAGGGGCGTTTACCTGTCTTCTCTCTGAAGTGGTCTGCAATAGCGTCTTTTACCCGGTAAGAAACAAAATTGGAATGCCTGAAGGTGTCGGAGTAAACTACGGTTTCTACCATGAAAGTCTGGCCGGCATCCATAAAATTCTCCCAGTCAACGGCTTTGACCGCTTCGTAAATCTGGTCGGGATGAGCGGCATCGAAGACGGCTATGGGTTTAAGTATGCGAAGGGCGGTTCTCAGGCGGAGATTAGCCTTGTACATAAGGCTTTTGTCCCCTTCAAAGAAAACGGAGCGTTTACCGGTTTCCACCTTGTTTCCACCCAGTTGAATGATTTCTTCGGCCAAGACTTCTTCCAGGCCCTGGAGGGTTTTGGCCAGTATTTCAAAACGTTCTTCCCGCATGGTTTGGTTATTCAGAGATGCGTTTGGATTGAACGACCCTTGCTCCGGGGGGAACGTCTTCGGTGACCCAGATGTTCCCGCCCACTACGGCGTTTTCGCCTATAGTAATTCTTCCCAGTATAGTGGCGTTGGAATAGACAATGACATTGTCTTCGAGTATGGGGTGGCGGGGAACTCCTTTGATGGGATTGCCCTTATCGTCGAGCGAAAAGCTTTTGGCACCCAGCGTGACACCCTGATAAAGTTTTACGTGGTTCCCTAAGATGGCTGTGGCTCCTATAACCACCCCTGTGCCGTGATCGATCGAAAACGAATGCCCGATACTGGCTGCCGGGTGAATATCTATGCCGGTTTCGGAATGTGCCATTTCGGTAATTATTCTGGGAATAATGGGTACGTCGAGCTTTAGTAAAAGATGGGCTATCCGGTAACTGCTGATTGCCCTGATGCCCGGATAGCAATAAATGACTTCGTCGATGCTTTCGGCCGCCGGGTCCCCGTTGTAAGTAGCCATTATGTCGGTATAGAGGATTTTGCGCAACTCAGGCAAATTAAAAATAAATTCTTCGGCAATAGTATCGGCCGTTTCCTTAAGATGAGCAGCGGTCAGGCATTTGTCTTTGGGCGAAAAATTCAATCCGGCGGCGATTTGTTCGCTCATCAGGATCAGTAATTTTTCGGTGTTCAAACCTATATGATATGCTAAGTTTTGTTTGTTGACAGAGGCGTTTCCAAAATAACCGGGAAAAAGAATGCTGCGGCAAATCCGGATAATTTCCTCCAGCTTAAGGGTCGAAGGCAACGTGTCGGAATAAGTCCGCTCATGCCTCAATTCTTTGAACGATTCATATTGAGACAATTGGCAAATAGTTTCCTTTAACCTTTTGGATTGGTCGGTATTCATGATTGTGGTATATTTCTTCGGCAAAAATACGTAATTTTTTCACTCGATGATTGTTTTTGACATTCCGGAAATATTTCTTTAATTGTTTGCCGGTTTCTCAAAAACGATGTACTTTTGCTGCTTCTTGTTCAATGAGATTGAAACTTGCTAATTTAAATCGGATATGGCTGTTTTTATTATTAATTCATCAATTGGAAGAAAGCTCATTATGAGCATTACAGGGGCTGCCTTAGTGCTTTTTCTTACCTTCCACAGTATTATGAATATTTTTGTCATCATATCACCTGAGGTGTACGATGCCATCTGTCATTTTCTGGGAGCTAACTGGTATGCCTTGATTGCAACCTTGGGCCTGGCTTTTCTTTTTGTGGTGCATATTTTGTATGCCTTCTGGCTTACCTTGCAAAACAAGATTGCACGTGGCAGGGATGCTTATTCGGTAAATAAGCGGCCCAAGGGTGTTGAGTGGGCTTCGGAAAACATGCTGGTGCTGGGCTTGATAATCCTGGGATTTTTGGGTTTGCATTTGTACAACTTTTGGTTTAAGATGCAACTGGTCGAGCTGCTGGGTAAAATAAACGGAGAAGAAATCAGCATTGCGGGAGCGGCCTTGGTTCAGGCTTTGTTTCAAAGCCCGGTTTATTGCCTGCTCTACATGGTATGGCTGGCCGCTTTGTGGTTTCACCTGACTCATGGGGTTTGGAGTTCCCTGCAAAGTATTGGCTTGAGCAACAATACCTGGCTTCCTCGTATCAAGGTAATTTCCAACATTGTATCGACGATAGTGGTGGGCCTCTTCATGTTGATTCCAATTTATTATTTGATTATAAATTTAATACTATAATAGGGCTATGAGTACCGATAAAAAAACTAAGACAATTGTCGCAAAGGTACCAGAAGGTGCGTTGAGTGAAAAATGGTCAAATTATAAATCTCAGCAGAAACTGGTAAATCCCTCCAACAAGCGCCGTCTTGATGTTATTGTGGTGGGCACAGGTTTGGCGGGAGCTTCCGCTGCAGCCGCACTTGGTGAGCTGGGTTTCAATGTGCTGAATTTCTGTATTCAGGATTCTCCCCGCCGTGCACACTCCATTGCTGCACAGGGAGGCATCAATGCCGCCAAGAATTATCAAAACGACGGCGACTCGGTTTACCGTTTGTTTTACGACACGATAAAAGGAGGCGACTATCGCGCCCGCGAAGCCAACGTTTATCGCCTGGCCGAGGTTTCCAACAGCATCATCGACCAATGCGTAGCCCAGGGCGTTCCCTTTGCCAGGGAGTACGGCGGTTTACTCGACAACCGTTCCTTTGGCGGAGCCCAGGTTTCCCGTACTTTTTATGCGAGGGGACAAACGGGGCAGCAGTTGTTGCTCGGAGCTTATTCGGCCTTGAGCCGTCAGGTTCACAAGGGCAGCGTTAAGCTCTATACCCGTCGGGAAATGCTTGATCTGGTGGTTGTGAACGGGAAAGCGAGAGGCATCATTGTCCGCAACCTGATAACCGGAAAAATCGAGCGATATTCGGCCCATGCCGTGGTAATCGGCACAGGAGGCTATGGCAATGCTTTTTTCCTCTCGACCAATGCCATGGAGTCCAATGGCTCAGCCGCCTGGCAGGTGTACAAAAAAGGCGCTTATTTTGCTAATCCCTGTTACGCACAGATTCATCCGACCTGCATTCCCGTTCACGGGGAAATGCAGTCCAAACTTACCCTGATGTCCGAATCCCTACGCAACGACGGCCGTATCTGGGTGCCCAAAAAGAAAGAAGACGCTCAGGCTATCCGTGCAGGTAAATTAAAACCAACCGAAATAGCCGAAGAAGACAGAGATTATTACCTGGAACGCAGGTATCCGGCTTTCGGCAACCTGGTGCCCAGAGACGTAGCTTCGAGAGCAGCTAAGGAACGTTGTGATGCCGGTTACGGAGTTGGAAGCGGACTGGCTGTATATCTCGATTTCAAAGACGCCATCGAGCGTTTGGGCAAAGACGTTGTTGAAACCCGTTACGGCAACCTTTTCCAGATGTACGAAAAAATCGTGGACGACAATCCTTACGAAACGCCCATGATGATTTATCCGGCCATTCACTATACCATGGGAGGAATCTGGGTTGATTACGAATTGCAGACTACTATCCCCGGACTTTATAGTATTGGAGAAGCCAACTTTTCCGATCACGGAGCAAACCGCCTCGGCGCATCGGCTCTGATGCAGGGCCTGGCCGACGGCTATTTTGTATTGCCCTATACCATACAAAATTACCTGGCCGACGAAATCCGCACACCGCGTATTTCGACGGATTTGCCGGAATTTGTAGAAGCAGAACGAAAAATTTTGGAACGCATAGAGCGACTTATGTCGATCAGAGGAAAACGTTCGGTGGATTCCCTGCACAAACAATTGGGGCACGTTATGTGGGATTTTGTGGGGATGGGACGCAACCAAAAAGGTCTGCTTAAAGCCATTGACGAAATTAAACAAGTTAAAAAGGAGTTTTGGAGCAACGTCTTTATCCCTGGTCAAGGTGATGATTTGAACATAGAACTGGAAAAAGCTCTGCGCCTGGCTGATTTTATAGAGATAGGTGAGTTGATGGCCCGTGACGCCTTGCATCGTGAAGAATCCTGCGGCGGCCATTTCCGCGAAGAATATCAAACCCCCGAAGGAGAGGCTCTGCGTCAGGACGACAAGTTCAACTACGTAGCCTGCTGGAAATACATGGGCGAGGACAAGGACCCCGAGATGTATAAAGAAGAGTTGAACTATGAGTTCGTACAAGTACAACAACGCAATTACAAATAATATGGAAAAGACAATAAATATAAACTTAAGGGTCTGGCGTCAAAGAGGCCCCAAGGCCAAGGGTGCTTTCGAAAGCTATAAGCTGGACGGAGTTTCTACCGACAGTTCTTTTCTGGAAATGTTGGATCAACTCAATGAACAATTGATTTCAGAAGGCAAGGAACCGATTGTTTTCGATCACGACTGCCGCGAAGGTATTTGCGGGATGTGTTCCCTGTACATCAACGGCCATCCTCACGGCCCGGATGAAGATATTACCACCTGCCAGCTTCATATGCGCAAATTCAAAGACGGTGAAACCATTACCATCGAACCCTGGCGTTCCCACGGTTTCCCGGTAATCCGCGACCTGATGGTGGACCGTTCTGCTTTCGATAAAATTATTCAGGCCGGCGGTTATGTTTCGGTAAATACCGGAGGAATCCCCGATGCCAACGCTATACCCATCCCTAAACCTGTTGCAGACATGGCTATGGATGCCGCTGCATGCATTGGGTGCGGTGCCTGTGTTGCCGCCTGCAAAAACGGTTCGGCCATGTTGTTTGTAGCCGCTAAAGTCAGCCAGCTGGCTTTGTTGCCTCAGGGCAAAGTAGAGGCTGCGCGCCGGGCTAAGGCGATGGTTCGGAAAATGGACGAATTGGGATTTGGCAATTGTACCAATACCGGTGCTTGCGAGGCTGAATGTCCCAAAAATATTTCCATAACCAATATTGCCCGTCTGAACAGAGAATTTTTGAAGGCAAAAATTAAAGACTAAGCAGCCATGGCTGTCCAAGATAGTGTTCGTTCCGAGTCGTTCGACTATCCGGAAGCTCCGGACAGCCTCTCAGCCGATGTTGCCAAAAATTCACTGATACTGCAAAGGCCTTTGCACGAGGGCATACCCAGACAAGAAGGCCCTTTGTTCGGCTTAAAGCCCTTTATCGTTTTGATATTGGGCCTTTTTGTTTTTTCGTATATATTCGGGCCCAGAAGCACGCTGTTTCTTCATTTGTTAAAGGACATCTTTGTATACCGCGAGCGATCCAGCATTTTTGTCGATTCCGATGTTAGATTAATACGTTACCGGAGATTGTTATCGGTTTTTGGTTTCCTGGTTTGTTTCTTGTTGTTGTCTCTGATTTTTCAATCGGAGCAAAATGGCAAGCTGAACAGTCTGGATGCAAGGAGTTTGGGCTATGCTTTGCTCTTTTTGGGAGTGTTCGTATTGGCAAAGTTTTTATTATACCGGTTTTTTACTTCTTTTCACTTTGATGCTCCCACTGCCCGGCGATGGCAAAACGACAACTTACTCTTGTTTATTGTGCTTTCCATCTCGTACGCCATTCTCGTTTTTGTGAACGAAATAGTACTCATAGGCCCGGATCTGTTATTGAAAATAGCTCTAATACTCTGGATTTTAGATAAATTGATGCTTCTGGCCAAAACCACCCATTATTTTTCCGATCAAAGACTTTCGTGGTTTCATTTTATTATTTACCTTTGCGCACTCGAAATTTTGCCTGCCAGTATCTTTTACAAAGGCATTATTTGGGTACGAGGTATTGTATAATTTAAACGATTTATCGCGTTGAAAATCAAAAAGATCCTTGTTTCTCAGCCTCAGCCGGCAACAGAGAAATCCCCCTATTTTGATATTGAGAAAAAATACGGTGTCAAGTTTGTGTTTAGGCCTTTTATAAAAGTGGAGGGCATAAGCGCCAAAGAGTTCAGGCAGCAGAAGATTGCCATTCAAGATTATTCTGCTGTGGTCTTCACCGCCAGAACCGCCATTGACCATTTTTTCCGTTTGTGTGAAGAACTCAGAGTTTCGGTTTCGGAAGAGCTGAAGTATTTCTGCATAGGGGAACAAATTGCTCTCTATCTGCAAAAATACATTCAGTACCGTAAACGTAAGATTTTTTATCCCGAGAGCGGCAGAGTAGAGGACCTGGTTGAGCTTATTCAAAAGCACAGTAACGACAATAACTTTTTGGTTTCGGTGTCTTATGTTCACAAAGACGATTTAATTTCCAAACTGGACGAAAATAAGATCAATTACACCAAAGCGGTAATGTATCGTACGGTTAGCAATGATTTTAAAGAAGGAGAAGCCTTCGACTACGACATGTTGGTTTTTTTCAGCCCCTCGGGAATTGTTGCTATGTTGAAGAATTTTCCAAATTTTGTTCAGGGGGATATCCACATAGCCTGTTTAGGGCCAACTACGGCCAGAGCCGTTCGGGAAGCCGGACTGAGGCTTGATCTGGAAGCCCCCACACCGAACGCTCCCTCCATTACTGCAGCCTTGGACCAGTATTTAAAGGACAACGGCAAATAATAAAAACGCTAACAGTAGTAAAGAGTAATATTCTGCTGAATCAATTCAAAGACACTTTATTTCGCTATTTTTGCAGAGATAAAGTGTCTTTTTTATGGATACAAACCAACTATCCTTCGGTAAAGCAGAACGTTTGTGTGGGGAATTACGTATCAACAAACTTTTTGAACAGGGGAAATCGTTCGTGGTCTATCCGCTGAGGGTTAGTTGGTTGCTGGTACCACCTGCCGAAAAAGCTCCCGTGCAGGTAATGGTGGGTGTTCCCAAAAAAAAGATGCGAAAACAGGTGCAACGCAACAGGGTAAGACGTCTTATCAGAGAAACCTATCGTCTTTCTAAGAGCGATCTGCTCAATGATGTACAGAAAAAAGAGACTCAACTGCTGCTGGCATTTATCTGGATGTCGGAGCAGGTGCCTGAATACAAAGAACTGGAAATAAAAATGCAGGAAGCCCTCCGGCAGTTAAGAAAAAAAATATCCTTATGAGAAAACTGGCCATTTTTTTGGTCCTTTTGCCGGTACGGTTTTACAGGTTGTTTATTTCCCCCCTGATTCCTTCTTCCTGCCGCTATACTCCAACCTGCTCGGAATATGCCCTGCAGGCTGTGCAGAAACACGGCCCTGTCAAGGGAGTTTGGCTGGCCATCAGGAGGATATTGCGCTGTCATCCCTGGGGAGGTCATGGTTACGATCCGGTGCCCTGATTTTTGAAACGGCCATTCTTATGTTTATTGATATTCATACCCATAGAGAAGAACACTACCTGAAGTTTATTGAGCAGGAACGACGCGACTCTCTTTCATCTTGCAGGGATAAGTCCAGGTGGTTTTTTCTTAATATAGCATCCGAAGAATTTATTCCGGGCCTGAGTTTACCTCCTCTTCTCAGCCTAAGTACAGGAATTCACCCATGGAAGGCAGATGTTTTACCGGATACCGGAAAATTAGAAGCGGTTTTTTCACACCCGGACATTCGTCTGATCGGAGAAATAGGTTTGGACAAAAGATGTATGGTGCCTTATGAACTGCAAATTCAGGTTTTCAAGCTGCAACTCGAAATGGCCGGGGCGCTAAAAAAGCCCGTGCTCATCCATCAGGTGAGTAGCATGGACAAGATTCTGGCCTGCAAAAAAAATCATCCTGCTATTCCGGCCTGGATTATTCACGGTTTTAGGGGGAAAAAAGCGCAGGCTTTGCAATGGCTTCAACACGGTTTTTATCTCTCTTTCGGCCCTCAATTCAACGAGGCAGCCTTGCAGGCTTGTCCTGTGGAGAGCCTGTTTTTTGAGACAGATGCGTCGGGAATGGACATAGAAGAGGTGTACAAAAAAGCCGCACAGGTTTTTGCATGTCCTGTTGCGGCTCTTGAGTTACAGGTAGAAAGGAATGTGAACAGCCTGTTTAACCAATAAATTTATAACCCACTCCTTTAACGGTAACAATGTGATTGTTGCCGATTTTTTCCCGAATCTTACGAATGTGTACGTCTATGGTTCTGTCGCCAACTATGGAGCGATTGCCCCAAACTTGCCTGAAGATTTCTTCGCGGGTAAACACTTTGGTCGGCCTCGAATTTAAAAGATGAAGCAATTCGAATTCTTTGCGGGGAAGGAAAATTTCTTTGCCGTTTTTGTACACCAGGTAGCGGTCGCTGTCGATGACAATTCCCTTTTGAGGTATCACATCGATGAGCTTGTCTTCGTACTTGGCAAGAATGTTCCTGATGCGCTGGCAAATCAGAATACTGTTGGTGTCCCGGGTGCCGAATTCATCTACCCCGTTTTTGAACCACTCGAGTTGCTCTTCGAGATTGCTGTTGTTGTCGATAAGAAAATAGATGTTGAAGCGGGTTTCTTCTTTGAGTTTCTTCAGTTTTTTGCACAGATCCAAAGCTTTGGAATCGTCGGTGGGCGTGTCAAAAATCACCAGACAGGGAGAGTCGGATTCGATGAAATCCAAAGCCTTTTGAACGTTGTTTGTTGTTTCAAAAAAAACTTTGCGATCTTCCAGATACTCCTCAATCTGAGGGGTAAGTGCGGATGGTTTTGTGGCAAAAATCAATGCCGAGTTTCTAAGCGTTTTCATTGTTTTTGTTTTAAATGTGGATGATATATGCGATAAAGGTAAATGAATCGAAATGTAAAGAATATCGTTTTCTCGCTAAAGCAACACAAATATAAGATGAAGATTCAATTAAAACAAGTTACTTTATGAAAATGATTCAAATTTCCCATAAAATAAACGTATTTTTGCACCTTGTAATCATCATCTTTACTTTTAGATCAATAATGAACTTCATTGAAGAATTAAACTGGAGGGGCATGATACACGATATAATGCCCGGAACGCAGGAACAACTCAACAAAGAAATGACTACTGCTTATGTGGGCATCGATCCCACTGCAGATTCGCTGCACATTGGACATTTGGTCGGGATCATGATGCTCAGGCATTTACAACGCGCGGGGCATAAACCCATTGCTCTGATCGGAGGTGCTACCGGCATGATCGGCGATCCCTCGCTTAAATCGGGAGAACGTAATCTACTCGACGAAGAAACACTAAGACACAATCAGGAGGGCATAGGCCGGCAATTGGCGAAATTACTCGATTTTGAAAGTACCGCCCCCAATGCGGCAGAATTGGTAAACAATTACGACTGGATGAAAGACTACAGTTTTTTGAATTTTATCCGGGATATTGGCAAACACATCACCGTAAATTATATGATGGCCAAAGATTCCGTCAAAAAAAGACTCAGTGCCGACTCCAATGTGGGCATGTCGTTTACGGAATTTTCGTACCAATTGTTGCAGGGCTACGATTTTCTTTACCTCAACGAATACAAAAATTGCAAGTTGCAAATGGGTGGCTCCGATCAATGGGGAAATATCACTACAGGGACGGAATTAATACGCCGTAAAAACGGAGGAGAGGCCTATGCCCTGACCTGTCCCTTGATTACTAAGGCCGACGGAGGCAAGTTCGGCAAGACCGAGTCGGGCAACATCTGGCTTGATCCGCGTTATACCAGTCCTTATAAATTTGTGCAATTCTGGTTGAATGTGAGCGATGTGGACGCTGAAAAATACATAAAGATATTTACCTTCCTCGGCCGTGAAGAAATCGAAAACCTTACTGTGGAACACAATAAGGCTCCGCATTTGAGGTTATTGCAGAAAAGATTGGCCGAAGAAGTTACCTGTATGGTTCATTCGAGGGAAGAATACCAGGCAGCCATGGAAGCGGCATCCATACTTTTCGGCTCTTCTTCGACCGAACAATTGCTCCGTCTCGACGAGAAAACCTTTTTAGATTTGTTCGAAGGAATCCCGGTTTTTCAGGTAAACCCGGATTTATTTAAACAAGGTGTAAAAGCGGTTGATCTGTTGGCTGAACATGCTGCCGTTTTTCCATCGAAAGGTGAGATGCGCAAGATGGTACAAAATGGCGGCTTGTCTATTAATAAGAACAAGTGTCAGCAGTTTGATCAGCTTTTGGATACTTCCTTCCTCTTGTATGGCCGCTATCTCCTGATACAGAAAGGCAAAAAAAATTACGTTCTACTAACGGCGGTTTTCGAAAATTAATAAAAAACGCTTGTTTGATAAGGTAAAAATTACCTATCTTTGCAGCGCTTTTTTAGAAAGCTAAACAGGATTGTCTCATGGTGTA
>ERZ795049.6301-NODE-6301-length-10468-cov-3.916259_pt1 | contig 10468 bp, 4 predicted proteins | sample MGYA00375133_ERZ795049 | MGnify/ENA primary metagenome ERZ795049 (study PRJEB30178, sample SAMN05720147) | activated sludge metagenome | isolation source: anaerobic digester from wastewater treatment plant | place: Japan | collected 2015-04-20 ...
CGCCGGAGACGGTCCTCGACCGCCAGCCGTGGTGGCACGCGGATTTCACCCCCCTCCCCTGCGCGTCGGTGAGCGATTTCGATACCATGCTCGGGCATGAGATCGCGCTGCAAATCCGCCGCACGCGCGCGGCAGGCAAAAAACTCGCGCTCATCCTCCCCGTGGGGCCGATGGGCATGTATAAGTGGGCGGTCTACTTCCTGAAGGAGTGGGGGGTGTCGTGCGACCACGTCTACGGCTTCAACATGGACGAGTGGAGCGACGGCGATGGCAACACCCTGCCGTCCGATAACCCCGGCGCTTTCCAATACGCGATGGAGGCGGCCTTTTATGGCCCGCTGGGCGACCTCACCGTGCCGGCGGGCCAGCGCCACTTCGCGGTGAAGACGATGCTGCCCACCTACGCCGAGCGCATCGCCGCGCTGAAAGCCGACGGCGCCGAGCTGCAGGTCATCTTCGGCATCGGCCGCGTCTGCCACATCGCCTTCTGGGAGCCGCATTTCGCCGCCGAGTTCTCGTCCGTCGCCGAGTGGAAGAAACAGACCCACCGCCTGGGCGCGAAGCTGCACCCGCTCACCATCGAGCAGAACGCCATCACCAGCTTCAAAAGCCGCACCACGCTGGTGCCCTGCCGCGCCAACACCATCGGCCCCGGCCTCTTTTTGCAGGCCGACCGCATCATCGGCGGCGCCGACGGCACCCTCGGCCGCGGCATGCAGTGGCAGGGCATGAGCGTCTGGATGACCCTGCGCTACGGCCCCGATCCCTGGGTGCCCAGCACCTTCATGCCCACCCTTCCCGGCCGCCTCTTCTTCCTGGAGGAGCTGGCCGGCCCGCTGGTGGCGGAGTGTAACTGACGGTCCGGCGGGCGTGCCCGCGGAAACAATGTACCCCGCGTGGGAAAGGAACGGAAACGATGACCAGCCGTGAACGCATCCTCGCCACCCTGAATTTCTCCGGGCCGGACCGCATCCCGCTCGATTGCTGGATTCTCCCGCGCTCGTGGAAGGGCCGCGAGGCGGAGTTGCGGGCGATGCTGGCGGAGCATCCGCTGGATATCGCCGGCGCGCCGTATGACAACCCGTACCTGACCATCGGCACCTATCACCTGGGCGCCTACACCGACGCCTGGGGGTGCGAGTGGCTGAACCTGGCGGAAGGGATCATCGGCGAGGTGAAAAAACCCGTCTTCGCCGATTACGCCGCCCTGCGCGGCTTCCATTGGCCGATGGCGACCCTCGACCGCGGCTGGGAGCACACCGCCGCCGCCATCGCGCAGCACCGCGACCAATTCATCCTCGGCTACGTCGGCAACATTTTTGAGCGCATGCAGTTCCTGCGCGGCACCGAGGCGCTCTATATGGACCTGGCGGAGGAGTGCGACGCGGTGTACGAACTGCGCGACCGCCTCGCCGCCTTCTATCGCGGCGTCGCCGAGCGCTGGGTGAAGTTCGACATTGACGCCCTCAATTTCAGCGACGACTGGGGCAGCCAGCGGTCGCTGCTCATCCGCCCGGAAAAATGGCGCGAGTTTTTCAAGCCCGTCTACCGAGAGCTGTTCGCCATCGCCCGCGACGCCGGAAAGCACGTCTTCTTCCACAGCGACGGCGACATCGCCGACATCTACCCCGACCTCATCGAGATCGGCGTCAGCGCCCTCAACTCGCAGGTGTGGTGCATGGGGCTGGACACCGTCGCCCCCTACGCGGGACAGATCACCTTCTGGGGCGAGCTCGACCGCCAGCGCCTCCTCCCCCACGGCACCCCGGCGGAGATCCACGCCGCCGCAAAACAGATGAAAGAAACACTCTACCGCAACGGCGGCCTCATCGGCCAATGTGAGCTCGACCACCTGACCTCGCTGGAAAATGCGGAAGCCTTTTTCACGGCGTGGTCGTAAAGCTAGCGTTCGTCGTGAGCGACGCCGCGAATGCAATCGCTCACACCAGAACCCGTTCGTCGTGAGGCACGTAGCGGCTTGTCCCCCGTAGCTTTAGCGAAGGGGGGAGTGCCGTCATAATGGGGACTGTCCCCAGTGTGCGTGTCTGCAACCGTCAGCAACGCCGAACGCTACTCCGCTCCGCTGCGTAGCTGACTACGAACGGGATGGGTTGCTACCGGCAGCAAAGGATGATGACCATGTGGTACACCGGCAAAGGTGACGGGGGGGAGACGTCCCTCTTCTTCGGGGGGCGGGTGGCGAAAGACGACCCGCGCATCGAGGCGCTGGGGGCGCTGGATGAGGCGTCGTCGGCCATCGGGGTGGCGCGGGCGTTCGCGGCGCGCGCCGACGCGGCGCTGCTCATCCGCGCGGGGCGCGCGCTGTCGCACATCATGGGCGAGGTGGCGGCGCCCGACCCGGGAAAACTCGCCGCGCGGCTGGAGCCGGCGGCGGTGACGGCGTTGGAAGCGGAGATCGCGGCGCTGTCCGCGCCGCTGCCCCCCTTCGCCGGCTTCGTCGTGCCCGGCGACACCCCCGCCGGCGCGCTGCTCGATCACGCCCGCGCGGTGACCCGCCGCGCCGAGCGCCGCGTCATCCCCCTCGTCCGCGACGGACGAGTGAATAACCCCGCCATCCTCGCCTACCTCAACCGCCTGTCTTCGCTCCTCTACCTCCTCGCTCGCCGGGAGGACGCCGCCGCCGGCGGCAGCACGCCGGTGCGCGACGCGTGACGGCCGCGCGAAATTTTTTACGCGCATGGAGAGGGACCGAGTACGATAACGAGTACGATGACGATGACGATAAATTTTTCACGCGCACGGGGAGGGACCGTTTCCCGCGAGCGGAATTAACACCAGCAACGTTTACGCACCCTTCGGAGGTATCGTCATGTCCCTGTCCGTCCTGCGAGAGTTCGCCGCGCCCGGCGCGGCCTATCGCGGCAAGCCCTTCTGGGCGTGGAATGGCAAGCTGGAGCCGGACGAGCTGCGCCGGCAGATTCGCGCCATGCACCGGGCCGGCCTAGGCGGCTTTTTCATGCACTCCCGCGTGGGGCTGGACACCGCCTACCTCTCCGATGACTGGTTCGCCTGCGTGGACGCCTGTCTTGACGAAGCGAAGCAGCTCGGCATGGAGGCGTGGCTGTATGACGAGGACCGCTGGCCCTCCGGCGCCGCGGGCGGGCTGGTGACGAAAAATCCGCAATATCGCGCCCGCGAGCTGATGATGGATCTCCTGCCAAGCCCGAAGGAGCTGACGTGGGATGATGACACGCTGGCCGCCTTCACCGCCACCGTGGCGGGCAGCCAGGCGCGCGACGTGGCGCCCATCGCCCGGGGGACCGCGCCGAACACGCTGGGGGCCGGCCAGGTGATCCTGCGCTTCCGCGTGCAGGTGCAGGGCTGCAGCTCCTGGTATAACGGCTATACCTACCTCGACACCCTCAGCCACGAGGCGGTGCGGGCCTTCATCACGGCCACGCATGACGTGTATCGGCAGCGCGCGGGCAAGGAATTCGGCCGCGCCGTGCCCGGCATCTTCACTGACGAGCCGAACCACGGCCACAAGCTGGGCGCCGACAACAACACGTTCGATTCCCGCGGCCTGCCGTGGACGGCCACGCTGCTGACGGCCTTCACGCAGCGCTACGGCTACGACCTGCTGCCCCACCTCGTGGAGTTGGTCTACGACGTGGACGGCCAGGCGGTCACCCCGGCGCGCTACCACTACCACGACTGCGTCACCCACCTCTTCGTGGATGCCTTCTCCCGGCAGATCGGCGCGTGGTGCGAGGAGCACAACCTGCTCTTCACCGGCCACGTGCTGGAGGAGGATTCGCTGGTGCGGCAGACGAACGTCGTCGGCTCCGCCATGCGCTTCTACGAATACATGCAGGCGCCGGGGATGGATCTGCTCACCGAGCACTGGCGCATCTTCAACACCGCCAAGCAGGTGTCCTCCGCCGCGCGGCAGTTCGGCCGCCGCTGGCGGCTCACCGAGACCTACGGCTGCACCGGCTGGGACTTCCCCTTCGCCGGGCACAAGGCGCTGGGCGACTGGCAGGTGGCGCTGGGCATCAATCTGCGCTGCAAGCACCTCTCCTGGTACACCATGCAGGGCGAGGCGAAGCGCGATTACCCCGCCGCCATCTTCTACCAGTCGCCGTGGTGGGAGCTGTACCCGGTGGTGGAGGACTATTTCGCCCGCCTGCACGCCGTGCTCACGCGCGGGACGGAAGTGCGCGACCTGCTGGTGATCCACCCGGTGGAGAGCGCCTGGCTGCGCTGCAAGAGCGGCTGGATGCAGGATGCGGAGACGTATACGCTGGATGGCCAGTTCTTCGCCCTCTGCGACACGCTGCTCGCCGGCCACGTGGATTACGACTTCGGCGATGAAGAGCTGCTCGCCCGCCACGCCCGCGTGCGCGCGACGAATGGCGGCGCCGAGCTCGTCGTCGGCGCGGCGACGTACCGCGCGGTGCTCGTGCCGCCGCAGCTCACCATGCGCGCCACCACGCTGGCGCTGCTCGAACAGTTCGCCGCCGCCGGCGGCACGGTGGTTTTCGCCGGCGAGCCCGCCGCCTACGTGGATGCGTGTGCGTCCCCGGCGGTGGCCGCCTTCGCCGCCGGCTGCCCGCGCGCGCCGCACGAGGGGCCGGAGCTGGTGCGCGCCGTGGAGGGCGCCTGCCGCCGGCTGTCCATCACCGACGATGCCGGCCAGGAGATCGGCGCCGCCCTCTACCTGCTGCGCGAGGACCGCGAGGCGTATTACCTCTTCGTCTGCAACACCGGGGAAGCATTTTGCGGCAATGGGCGCGACGTGATGGACCAGCAGCTGGTGCGCGACCGGACGCTGGCCTTCCCGCAAGTCGTCATCCGCGGGCTGGGCGACGCCGCCGGCGCCCCGCTGCTCCTCGACCCGGAGCGCGGCACGGTGGCGCGCGCCGACGCGACGAAGACGGAGGCCGGCTGGGACATCCGCACCAGCCTGCCCGCGCTGGGCAGCCGCCTCTTCGTGCTGCCGAAGCGGGCGGTGGATATGGCGGACATCCCGGACCCGGAGCAGGCGGCGGAAGTGCGCACGGAGAAAATCGGCGCGCAGCGCTGGCCCATCCGCCTGTCGGAGTCGAACGTGCTGGTGCTCGACCGCGCCCGCCTGCGCGTGGGCGAGGGCGAGTGGCGCGCGGCGGACGAAATCCTGCGCGTGGACCGCGCCGTGCGGGGCGAGTTGGGCGTGGAAGCGCGCGGCGGCTCGATGGTGCAGCCGTGGGCGCGCCCAAAGGCGGAAAATCCCCCCGCGCTGCCCATCGCCCTCAGCTACACCTTCACCGCCGACGCGCTGCCCGGCGGCCCGCTGTACCTGGCGCTGGAGATGCCGCACACCTTCCGCGTCACCGTCAACGGCGTCCCGGTGGATCCCGACGCCGAGTGCGGCTGGTGGACGGATCGCTCGCTGCGCCTGCTGCCGCTCGACCCGGCGCTGGTGCGGCCCGGCGCGAACGAGATCGTCCTCGCGTGCGACTACACCCCGGCGCACCCCGGCCTGGAGATCGTCTACCTCCTCGGCCAGTTCGGCGCGGAAGCGCGCGGGGCGGAGGCGGCGATGGTCGCCCTGCCGGAGACGCTGGCCCTCGGCGATTGGACCGCGCAGGGGCTGGCCTTCTATGCCGGCGCGGTGGCGTATGAGACGACGATCACCCCGGACCTTAACGCCGGCGAGCGCCTCTTCGTGCGCGTGCCCGCCTACCGCGGCGTCGCCGTGCGCGTGCTGGTGGACGGCCGCCCCGCCGGCGTCATCGCCTGGGAGCCGAACGAGGTGGAGATCACCAGCCTCGTCGGCGACGGCCCGGCGGCCCTGCAGATCGAGGTCATCGGCCACCGCCGCAACTCCCACGGCCCCTTCCACCTCACCGAAAAATGGCCCACCTGGACCGGCCCCGACTCGTACCAGCCCGGCCCCGCCCGGTGGCAGGACGACTACCAGCTCGTCCCCTGCGGCCTGATGGCGCCGCCGGAGCTGGTGGTGAAGACGTAACGCCGAGACCGCTGCCGTAGGGAACGCCCGCCGCCTGCCCCGGTACCGCCGCGGGTGGCGTTCCCTACGGCTAACGCGCTTCGCGAGGATACGCGCCGGTCCAGCACGGCGCACTCCGCCCGTACCGGAGGGATGTCCGAATAGAGCACGCCGATGATGCGCTGTGGCACATGGCGCTGGCTTTGCCCGGCATCCTGTCCGTCGGCCCGCTCCGGGGAGTCCACGCCGGTGGACTTCGTGGCTCCAGCCCCGGATTTCAATCCGGGGGACGCTGGGGCCGCGGAGTTGTACTCCGCACGATGGCGCTATCCGTCCTATCAGACAGATCAGAAATCTGTGCGGATTGAAAATCCGCGGCCCCAGTAGTGTGCTCCCTGGCCTGACTGAGGCACAGACACGGCGATGCTTCGGGCGGGCGATCCCGATGCAATCGGGACGGCTCCGGGAGGAAATGATCGTATGTCGTATGTGTCGTAGGTCGTCACGCTATACCGTGCGGTGGTATCCGTGCCCTCCACGACACGGGTGTGGGGGGAATAACAACCAGGGATGCCTGTCGGCACCACGCGCCGCAGAGGGCGCGGACTACAGAGCAAGGTGCAACGTGACGACCCACGACAATTAACAATTGACAATTGTCAATTGCCGCTCCAGGGAACGCCGGTCCCGCGCGGGGCACCCGCGAGAGGGGCGGCGCCCCGTGCTCACGGCGCCATGTCCCCCACCCGCACCGTCCCCGTGCCCTTGTCCACCACCGGCGTCGCCACGTCTTTCAGCGTGTTGGGGCCGATGACGGTGTGCCAGGCGTAGGATTCGTGAATGTGGATGCCTTCGGGGACGCCGGCGATGGTGTTGCCGAAGATGAGGGCTTCCTTCCACTGCACGGGGGTGGTCGGATGGCTCCAGCAGGGGTAGAGGCTGATGGCGCCCTTGCCGTTGTAGTCGCAATCGGTGATGGTGTTGCCGGTGATGACGGTGCCGTAGCCGAGGACGTGCGAGGGCTTGCGCTCTTCCGCGCCGTACCAGAGGAAGATGCCGCCGTAGGCGCCCGGCCCGGCGGTGCGGCCCTCCAGCCGGTTGCCGCGCACCTCGGTGAAATAATTCGCGGTGAAGGCGGTGGACTTGCCGCAGGTGAAGAGCATGATGCCCTCGGCGTTGTACTGCCGGTTGCTGTCCACCACGCAGTCGCTGGAGCTGCCGTAGGGGGTGATGACCCCGGCCTTGGCGTTCTTGTTGCCGTTCCGGCGCTCGTCCACCGTGTTGTCCACGGTGTAGACCTGCCAGTAGAGGTTCGTCACCGCCAGGATGCTGGTGCCGTCGGGGAGCACGTCCCACGGCACGTCGAGCTGCAGCCGGTTGGCGCCGCCGGCGGTGGCGGAGACGATGCGCCGGCTCTGGCCTAGCCCTTTGCCGTCCACCACGCGCACCCAGGCGCCGGCGACCGCCGCCGCGTCCGTCCAACCGGCGGGCAGCACGATGGTGTCCGGGGTGGCGGCGAGACTCGGCCCGAGATAGCGCAGCCGATCGCCGTTGGCGTCGTAGGCGAAGGCTTCGCCGTTGCCGGAGGCTTTGTCGCCGTCGTGCGAGGTGCGGTTGTTGTAGACCAGGTTCTGCTCCACCGAGCCGCCCAGGTTCCAAAAAAAGCCGTTGCGCCAGCCGCCGTTGACGGTGCCTTCGGCGATATTCTCGCTCACCTCCACCTGCCGCGCGCCGGTGAGCTCGGCGGGGTACGTCCACGCCGCCGGGGAGGGGAGGAAGATATTGCGGCGGATGACTACCCCGGAGACGTTGCCGAGCAGCACCCCCTGCTGCCGCGCCTGGAAGACATTTTCATAGAGCGTCAGGTGGCGGGCGGGGGGCGCCCACACCAGCCGCACGCATTGCGTGGCGTTGAGAATGCGGCAGTGGGTGATGGTGAGGTAATCCGCCGCCGGCGACTCCGGGTTGCCGATCTCGCCCAGCGAGATGCCGATGCTGGTGGTGTGCTTCGACGCGTCGCGCGCCTCGCCCAGCGGGTCGAGAATCTCCAGGTCGCGGATGATCTGGTAGCCGCAGGCGCTGATGAGCCCTTTCGTATTGTCGCTGCCCCAGCCGTCGTGGACGAAGGCGTCGGGATACTGGAAGGTGATGCGCGTCTGATCCAGCCCGGCGCCCGCCAGGCTCACCCCGCGGGTGAGGACGAACGGCGCGCTGATGAAGTTGCCGGGGGGCAGATACACTTCGCCGTTGCCGGCGGCGGCGGCGGCGATGATCGCCTGCTGGATGCCGCCGGTGTCGTCCGTCTCGTCGTTCGGCGTCGCGCCGTACTGCGTCACGTCGAAGCGCTGCAGCGGCGGCAGCGGCGGGAAGATCGTCAGCGTGCGGCCTTCCAGCAGCACCCAGTTCGTCCCATCGCGGCATACCTCCACGGTGTAGACGCCCTGTTTGGCGTCGGCGGGCAGCGTCACCCGCGCCCGATAGGTTTCAATGGCCGTGTCGGCGCGGCCGTCGTTGGCGGCGGGCAGCGTATAGGTGGCCGGCCCGCGCAGGCGCACCTGCGTGGTGCCGGCGTCGGCGGGCAGCGGGTCCAGGTTGCGCCCCACCACGGAGACGGCGTTGCCGGCAAAGGCGAAGGACGGCGAAATCCACGCCGGCCGCGGCGCGTTCACCAGCGCGGGGGCGCTCCAGCCGCGCTCCGGCGCGCCGACCCAGAGCGCGTAGGCCTCGCCGTTCTTCCAGGCGGGCGGCGCCTGCGCCACCAGCGAGAACGGCGCGCCTTTCGCGCTGACGAGGGCGAAGCGCCCGTGCTCCGCCGTCGTTTCCGACTGCGCGGCGGCGGGCGGGGCGGCGGGCACGGCGGCGAGATCGGGCACGCGCTGGTAGACCACCTGCAGCGCCTCCGACAGCGCCGACCCGCAGCATTGCACCAGGTCGCCGGCATCCACCCGCGACGGGCTCTGGTACAGCGGCGTGCGGAAAAGCCCGACGGCCCCCGGCTCCACGGCGACGCTGTACCAGCGCGCCACCAGCGTGCCGTCCGGCAGGCGCGGATCGTTGCCCAGGAAGAGGCGGTCGGCGAAGAAGCCCGCGCGCACTGGCCCGGACGCGGTGGAGACGCCTACCTCGCCGCCGTCCGCCGCGATCACCCGCACCGTCAGCGCGCACGTGCCGTCCGCGGCGGGCGCGTAGCGCGCCTGCAGCCCGTACAGCGTGCGCGGCTTCAGCGGCACCGGCTTGCCGGCGATCTCCAGCTTCGGCTGGCCGGGGGCGATGACCGCGCGCAGCGACGCCCCCGCGGGCGTGCCGTCCAACGCGACCGCCAATCCCCGGCAGCGGGTGTTGTCGTGCAGCAGGAAAGACCCCAGGCCGTAGACCAGGGTGGCGCGCTTCGCCGCGCCGAAGGCGGCGTCATGCAGCGTGAAATAGCCGGAGAAGGTCACCGCGTCGCGCTCGGTGAGCGCCGGCACGTCGTAGACGCGGCAGTATTCATCCACGCCCCCCGCGCCGCCCTTCGTCGTCACCTCCAGAAAACCGTCCGACTTCCAGGTGAAGCTGCCCCCGCCCTTGCCCCCGCGCTGCCACTCCGCGCCCGGCTTCGCCCAGAACTGCTGGCTGAACCCCGCGCCCGCCGCCGCGCGGCCATACAGCCACGCCCGGAAACCGGGCTGCGCGGTGTCGGGATGCTGCCGGAGATAGGCCATGTAGGCGGCGCGCGCCGTCACCGCCTCGAACTCGCGCGCCTTCTTCGCCACCTCGTCGGCCGCCAGCGCCGGGTAGGTCAGCGCGAAGGTCTCGTGCAGCAGCGTGGCGCGCAGGTCGGCGCCGCCGTTGAGAATGACCACCGGCGCGTCGGGGAGGGTGAGGTTGAGGGCGTAGATGGCAAGGTTGTGCGCGCGCTCCACCGCGCGGATGCCGTCCAGCAATGCCGGCGGGCCGTGCAGCACGCGCAGGGTGCGCGCGGTCTCCGCCGCCTCCGTCGCCCCGCCGCGCGCCAACGCCTCCGCCAGCGCCAGCCGCGCGCCGGTGAACGCCGGCAGCTCCCCCCGCGCCGCCAGCGCCAGGATCGCCGCCTTGCGCCGCTGCAGGTGCGCCGCCAGCGCCCGCATCTCGTCGGCCGCCAGCGCCCGCGACGCGTACGCCGGGTCGGCGGCGGTGCACCCCACCTGCGCCCGCGCCCCGGGGAGCGCCCCCAGCAGCAACGCGCAGAGAAGCCATAGAGCGGAAGCGGAATATTTCACCTACTTATCATACCTGCGGAACGGCAGACGGGCAACCATGCGTCGGCAGAATCCGGCGACGCATGGCATGGACACCCCTCGCCCGTCGTGCGCGACCGACGAGAACGTCTTCCCTCACGACACAGCTATCAGCACATCAACCCTTGCATTCACGGTTCAGGCAGCCGCCATCGGGGACTGTCCCCCCGCCCGTATCTGTACAACAGAACGCGGAGCGCCGTCGCCTTTGCCTCCGGTAACACCAGAACCCGTTCGTAGTCAGGCACGCAGCGGCGCG
>ERZ795049.6302-NODE-6302-length-10467-cov-3.805417_pt1 | contig 10467 bp, 5 predicted proteins | sample MGYA00375133_ERZ795049 | MGnify/ENA primary metagenome ERZ795049 (study PRJEB30178, sample SAMN05720147) | activated sludge metagenome | isolation source: anaerobic digester from wastewater treatment plant | place: Japan | collected 2015-04-20 ...
CTATATAAATACTACCTTGAGTCGCCCATATATAAGGCGCGTCTTATTCAAGCTATGACATTTGGCAAAACTCCGGTTGCAGCTGACTCCATAGGAGAGCAGCTTTCAAAAAAGCTCTACGGCATGAGGCTGAATGCTTCTATAAGCAGGCTTGAAACTTTCCGAAGCTGCCCTTTCAAGCATTTTATCAGATATGGTCTTAGAGCGGAGCAAAGAGCGGAGTATAAAGACAGACCGGAGCATATAGGCGGCTTTTATCATCTTGTACTTGAAGCCTTCGTTAAAAAGGTTAAAGGGCTTGACTTGGTCTGGGCATGCCTTACACGCGAAGAAACGGATGCGCTGCTTGATGAAATAATCCCAAAATGCCTTAAAACCTATGAAAACGGACTCCTTTCTTCAAACAGCCGCGTTAAGGCGCTAAGCGAAGCGTTTTGGATTAAAGCAGTAAAAGAAACAGCCTGGGCAATATGCATAAGCTTTGCAAGCGGTGATTTTCTGCCTTTTGGCAGCGAGGTTAAGTTTGGCACAGGGCAAAAACTTAAGCCAATAAGCCTAAAGCTTGATAATGCAACAGTCCTCCTTTCAGGCAAGATTGACAGAATAGACGAAGCGCACACACCTGACGGAACGCGCCTTGTGCGGGTTGTTGACTACAAGAAAAACAAAAACATGGAATTGGATTACACTAAGGTTCATGACGGCACATCGCTGCAGCTGCCAATTTACCTTGCTGCTGCAGCATCCGCTCCAAGAAGCGCAATTATATCAGGCAAACGCAGCACAACCAACAGCTACAAAACGCTAAAATCAACTGCGCTTCGCAAAAAGCCGCAAATAACGCAAGCCTGTAAAGCAGAAGCAGGCAGTAAAAACCCGACAATAGCAGCAGGCATGTTCTACCAGTCAGTCATAGACCCTGCATGCGATGATGGTAAAAAAAATGAAGACGACCTTCGCCTAAAGGGTCCTCTTCTTGAAGAAGAGGCTGTAATAAATGCTTTTGAAACTCAATTTTCGGACAAAAGCAAAACTGTGAAATCGCTCAAGAAAAATGGCGATGGCTCACTTCACGCATACTCACCGGTGCTAAATTCTAAACAAATGGATGCGCTTTTAAAGTTTGCAGCAGCTAAGGCAGGTGAAGTGACTAAAGCGCTATTGCTTGGAAACTCAAAGCCTGAGCCTGTTCAATACAAAAATTCTACAGAGTGCGAATTCTGCGAATATTCGAGTATCTGCAGGTTTGATGCGCGCCTGCCCGGCTGCAGAAGGCGCGAGCTGAAAAAGCTCCCGCGTGAAGGCTTTTTTCAAATACTTGAAAGTGAGAGCAAACCATGAAAATGAAGTGGACAGAGCAGCAGCAGCAGGCGCTTGAAATCGAAGGCGAAAGCCTTATTGTAAGCGCAGCTGCAGGCAGCGGAAAAACTGCTGTGCTCTCAGAGCGTATTTCGAGGCTCTGCGCTAAAGGCGCGGAACTTTCGCGCATCCTTGTCGTAACGTTTACAGAAGCTGCAACAGCGCAAATGAAGCTTAGAATAGAAGCGCAGCTTTATAAGGCAGCTGAAGCCGAAACAGTACCCGAAACAGCCAGACGTCTTAGAGCACAGGCGCTTTATGCAGGCCGCGCGCATATTTCTACGCTGCACAAGTTCTGCCTTTACATAATTAAGCGCAACTATTATTTGCTTGGGCTGGACCCTGCCTTTAAACCGCTCGACAATATAGGCGGCAGTATGCTTCTTCTTGAAGCGCTTAAGCTTGCAGCAGAGGCACTCTATGAAGCTTCAGATACAGCGTTTTTGGAACTTTTAGCTGCGTTTGAAGGTGAAGAGCCCCTTTTTAAAACAGCGCTTGGTTTAAGAAGCTTCCTAATGTCGCAGCCTGCGCCGTGGGACTGGCTTGACAATTCGTTAAACCTTTATTCGCTTGAGGGCACGGAGCTTTTAGCTCAACCCATATACCAGAGTTTACTTAAGGAGTATTGCAGCCAGGCAAACCAAAGCATTGATTTGCTTAAAGCAGGACGTGAGCTTTTGCCACAAGAGTATACAGCCCAGCTTTCGCACCTTGATAATGAAATTATGCTGCTCAACTACCTTGTTTTAGAGCCAAAAGACCTAAGCCAGTACCTAAGCCGCCTGCACGGCGTTAAGTTTAACTCACTAACTTGGCGTGGCCGCTCTAAAATTCAGCGCGTCTGTGATTTGCGCGATGCAGCAAAGGGCATTATAAATAAGCAAAGAGAGAAACTCGACGGCGCGCTTAAAACAGAAGCTGAGAAGCTCGCAATGCAAAAGCCGCATTTAGAGGCGCTTTTTAGCTTTGTCAGGCAGGTGGACGATATTTATTCAGCCTTAAAAAAAGAGCGCGGCGTAATTGATTTTTCGGATATGGAGCATTTGGCGCTTAGAGCGCTTGCTGATGTAGGCGTAGCATCAACTCTTAAAAACAAGTTCGACTATATTTTTGTTGACGAATACCAGGACAGCAGCCGGATTCAGGAATCTATAATTAACGCAATCCGAAAAGATTCAAATATGTTCCTTGTCGGGGATGTCAAACAATCCATTTACCGCTTCCGCCAGGCTGACCCGGGGCTTTTTATAGAAAAGCTCGAGGAGTTCGAGGCTCAGGCTAAAAACAGCAGAGCAATTCACCTCAATATGAACTTTCGCAGTTCTGAGCCTGTAATAGACGCAATTAACGCTGTGTTTTCGCGCATAATGTCAAAAGAAGCAGCAGAGCTTGCCTATGATGAAAACGCAGCCCTAAAATGCGCAGAGTTTAATAAAGAAGCAGATGCGCTTGCAGGCGTTGAGTTTCATCTTATCGAATTTTCAGAATTTGAAGCTGTAAGCGCTAAGATGGAAGCGCGCCTTGCGGCAAAGCGCATACACGAACTTATGAAAACCGGGGTTTTGTGCAACAGGCTAAGCGGCATTTCGCGTCCGCTTCGCTACAGCGATTTTGCTATACTTTTGCGCTCTGCTAAACCTGTTGCGCTAGACTGGGCGCAGACTCTCGCAGATATGGGCATACCTGCCTATGTTCAGCTTACGGGCGGATATTTTGATTCTATGGAGGTTAAGGTCTTTTTAAGCCTGCTCCGTCTTCTTGATAACAGGCGGCAGGATATTCCGCTTTTAAGCGCTCTGCTTTCACCGGTTTTCGGCTTTAGCGAAGCAGACCTTATTGAGCTTAAAACCTGCTATACCGCTTCATCGTTTTTTGAGAGGCTCATGCTTTGCGAAAACGATGCAGCGCACCCGTTGGCGCTTAGCGCAAAGAAGGTGCTGAATAGGCTTGGGTATTTCCAGCGGGAGCTTCAGCTTTTACCGCTTAGCGAGTTTCTTGCAAAGCTCCTTGATGAAACAGGTTTTTATAATTGCATAGGCGCGCTCACAAACGGCCGTGAGCGGCAGGCAAACCTCGATGCCCTGCTTAAACGGGCGCGCGATTATTCCGAAAACTTCGGGGAAAGCGACTTGTGGAGTTTTTTGCAATATATGGAGGAGGCAGAGTCCAAAGTTGAAATAGGGCCTGCACAGGCTGGAGCAGCAGATGTTGTGCGCGTACTGTCAATGCATGCTGCAAAAGGGCTTGAATTCCCCATTGTAATTTGCGCAGGCTTAGGCAAAGAGCTTAACAAAACCGATTCAAAAGAAAAGCTCCTTCTTGAGCGCACGCTTGGCGCAGGCATTAAGCTTAGAATAGGCTCAGTAAAATATGAAACGCTTATGAAAGAGGCAATTAAGCTTAGCGTATTAAACCAGCGAGCTGCAGAAGAAATGCGCGTACTTTATGTAGGCATGAGCAGGGCGCAAAAGCGGCTTTTGTTAATCGGCAGTACAAAAAAACTCGAAGCGCTTATAGAAAAGGCGCAGCAGTCAAAGCTTAGCCCTTATGAATGCCAAAATGCTAAATCATTTCTTGACTGGCTGCTGCCTGTCAGCTTTGAATATGAGGAGCTTAAAGCTAAAGTTCATTCTGCAAGTGAGTTTTTAGACACGCCTGCACCAGGTAAAACGCTGGCTGAACCAATAAAAAACGAGCAAGCGCTTCTTGAGGCGCTTAAAGCGCATTTAAGCTGGCAGTACCCGCATGAAGCTGCTGCCTTAACGCCTTCTAAACGCAGCGTAAGCGAGCTGCTGCAAACAAAACGTATTGAAAGCGCTGTGCCTTTATTCGTTGAGACTTCTATGCAGACCCCGAAAAAGCGGGGCATAGCTGCGCACGCTGTCTTGGCGAACCTCAATTTTAGCGCGTACAACAGGCAAAATGCAGACTGCTTCGTAAAAAGCGAAGTTGAGCGGCTTGTTAATGAGGGTATAATCTCAAAGGCGCAGGCAGAAAGCGCGCCTGTGCAGGAAATTGCCGGCTTTTTAAGAAGCGGCCTTGCACAAAGGCTGCTTAAGTCACAACGTGTTGAGCGCGAACTTGAATTTTCGGTTTATATGCCTGCAAATACGCTCATGCAAACCGAAAGTACAGAGCCTGTGCTGCTTCAGGGCGTAATTGACTGCTGTTTTCTTGAAAACGGCAAATGGGTGCTCCTTGATTATAAAACCGACGCAGTCTATAAGGCCCTCGAGGATGCTGCACAAGAGCATGCAAAACAGCTTGAGCTATACAGCAAGGCGCTTTCTGAGCTTACTAAATTGCCCGTAGCAAAGCGCTATGTTGTGCTGCTTTCTAAAGATACCGCAGTAGCCGTATAAACTTTTCGCGTTGACAAGCACACTGCGCTAAACGATAATTAAGAAAACCCAAGCTTTTGGAATTTGCGAAAGGATACAGGCATGGAGGAACTGCGTTCAAGGAACTTTATTGAAGACGCAATAGAAGAAGATTTAAAACAGGGCAAGGTAAACTATATAAGAACGCGCTTTCCGCCCGAGCCAAACGGATATTTGCATATAGGTCATGCAAAGGCGCTCTACATAGATTTTTCTGTTGCCGAAAAATATGGCGGCAAGTGCAACCTTCGCTATGATGATACAAACCCGACAAAAGAAGACGAAGAATATGTCGACGCCATTCAGGAGGATATACTCTGGCTCGGCTTTCAGTGGGATAATGTTTTTTACGGCTCCGATTATTTCGACACATGCTATGAGCTAGCAGTCAAGCTTATAAAAAAGGGCGTTGCCTATGTTTGCGACCTAAGCAAAGATGAGCTTCGCGAATATAGAGGCACATTGACTGAACCTGGTAAGAATTCGCCTTATCGAAAGCGTTCAGTCGAAGAAAACCTCATGCTTTTTGAGCGCATGAAAAACGGCGATTTCCCTGACGGCACGCGCACTTTGCGCGCAAAAATCGATATGGCATCCCCGAATATCAATTTGAGAGACCCTGCCATGTACCGCATTTTGCACGCGACCCACCACAATACGGGCGATAAATGGTGCATTTACCCTATGTATGACTTTGCGCACCCTCTGCAGGATGCAATAGAAGGCGTAACCCACTCGCTCTGCTCTCTCGAATACGAAATTCACCGCCCGCTCTATGACTGGTTTGTTGAACAGTGTGAATTTGAGCATAAGCCGAGGCAAATAGAATTCGCGCGGCTCAATTTGACGAACACAATTATGTCAAAGAGATATTTGCGCATGCTTGTAGAAGGCGGGCATGTAAACGGCTGGGATGACCCGCGCATGCCTACGCTGTGCGGGCTTAGAAGGCGCGGCTACACGCCTGAAGCTATCCGCGACTTTTTAAGCCGCGTAGGTGTTGCTAAAGCTGACTCAGTCGTAGATACCGCAATGCTTGAGCATTGTCTGCGCGAGCATTTAAACCTAAGCGCAAAGCGCATGATGGCTGTGCTCGACCCTGTTAAGCTCGTAATTGAAAATTGGCAAGAAGGTCATGTTGAAGAAGTCGAGCTTGAAAACCATCCGAACGCGCCTGAAATGGGCATGCGCACACTAAACTTCTCGCGTGAGCTATATATAGAGCGTGATGATTTTATGGAAGACCCGCCTAAAAAATTCTTTAGGCTCAAGCCAGGAGGCGAAGTGCGCCTTAAAGGCGCCTATATAATAAAATGCACAGGCGTAGAAAAGAATGCAAACGGCGAGCTTACCTGCATTCGCTGCACTTATGACAAAGAGAGCAAAAGCGGCGAGCAAAGCAGGAAGGTAAAAGGCACGCTCCACTGGCTTAGCTGCCTCGATGCAAGAGCAGCCAAAGTGCGGCTCTATGCGCCGCTTTTAGAAACAGATATTGCTGACAAAGCGGATTTTATGGATAATATAAACCCAAACAGCCTTGTTGAAAAAGACGCGTTCGTTGAACCGAGCCTTGCAGCTGCGAATATAGGCGACAAGTTCCAATTCATGCGATTAGGCTATTTTTCTGCAGATAACGAGCATACTCAAGCTCTGCCTGTGTTTAACCGAATAGTTGAGCTTAAGGACAGCTGGAAGGGCTGAACAAAGACTTCCATTACTTAACACAGGCTTGGAAAGGAGAGTATAAATTGATACGCACACGCTTTGCCCCAAGCCCAACAGGCTATATGCATATAGGCAACCTGCGTTCAGCGCTTTATGCGTACCTTTTTGCGCGCAGGCATAATGGCGTCTTTTTGCTAAGAATAGAAGATACTGACCAGGGAAGGCTTGTCGAAGGCGCTATTGATGTAATTTACGACACTCTTAAGCGTGTGGGCATAACCTGGGACGAAGGGCCGGACATAGGCGGGGACTTTGGCCCCTATGTGCAAAGCGAACGCAAAGCGCTCTATATGCCGCTTGCAAAGAGCCTTATAGAAAAAGGGCACGCATACAGATGTTTCTGCACAAAGGAAGATCTTGAAAAAAAGCGCGCAGAAGCTGCGCTTAAAAACGAAACCTTTAAATACGACAAGCACTGCCTAAGCTTAACCTTAGATGAGCAAAACGAACTCCTTGCCTCCAACACGCCTTTTGTTATACGCCAAAACATACCTCTGCAAGGCATTACCTCGTTTACGGATATGCTTTTTGGCAGCATAAGCGTTGAAAATTCTACGCTTGATGATAATGTGCTTATTAAAGCTGACGGAATGCCAACATATAATTTTGCAAATGTAGTGGATGACCACCTTATGGCAATAACACATGTAATGCGCGGCATGGAGTACCTTTCGTCCGCGCCAAAATACAACCTCCTCTATGAGGCTTTTGGCTGGGAGATTCCCGCCTATATACACATGCCCCCAATAATGAAGGATGCCTCGCACAAGCTCAGCAAGCGCACAGGAGACGCTTCGTTTCAGGATCTTGAAGAAAAGGGGTATCTTGCTGAAGCAGTTTTAAATTACATAGCGCTTTTAGGCTGGAATCCCGGCGATGAGCGCGAGGTGTTCACGCTTAAAGAGCTTGAAGAGGTCTTTGATGTTTCAGGGATGAGCAAATCCCCTGCAATCTTCGACCCCGTTAAGCTCACCTGGCTCAACGCCGCCTATATCCGCAATTTAACTCAGGAGCAGTTCTCTTTTTACAGCAGGCCGTATTACCTTAAGGCGGGCGTTTCTAATTTTGATGAGGGAATGCTCTTTCGAATACTTCAGCAAAGGGTCGAGTACTTCTCACAAATTCCCGATATGGTCGACTTCCTTGCTGACTTGGACGAAAATTACAGCATAGAACTTTTTACAAACAAAAAGTCGAAAACTGACTCTGCAATTTCAAAAACAGTGCTTGAGCTTGTTATAAAAGAGCTTGAGGCACTTAATAACTGGGCTGCGGAAGAGCTTCATACCCTATTTGCAGAGCTTGCGCAAAGGCTTGACTATAAAAAGGGCACGCTGCTCTGGCCAATAAGAATAGCGCTTGCAGGCAAGGCAGTCACGCCCGGAGGCGCAATAGAAATTGCCCTGCTGCTTGGGCAAGAAGAGTCGCTGCGCCGCCTGAACATAGGCAGAAAAAAACTTGAATTATAAGCATTAAAAAAGGTCTGACTAAGCTCAGACCTTTTTTGGTATTTAGCATAGACAATTTAGTTTGTATTTTGGGCAGGAATTGAATCACTCGTTAAAAAAGTGCCATCCGGCGAAATATATGTTGTTGCGTGCTTGCCGTCCTGGTTTGTATACTCTACAACATACACCTGCCTGTTGTTCTGCATACCGTGTGTTATGCGCTTAATTTTCGCGCCCTCGAATTTTTCCTGCAATGCGGATTTTACGCCGGGCACATCCTTCTCATTTACTTCAGTTCCTTCAGAAAAATTCGGGATAGTTGCGCTTGTTGTGCCTGTACCGGTGCCTCCAGTGCCAGTTCCTCCAGTACCAGTTCCTCCAGTACCAGTTCCTCCAGTACCAGTCCCTCCTGTACCAGTGCCTCCTGTACCAGTTCCGCCGGTACCTTCTGTTCCGCCTGTGCCCCCTGTGTCTCCTATCCCGCCCGCGTTGCCGCCTGTACCGGTTCCGCCGGCATCATTTGGCGCTATCGAAGAGTTTGGCGCGGGGTTGGCTGAAGGCATAGGGCTTGGCGCAGGCGGTGTCCTGCGGTTGCACGCGCTAAGCGAAAATATAAACAGCAGCGCGAGGCCTATGCACAGAATACGTTTCATCTTTTTCCTCCTTTTGCATTTTGCGGATAGGCTTCTGCAGGCTCTGCAGTTTTATCCGCTTGTTTCGGGCATAGTATGCCCAGGAGAATGCGAATGTAAACTAATTGCAACATAATGCAACCATGCTTTAGGCTCATGCGTATATGAGTTGCAGGCGGAGCAATCCAGCCTAAAGGTAAGGAGGAATTTATATGAAACCAATAACACGCGTCATTTCACTTGCGCTTTGCGCAATACTGCTTTTAGGGTGCGCGGCGCCTAAGCCGCTGCCCGAAGCTCCAAGTACGGAAAATACACCAAAAGCACCCGAAGCTTCTAAAAACAACGAGGTGCTGACTATGCCAACGCTCTTAGGCGCTAAGCCGCTTCTTGTACCTGATTTTGAAAAGACCCCGCCTGAAGCAGGCAGCAGCGCAAATGAATTTGCGTTTAAACTATCCAAGTCCCTTTTTAAAAAGGGCGAAAACTCTATACTTTCGCCGTTTTCCGTCTGGATGACGCTTGCGGCGCTTTCAAACGCTACAAATGCTAAAGTGCTGCCCGAACTTCTTAAATCGATAAATGCAGAAGGTTTAAGCGTTAAGGATATAAACGAATCTGTTTCGCGCATGCTCTACATGCTTACAGGCAATGAAGGTAAAGATGCAAACTCGCACAACCCGCTCGCAATCGCTAACGCGATTTTCGTTGATAAATCCGTTGCGCTTAAGGAACCCTTTGCCCAGGCATTCCTTGATTTTTACCGCGGCGCAGCGCAAAACGTCGACTTTTTACAGCCTTCTTCAATTGACGCTATAAACAAATGGGCTAGCGAACACACGAACGGGCTTATTACTGACATAGTAAAAGAAATCCCGCGCGATACGATTGCAGCGCTTGCAAACGCTATTTATTTTTCCGACCGCTGGGCGTTGGAGTTTAATGAAACAGAGACTGAGGAACTCCCCTTTAAAGGCACAAAAAGCGAAGCAAAGGCAAAGTTCATGAAACGTGAAGGCGATGCCATCCCCTACTATGAGGATGCCTCGCTCCAGGCAGTGAACCTCGAGTTTGTCGGCGGCGGCGGGCTTTTAATAATGCTGCCTAAGGATAAAGACGCTGATGCGCTTTTTAACGGTATGAATGCAGACAGCTTTAAAAACATACTTGACGGCATAGGCCCTAACTCTGGCAAGCTTTTAATGCCGCGGTTTGAGCTGTTTTCGGATTTTGAGCTTAAAGAGGCGCTAGAAGGTCTCGGCGTGCCGCTCTTTGACTCAATGAGGCTGCCGCTTAATGAGCTTGCTGATGTTGACGCCTTTATTTCAGCTGCTCTGCACCAGGCAACTATTACTGTTGATGAAAAGGGCACGACAGCTGCTGCAGTAACTGTGCAGATGATGTCGCGCACTTCCCTGCCTTCCCCTACAGAGCCGTTTTCAATGGTTTGCGACCGCCCCTTTGCTTTCGTTCTGCACAAGTGGACGCCTGAAGCAGGCGCACAGGTGCTCTTTACGGGAGTCGTGAACCAGATGTAGTGCCTGCATTGCATTGGAGCTCCCCTGCTGTTATTATAAGTATGCGCTATTTATGATAACGCAGGTTTAAAGAAAGGTAAAAGCGGCTTTGCGCTGCTTAAGCAATGCACATGCAAAGCTTTCTCGAAGAGCTCTATGAAATGCACGCGAAAACTGTCTACTGGGCTGCCTACAGCGTCTCACGCGATAGCGAAAGCGCAAAGGACGCTGTGCAAAATGTCTTCCTCAGCGCGCTTAGACACACAGAAACTCTAAAAAACCTAGGCGCTGAGCAGCAGCATGCCTGGCTTTACAGGGCAGGCGTAAACAGCTCAATAGATATGCTTAGGCGCAACAAGCGCAGCATACCTGTTGAGGATGCCGGCTATATGGAAGCTGACCCTGC
>ERZ795049.6303-NODE-6303-length-10465-cov-15.116234_pt1 | contig 10465 bp, 6 predicted proteins | sample MGYA00375133_ERZ795049 | MGnify/ENA primary metagenome ERZ795049 (study PRJEB30178, sample SAMN05720147) | activated sludge metagenome | isolation source: anaerobic digester from wastewater treatment plant | place: Japan | collected 2015-04-20 ...
TGAGAAAATGTAATCGGTTAGCCCGCCGCCCGCGCTTCGCACGGGAATGTAAATGGGGACAACTTTGATCGTGTAAGTTATAGGCAAGGAGTTTTCGACTTCAGAGTTCAGAGTTCAGAGTTCGACGTTCAGCGTTCTGAGTTAAAAACCGCGCCCGGAAAACGCTCAACTCTCAACGTTCAACGTTCAACGCTCAAGTTATTCGGCTCGCGGGGGACGCCCGCCCTCCAAAAACCTTCGTGCCCTTTGCGTCAAGGCACTCATGCACTTCTCCCACCCGGCGTTCGAGCAGACGGTAGACCGGACCCAGACGATGCGCAAGCACAGTCGCACTGAGGGCGGTGTGGCCTTCCGCCCAGACCGCTTCATCGCCCGCCGTGCCGTGTGCCCACACCGCTGTCGCGGCGGCGGCCTCCGCATGCAGTCCCTGCACCCAGAGCGCACCCACCATGCCGGCCAGCACATCGCCCATGCCACCGCAGGCCATACCAGGATTGCCGGTGCGGTTGAGTCGCGGCATACCGCCCGGCGCGCACACCAACGTTCCCGCGCCCTTGAGCACGACCGTCGCCTGATAACGCGCAGCCAAGCGCTGCACCGCACCGAGGCGGTCGGCCTGTACCGCCGCCGCTGTGATCCCCAGCAGTCGCGCGGCCTCGCCCGGATGCGGCGTCAACACACGTTCCTGCCCCTCGCGCGGCTGCCACGCCCCTTCAGCCTGCAATACGGCCAGTAGCGTCAGTGCGTCCGCATCCAACACCAGCCGATGCGGCACCGTGTCGAGCAGATGCGCGACCACGCCGCGCGCCTCTGCTGACGTGCCCAGCCCCGGCCCGGCCACCACGCCGTCAAACCTTGCGAAGTCACCGCCCCACTCCGCCAGCGCCGTCTTTGAAATCGCGCCGTTCGCCGTCGGCAGCAGATGCGCCGTCGCTTCCGGGGCCCATGCGGCCGCCGCAGCGGCTCCGACCGTCGGCATCGCCAGCGTCACCAATCCCGCCCCGCTGCGCAACGCACCGAGCGCCGCCAACACCGGCGCGTGCGCCAGTCCTTCCGAACCGCCGATCACACAGAGATGTCCGCAACTCCCCTTGTGCGCATCCCAAGCGCGCGGCACGAACGTCCGCGCCAACGTGGGCAACGCGATCAAGCGGCACGGCTCATCCGCTGCATTGCGGTCACACAACTCATCCGGAATGCCGATATCCGCCACCGTCAAATGTCCGGCCCGCCACGCTTGGGCGTCATTCAGGACACAGCGCTTGGGCCGCGCGAAGGTCACCGTGACATCGGCGTGAACCGCCGCGCCGGACGTTTCACCGGTATCGCCATTCATGCCGGAGGGAAGATCTACGGCGACCACGGTCGCATAGGGCCGCATGCGGTTCATCCACAGGATCGCCTGTTCCGCCGCGCCGGTCGGTGCACCGCAGCAACCGGTACCCAGTACGCCATCGACGATCACGCTATCACGCACCACGGTACCGGAACGGACGGCGGTGTCCTCCTGCCAACTCTCAGGCGCGGCCAACACCACGTACGGCACGCCGACCGTACGCATCTCGTCCCACGCCATGCGCGCCGCGCCCTTGAGCACTGCCGGTACGCAGGTCATAATCACCTGCACACGAAAGCCTTCTTCAAACAGACAGCGCGCCGCCACGCAGGCGTCGCCGCCGTTGTTGCCATGCCCGGCGACCAGCACCACGCTGCGCACGCCGCGCAATGTCGCCACACGGGCGGTCACACGCGCCAGCGCCGTACCGGCGCGAGTCATCAGCATCATCTCCGGGATGTGCGCTTCGGTGATGGCCGCGCGATCCGCCGCGCGCATCTGCTCGACGGTCAGGAAACGCATGTCTTCCCCCCGTCGCCATTGTTGGCTGTCTCACGCTTGAAGCGCGCGACAAGACGTTCAAACCGCTCCGCCGCGCGCCGCACGAACATGCGCTTCTCCATGTATCGTCCAGGGTAGAACGCCCCCTTGAAACCGGCCAGCACCAGACGCTTGAAGCCAGCGAGATCCAACGCGCAGACGTCACTCACCAAGGCCAGCTCGCGATTCAGGTCGGTGTGCGAAACCAAGGTGTTGTCGGTCGCGATGGCCACGGCCATACCGCGTTCGATCATGCGCTTGACGGGATGATTGCGGATATCGCCCGCTAATTCCGGGATCGTCTGCAAGTTACTGGTGGGGCAGACCTCGACAGTAATACGCATGGTGGCGATATACTCGGCCAGTTCGTCGGTATAGGCCGCTTTATCTTTGATGTCGCGCCCATACACCCGACCATCATCGAAAACAAACGTGCCGTGGCCGATGCGCTCGGCATGACAACGAACAATCGCGGCATAGATCGACTCCGGCCCGTACGCCTCGCCGGCGTGAACCGTCTTACGCAGGAAGTGGCGGTGGGCCTCTTCGTAGGCGGCGTCGTGGTGGCTCGCCGGATAGCCCGCCTCCTCTCCGGCCAGGTCGAAACCGGTGACCGGCACACCGTGACAATCGCGCGCAACCACTGCGGCATGCACCGCTTCGAGCGAGGCGGTCGCGACCAAGCTTTTGTGCGCCATGCCGGGCAGCAGATCCAGCAGACTGTCGTAATATGCGCCCATGCCGCGCCTGAAATTGCGCATCGCGCAGCAGATGATCGCCCACTCGAACGGGATGTCCTCACCCTGCTGCATAGCGGGCGACGTACTGTGCTGACGTGCGGCGCGACCCAAACCATCGCCCACCGCCTTGAGCGCGCGCACGCAGGCCTCGCCGGTCGGCACCAGCAATTGCGGAGCGAAGCGGACTTCGATGTAGCGCACGCCTTGCGCGATCACGTCCTCGGCCAATTCGAAAGCCGCGCGTTCCATCGCCTCGAACGAGCGCAGCACGGCGCAGGTGTATTGGAAACCGGCAAGGTACTCGGGCAGGTCGCGATAGACCGGCTTGAACACCAGTTCGTTGAGCCCTTCAACCTCGTACGACGGTAGCGCGACCCTCTGCTCACGCGCCAATTCAATGAGCGTAGCAACACGCATCGACCCGTCGAGATGGATGTGCAGATCGCTTTTGGGAACCGCTTGGATCAGTTCTCGCGCAATCATGGAACGTCTCCCTTCTTCACTCTTCACGCAGAGGCCGGCACCAGATCAGGCCGCCATTGACTGAGGAAGCAAACGGCGTAGCCCCTGAAAAAATAGGTATACGGCAACAGTGCCACCGCGCCCAGATAGGGCAACAGCAACGGAATAAAACCAACACAGCAGGTCAACAGGCCTATACCCAGAATCACAAAACCGGCGAAGAGCGAACAGAGGATGCCGCAACAGAGATACCCTAGCACCGCAAAGGGATATTGATTGAAGAGCGAGAAAACCGCCAGCCAAGCGCGTGAGGCAGAGACACCGTGCCAGTACATGACCGGCACGACGAAAGCCTTGGCCAGATGCGCGACCACCTGCACGGCAATGTTGAGTAGCGTAAAGACCGTCACGCAAGCAACGGCCGGTTTGACCAGCGCCGCATGCCACTGGTAACCGGCCGCGACATACGGGCGCACCACCATGCCGTAACCGGCTACCATCGTGAGTATGAAGAGCAGGGCCGCAATCAGGAAGAAGTAGACGCGCCAAACAAACAACTCATGTCCTGAGGCACGCGAAGCCCACCAGCACTGGCTGATCGACGCATCCGGTCGATACCAGCGGTGCAGGAACATGAAATCACCACGCGAGCGTAGGCGACAGAAGAGCAGCGCCAGCGCCAAGACAACCAGCACGATCGAGGCGATGAGAGCCAGTTTCGAGGGACTGTTCAGTACCGCAAAGCTATGACGCAGCGCAGCATCGATCTGCCCCTTGAACGACTCCGCCAACACCGCATCGTCGCTCCGATTTAAATTATTGGGCACCGAACTCTGCGAACCGATATAGGCGAGCCACGCACAGAAACCGATACTGAACCAACGTGTGATATCGAACCCGCGGAAGAGTACCGCTCTCATGCGCTCAAACGCCTGCACGGCCGCAGAGAGACCAGAGGGCCGCGTACCAACGATATCCGTCAGCGGAACATCGGAGAGCGGCGCATGATCCGGCGGGGGCGGCGCTTCCACGAACTGCGGCACGAAGAGCCCCGGCACCTCACCTGCTGATCGCCACGTATCGCCAAAGGCCGGTTGCCACACCAAATCATACGGCTGCAAGGCACCCGAAGCCGCACGCGCGCGCAGTTCGTCGAAATCGACAGGCCCCTGCTGCATGCCCGCCTCGGCATAGTACCAGATTTTTTCCATGTTGCCCCTGTTTTTCATGAAGTTTCATGTGTTTCATGGTTCCACATTTGTGGCCGGGTTGGTCATACACAGCGAACCGGTCAATGCTGCGACCGCGTTCATGCCGTGCCGACGCAGATACGCCTCGATGCCCTCCAGCACGCGTAGCGGCGTGGTCGGGTCAATGAAATTCGCAGTGCCCACCGCCACAGCCGATGCGCCTGCGATCAGAAATTCGATCGCCTCATCAGGGCCGACAATCCCGCCCATCGCCAACAGCGGCACACGGGCTACTTGGGCAGCCTCCCACACCAGCTTGACCGCGACAGGATGAATCGCGGGGCCGGAAAGCCCGCCGACCTTGTTCGCCAAAATTGGACGTCGCGTCTCAATGTCGATCACCATCGCCGGCAGTGTGTTGATCAAAGCCAACGCATCGGCACCGGCCTCCTGCGCCGCACGCACGAACAACTTGATATCGGGCACGTTCGGCGCCAGCTTGGGCATCAGCGGCAAGCGCGTGGCGCGGCGCACGGTCGCGACAAGCGAAGACACGGCCCGCGGATCGGTGCCGAAGGCATTCCCGCCTTCTTTGACGTTCGGGCAGGAGATATTCAGTTCCAGACCGGAAACGCCTTCCACCTCGCTCAGGCGACGGGCGACCTCAGCATACTCCTCTTCACTGGTGCCCCAGATGTTGACGATCACCGGCACACCGGTGGTACGCAGAAATGGCATGTAGTCGCGGGCGAAGCCCTCCACGCCGGGGCCTTGTAGCCCGATGGCGTTGACCATGCCGCCCGGCACCTCGACATGCCGTGGCAGCGGGTTGCCGGGCCACGGCTGCAAGCGGATCCCCTTGACCGTGATCGCACCCAGACGCGTCACATCAACCAGTTTGGCGTACTCCGCGCCATATCCAAAAGTGCCAGAGGCGACAGTCACCGGATTCTTCATCCGAATGCCGCCCAAATCGACACGCATATCCAAGTCGCTCATGCCGTTCACCACACGATTTCACGCGCCTCGAAAACCGGACCGTCGCGGCAGACACGCCCGATCCACTCCGTACCATCTTCACGCCGCAGTCGCTGTACGCAGGCCAGACAGGCACCGACCCCGCACACCATGTGCTTGTCGAGTGACAACCAGCCGCGGCACCCCGCTTGGATGGCACGCTCGCCGACCGCCCGCAGCAGACCGTCCGGGCCGCAGGAAAACAACTCAGGCGTCACGCCCGCCTCGCGCAACCGCGCCAGCTCGCGGTCCAGCGGCACCGTGACCAGACCGGTCTCGCCCAGCGAGCCATCCTGGGTCGCCACGCGCACGATCCAGCCCAGCCGCTCAAAAGCGGCCACCGCCAACACGTCATCAGCGGTGCGTCCGCCGATCAACACCACACCCTTGGTCGGCAAACGCTCAGCTAAGAAGGCGAGCGGCGCGACCCCGTATCCCCCGGCCACCAGCAACGGTTCGCCCTGCGGCGCGAGCGGGAAGCCGTTGCCCAGCGGGCCGATCACCTGCACGGAATCTCCGGGCGCCAGCCGGTTCATCTGGGCGGTCCCGCGGCCAACCGTCTTGTAGAGCAGCTTGAGGGTCGTGCCCCCAGCGCCGAAAATACTGAACGGACGGCGCAGCGCGATCGGCTCCAGTCCGGGCACGCGCACATGCACAAACTGACCGGGTTGCGCGGCTTCGGCCAGTCCCGGTGCCTCCATATCCAGCGCCCAGTATCCCGCTGTCAGCGGCACCTGGCCTATCACACGACATGTCACGTCCTTCATCATTGAAATGCTCCGTCTCACTGTTGTGTGCCCGCACCTGGGTCCGCCGCTTCTCGCAGAGGCGGCGTCAGGGGCGGACCTTGGGGCGCGATCTCGTTTTGGGCGCTCATGAAATCTGCACGCGCATTCACACGCTTGATCTCCGCATTGACGATCGCGGCGGTCTCCATCTGCCCCTCCTGCGTCAGCTTCTTCTGCAGTCCTTCCAACTTTTTGATGTGCTTCAATGTGGTATCGACCAAGCTCTCGGCACGACTGCGGCGCAGTTCCTCATTCACCAGCATGTATTTTTTCTGCAAGTCGGCGAGACCTGTCGGCTGCGACACCACATGGCGCGGCGTGATTGCGCGGTCGGCTTCAAAGCGCATGGTCTCGTCGCGCACGCTTTCCCAACCGCCGTAGTCGCCGGCGCGCTGGAAGGTGTCCATCAGCTCGGCAAGCGCCGCAACATACTTCTCCGGCCACTCGGCCAATTTTTGCGCGGACGTCCGCTCCACTTTGAGCAAGGCGGTCTCGAAGTCCGCGCGCATATTCGCGAGTTCCTGCACGCGGTTCTCCATCGTGGCGGCGAGCAACATCTGGGAAGGCTTCTCGGACTCTGACGAACCGGTAGCGGAGGCCGCCACCACCACCGCTTCAGCGGCGAGGTGGTTCTGCGCACCGCGCGCGCGCCGGATCTCCGCGTTCACGGCTGACGCGAGATCCATCTTGTCCTGCTGCGTGTAGACCGTCTGCATATCGGTCAGTTCATTCACGTATCGCTTACAGAGCGAGACCAACTTACGACTGTGCAACAACTTCTGATCCGACAGCATCTGGCGGTATTTACTCTTGAGCAATGTCAGTTCGTAGAGATCGTCATCGGACCAGTCGTCTATCTGTCTTGACTCGTCGAACCGTTTATACTCGCGTTGCGCCACCGCCCACCCTTCAAAGTCACCGGCCATACGCCGACGCTCCATGAGCAAGTCCAACTCGCGAAGATATTCGGCCGGCCACGCGCGCTGGAACACGGTCTGCGTGTTTTCGATTTCGGCAAGCTGCCGCGCATACTCAGTCTGTTTGACTTTCAGCTCCTCGGGGAGGGGCGGCTCCACGACCGACGGGGCTTCAGGCGACGCACTTACGACAAAGGCTGCGGCCAATGCTGACGGCTCGACCGACCAGAACCGCGCGTAACGCTGCAGCGACGGAGCAAGAACACTGCGCTCATAGACCCAGAGCCCCGGACGGAAAACGACACGCCCCCCCCGCCCGAAGACGCCTTTGGCGGCACGCACCGCAACCGGCAGGGCCAGCAGGTAGAGCATCACAATGCCAACGACAGCGAATGTGATAGTACGGATATCCGATAAAAGGTTGTGGCGGCGGATCGCACGGCGGATGGTCAACACCTCCGGATGATCAGGTGCGGCTTCATGCAGCAGATCGGCACAGATCCGCGATGCGACCGACCATTCGCGGTTTTTGATCGCTTTGCGGGCGCGCAGCAGGTCGCGCTTGAGTATCAACTCGGGAAGCTGCCGCCGCTCCTGTTCAAAAACGTGCTTGTCTTCAGAAAGCTCTCGGTATTGGTCGATGAAGGCGGCGGCGCGCTCGAAGTTTTCGGCGCGCAACTCTATCGGCACATGCTCCTTCAACTGCTCGCGCCTGCGGATATTCTTTTCGGCCCGGTCGCGCAGGCTACCCACTTCGGCGAGAAGCGCACGTCCCGAAGGACCGGCCGGCTCGAAACCATGCACGCGGCCCGCCATGGAGATCACCCGCTCAAAACGTTTCTGCTCATCCGCCTCACGCATCTTACCGAGATGATGCAAGAGCGTTTCGTACGCGCGCGCATCCGCCCCGCAGTTCCCGCAGTACTGCACGCCAACAAACGTTTCGGCGTCGCACTCGGGACAACTCTCCGAGCCGTCCCAGCCGCACTCCGCACAAAATTTGGTCGTGAGCGGATTGACGGCATCGCACCACTTACAGCGCCAGGTGGTCTTGACCGTGGGGGTCTCGACGCGCGTCTTGGTCTGGATGTGATGCAGGGCTTCGTTAAAGGCAGCGGCTGATTGCCAACGCTGCTCGCGGTCCGTAGCCAACGCCTTGACCACCACTTCGCGCAGCGGTACCGGAACATCCTGTTCGCGGAAATAGCGCGGGTTCTGGCCGGTGATCACGAAATAGAGCAAAGCCCCTAAGCCGTAGACGTCGGCGCGCTCATCCGAGAGGCTGGCGTCAGACTCTTGCTCCGGTGCGCCGTACCCCAGCGACAGCAGCTTCTCGCCCGGCACGGTGAGCTTGACCTCCTCCTTGCGCATCAGGCGCGCCAGGCCGAAATCCACGATCTTGGGTTCGTTACTCTTATCCAGCAGCACATTGCTCGGCTTGAGGTCACGGTGAATCACGCCGTTGGCATGGGCATAGGCGATCGCCCGCCCGATCTTCAGCATGATATCGACCGCCTCATCAGACGAAAGTTGGCCGTGCCGCGACACATATTGTTCGAGCGTCAGGGGCGGATTCGGCTGCACCAAACCGCCCGCGCCGGCCTCTTTCTGGACATTGGTCTGGTCCGGACCGGCCACATACTCCATGACGATGTATGGACCGTCATCGTCCTCGCCCAAAGAGTAGATATGCACGATGTGCACATGGCTGAGCGTAGCAACCGCCCGCGCCTCGTGCAGGAAGCGCTGGCGCAGTGTCGGGATAGCCTGCGCCTGGCTGTTGAGGCGCTTGATCGCCACAAAGCGCCCTAGGCGGCGGTCACGGGCAAGATAGACTACTCCCATGCCACCATTGCCGATCCTGCTGTAGATCGTGTATTGATCAAACAACTGGTCGTTGCGCGGCTCGTCAAATTTCGGTTCGGTGGGCGTCGCCCCGATCCGCACCGTCGGCGGCTCTTGAGATGACGCCGGAACAATCCGCTCGGTCGGCGGCCCCCCGGACGAATCCGGCGCGAGCCGTTCGGTCGGCGGAATCTGAATTCTGGCTGTATTATCCTGCTGCACACACACTCCTAGGCCGCACGGCCATCAGCACCGAACCAGCGGGTACTAAGGCGAACGAACCATACCCTTAACAGTATACGCTTAGCCTCTGGCTCCGTCAAATCTGCGCACCGCCCTCACTCGATCATCACATCCGCGACCACGGGGAAGTGATCGGACGGATAAAGCTGGTTCTCTGAGTCGTCAAGCGTGGCATGGGAAAGAACGTGGATGCCGGCCGAAACGAAGATGTAGTCGATCGGCTGGCCTTCCGGACGCTCAACGTATTTGAAGCCGGAGAACGTCTTCACCGGCCCGGTATGAGGCGTCCGGGAGATGTCAAAGCTGTCGCGCAGGTTGGCGGTGGCGATTGCGTAAGGTCCGCCTGCTGCATGCGGATCTTTCGGCCCGGCGCGATTGAAGTCCGCCTGCACGGCCGCCACATCGACGGGACGCTTTTCAGGTGTCGCATTCATATCACCGGTCAAGAACACCGGCCTGCCCTGCGCATAGCGCGCCATGCGCTCTAGAATCAGCTTCATGCCGTTACGCCGCGCATCCTTGCTGACATGGTCGAGATGGGTGTTGAAGGCCACAAAGGTCTTGCCGGTTTTCAGATCCTTCATGTCGGCCCACGTGCAGACGCGCGGACAAGCCGTCTTCCACGATCTTGATCCGGGCGCCTCGGGCGTCTCGGAGAGCCAGAAGGTACCGCTCTTTCTTACTTCGAAGCGGTTCTTTTTGTAGAAGATGCACGAAAACTCTCCGCGCCGTTTGCCATCATCGCGACCGACTCCGACGTACGTCCACGATGTACCCAAACGGGCCAACATATCGTCGATCTGATTGGCCTGCGCTTCCTGCAAACCGACCAAGTCAAACCCTCGCTTGGTGATCAGCGCGCACACGCGATCCACACGGCAAGTCCACGAATTCGGCGACTTGTCCGCCGGTCTCTCCACGCTGGCGCCGGCCAGCCGGATGTTGAACGTCGCGACACGGAACGGCTCTGTCTGCACTGCCGCCTTCGGCGCGAGCGGCGCATAAAGCCCTGTCGTTCCTGTGGCGCGCGCGGCGTATTTCTGCCAGAGCGCCGCATCATGCAACACGGGCATGAAGACACCGCCCACCACCGAACGCGCGCGAAAATGGCAGTGCTTGGCGCTGTCCGTCTGGTACCAGTCGCTGAACGGAACGCGATCCGGCGTTTCGTTCAGGAAGGTGTAGAGCGGCGCGATCAGCGCATCAAAATCCTCCCGCCGGCCGGTCAGCATCGCGGCCCAGACCTGCCAGTCGGCCTTTGTCCAGAGCTTGCGGCTATCGAGCGGCAAACCATACTTCTGCAGCGCCGTGCGGTAGAAAGCCGTTTCGGTCTGCGCCACTTCCGCCGGAAACAGATTGAAGCCCAGCAGCCGGTCCCAGACCAGAT
>ERZ795049.6328-NODE-6328-length-10429-cov-3.830345_pt1 | contig 10429 bp, 7 predicted proteins | sample MGYA00375133_ERZ795049 | MGnify/ENA primary metagenome ERZ795049 (study PRJEB30178, sample SAMN05720147) | activated sludge metagenome | isolation source: anaerobic digester from wastewater treatment plant | place: Japan | collected 2015-04-20 ...
TCCAGATCGAATGCAGCACCTACGGCAACAGCCTCTCGAGGATGCAGGACTTCACCATCCGGCGGGGCCAGGAGCTGGCGGACTTCCGGTTTCTCGGGGTGACCCGGACGTATCCGCACCCCTTCATGCCGATTCTCTTCGCGAGCGCGGTGCCGGGCGGGCGGGTCGAGCGCGCGACGTACGACGCCTTGAAGGCGGAGTTCGTCGACCGCCTGCGGAGCCTGCTCCCGCTCGACGGGGTGTACCTGCCGATGCACGGCGCGATGTACGTCGAGGGCATGACCGACGCGGAGGGCGACTGGATCTCGGCCGTCCGCGGCGTGGTCGGCGAGCGGTGCCTGATCTCGGCAAGCTACGACCTGCATGGCAACCTCAGCCAGCGCATCATCGACAACATCGACATGCTCTCGGCCTTCCGCACCGCGCCTCACATCGACCGCGAAGAGACCCACAAGCGCGCCTGCGACATGCTCGTGCACTGCCTCGACGCCGGGATCCGGCCGACGCTCGTGTGGGCGCCGATTCCGGTGCTCATGCCGGGCGAGCGCAGCAGCACGGAATACGAGCCCGCCAAGCGGCTCTGGGCCCAGCTGCCGGCCTTGAACGCGCGAGACGGCGTGCTCGACGTCTCCCTGCTCGTCGGGTACGTCTGGGCGGACGAGCGGCGGGCTACGGCCGCTTCGGTGCTCACCGGCACGAAGCCCGCGGTGCTGCATCAGACGGCTGCGGAGCTGGCCGCGCAGTACTGGGAGGCCCGCACCGAGTTCGCGTTCGGCGTGCCGACGGGCACGATGGGGGAAATGATCGAGAAGGCCCTCGCGCTGCCGACGCAGCCGGTTGTGATCTCCGACTCGGGCGACAACCCGACGGGCGGCGGAACGGGCGATCGCGCCGACGCCCTGGCCGAGCTGCTGCGGATGAAGGTCCGGAACGCTGTCTTCGCTGGCATCGCCGATCGGCCGGCGACGGAGGCGTGCTACGCGGCGGGCGTCGGGAAGACGATTGCGCTCACCGTGGGCGGCAGCCTCGACCCGCAGGCCAGCCGCCCCGTGCCCGTCACGGCCCGAGTGGCGTTCGTCGAGCGGACGGACGCTCCCGCGGAGCGGCGCGCCGTGGTCGAGGTGGACGGCGTGACGCTGGCGCTCACGGCGCGCCGCCGGCCCTTCCATGAGATCCGGGACTTCACGGCGTTGGGCCTCGATCCGAAGGCCTTCAAGATCGTCGTCGTGAAGGCCGGCTACCTGGTCCCGGAAATCGCGGCCATCGCGAACCCGAATCTCATGGCGCTGACGGACGGCGCCGTCAACCAGGACATCGAGCACTTGACGAGCGTGCACCGGGTGCCGACCTACCCCTTCGTGCGCGACTTGGCGTACGTGCCGCGCACGTTCGTTTCCGCGCGATCGAAATCCTGACCGCCTCGGGCACGGGCGGCGGCGCGGCATCGGGATGGCGCCGGGCGGGCGGCGGCCAGCGCACGGCCCGGGTCGGGCCGTGCGCGTCGCCTGGCTTCTGGGGTGAACGTCGAGCCTCGTGCCGGGACCGCGAGCTGAAGGCCGCCGCGATTGCCGGCGCGTCGGCCGGCGGAAGGCCGGAGCCGAGCGCGTCTGGCCCCGCCGCGCCCTCGTCGAAAGCCGTCGTTTCGTTGTATCATGTCCCGGATCACCTGCCGGGACGCGCGCGTTCTCCCGGGTGCGTCGCTCACGAAGGGTTTGTCTCGCTCCCATTGGGGAAGGCCAACATGACATCAAGACTCGTTCCACGCACGTTCGCCGCGCTGGCGCTCGTGGTGGCGCTCGCGGGCGCCCTCGACCTGCTGGCCGCTTCGGCGGCCCAGGCGCAGGCCCAGGACAACTACAAGACCCTGACCCGGCTGGGCGGAAGCAACCGGTTCGATCAGCCGATCAGGAGCACCGCGGCCGTGCAGAAGTGGGCGGCGAGGAAGCGGACGCAGTCGGGCCTCACCACCGTCATGGAGAAGGCCGGGCTGTCGTCCCTGACCTCGACGGTCTTGGACATCCTGACGAAAGCCTCGCCGGACCAGCTGAAGGAGTCGGACCTGCAGCCGGGCACGACCATGGTGTGGATGGCGTTCCGCCGCGGAGGAACCAGGCCCGACATCGTGCGGAACGTCAGGTGGGGCGGCAAGAAGCCCGCGCCCGGCTTCACCTTCGTCATCGATGACATGAACCAGACGTACACGTTCTTCCTGCCGAAGCCGTGCGCGAACTTGACGCTGGTGACGAGCGAGCCGAGCCGCGAGAAGGCGCGCCTCGATGCCGAGAAGGCCGCTGCCGAGCGAGCCGCCGCCGAGAAGGCCGCCGCCGAGAAGGCCGCCGCCGAGAAGGCGCGGCTGGAAGCCGAGCGGCGGGAGCGCGAACGCGCCGAGGCCGAGCGGCTCGCCCAGGAGAAGGCGGCCGCCGAGCGCGCCGCCGCCGAGCGCGCCGCCGCCGAAAAGGCCGCCGCCGAGCGCGCCGAGGCCGAGCGGATCGCCCGCGAGAAGGACGCGAAGGTCGACTGGTTCGCGTCCCCGCTCTTCGGCAAGGAGCGCCGCACGCGCCAGTTCGAGACGGCGGCTGGCTCGGCCTTGGCCACCGGAACCAGCAGCCTGTGCTCCCCGCTCCTGGCGGGCAAGGTCGGGCCGGAGTTCAAGGTCGGGCCGAACTTCAAGATCAACCCGGGAATCGGCGGCGCCATCAACTTCGAGAAGAGCGGCAACAGCTCGCTCTTCACCGAAGTCGAGTTCAACGGCTACACCGAGGGGCTCAAGCACTACATCGGCGCCAGCGTGGGCCTGTGGGACATCACGCACTCCGACTGGATGACCCCGACGCTGGGCCTCCAGGCCGGCACCGAGATCTGGAGCAACGCCAAGGAGGACCGGATCTACCTCGTCGGCGAGGGCAGGTTCTTCACCCGCGCCTTCGGCGCCGGGCTGTCGAACAACTACCAGTTCTGGGGCGGCCTGCGCTACGTCAGCCGCTAGCGCAGCCGGCTCTCGCGCGTGACGCTTTGCGGGCGGCACCGAGGTGCCGCCCGCGTCTTTTCTGACAGCGGGAGACTAGCTCCCCTCCGCGACGTAGTGCTCGGCCAGCGCTTCCACGGTGAGCGGGGCGGAGCCCTCGGCCTTGTTGTTGACGAGGAGGTACGTCGGGCGCGAGGCGAGCGCAGCCGCCCGGACGAGGCCAAGCACGTCGCGGCGCATCTCGTCGTCCGGCTGGACGAGCCGGTCGAATGGCGCGAACACCTGCTTCTGGTTCTCGTACCACGTCCCCGGCCGCAGCAGGAGCCGAATGACGACGAACGGCTGGCGTTCCGGCGGCACCGCCCGCGCCTGCCGGCCAGGGAGCGGCATCGCGGACCAGTAGTTGTACACGTGCCCGGCGCCGTGCCGGGCGAGGACCCGCTGATACGCCCCGGTGAGCGCCCACTTGTCCCGAATCTCGACCGCGTACTGGAACTGGCGCGGCAGCGCGGCCAGGAAGGCGTCGAGGCGCTCGACGAACGCCGCAGGATCGGAGGCCTGCGGGCTGACGGGCGGCGGGAACTGAAGGACGAACGGCCCGGTGTGGCGCGCGAAGCAGCGCGCGAACGGCTCCAGCACGTCCGCGGTGAACCGAGACGCGGACAGGTAGTCGGGATTCGGCTGGTGGTGGCCGAGGCCGGGAATCGTCGGGGACGTGACCGAAGCCGGCGCCTTGGCGCAGCAGGGGAACTCGTCGCCCAACTGCTCCGCGTAGCGCCGCAGGTCGTCGTCGGGGATCGGCGCGTAGTAGCTGCGGTCGATGCCCACCGTGCGCAGCAGCGGGTGCTGCGCGTACTCGTACAGGCCGTCCCTCGCGAGCATCGACACGGCGCGCTTCCTCGCATAGACGATGCCGGCCCAGCCCGGAAAGCTCCAGGAACTGGTTCCCATCCGCAGCCCCGGGGGCAGCGCGGCAGCCAGGACCCGATAGCGCTCGTAGCGCTGCTCCAGGGCCGAACCCGGCGCGGGCGAGGCGGCCCGGCGTCTTTGCGCTGGAGCCGGCGTCTCCGCCTCGAAGAGCGACAACTGGTCCGGCATGGACGCGATTCTGGCAGACGGACGCCCGCGCCCGCAACCCGGCCGGGCGGGCGGAGCCGCCCGCGCGTCCGGCCGCCGGAGTTTCACTGGCGTCGGGCCGCATGGTAGGCTACGCGCGCGCCTCGCGCCATGCCGCGAGCTAGGGGGCGAACTGCGCCTGGCCGGGATCCGGCGCCGTTTGACGCAGGTCGGCATGGCCACGGGCGGCACGGTCGACTCCGCCCTCTTCCTCGCGCTGGTGGACATCGCCCGCAGCGGGCGCGCGCCGCGGCGAATGGCGGCGGAGGGAGAGCAGGGAGGCTTCGTCACGCTGGCGGCGGCCCTGCAGCCCGGAGCGGGCGGATCGCGCGTGTTCCTGTCGCAAGGCTCAGGCGCGGGCCGATTTCCCTGGGCCCGGGTGCGCTGGCCCACGGCGCGTGGAGGCAGGCGCGAAGCAGGCAAGCCATGGACACTGACGCACTCTCCCCCCTGATGTCGGCCCTGCGCGACGCGGTGCTCGACGGCGACGCGCGCGGGGCGGCTTCGGCCACCGAGCGCGCCCTGGGGCAGGGCGTCGATCCGCAGCGGCTGGTGGATGGCGCGCTCATCCCGGCGATGGACGAGGCCGGGCGCCGCTTCGAGAACGGCGAGTTCTTCGTGCCGGAACTGCTGGTGTCGGCGCGCGCGCTGAAAGCGTCGCAGGCGATCGTGACGCCGCTGCTGGCGCAGCGCGGCGGCGGCGTCGCCCGCGGGCGCGTCGCCATCGGCACCGTCAAGGGCGACATGCACGACATCGGCAAGAACCTCGTCGTGGCGCTCCTGCAGGGCGGCGGCTTCGACGTTGTCGATCTCGGGACCGACGTGCCTCCGACGCGCTTCGTGTCCGCCGTCACGAACGACCGCGCCGACATCGTCGGTCTGTCGGCGCTGCTGACGACGACCATGCTCCAGATGAAGGCGACGCTGAAGGCCATGGAGACCGCGGGCGTCCGCGGGTCGGTGAAGGTGATCGTCGGCGGGGCGCCCGTGACCCAGCGCTTCGCCGACGAAATCGGGGCGGACGGCTACGCGGACAACGCCGCCGCGGCCCTCGCACTGGCCCGCCGCCTGATGGCGCCCGGCGCCTGAGGTCCCCGCGTGGCGACTCGCACCGTCATGACGAGCCGGGAGCGCGTCCTCGCCGCGATGCGGCGGCAGGAGACCGACCGCCCGCCGTTCGACCTGTCCTTCGGCATCGCGACGGCGCAGCTTGCGTCGATCAGGGCCCGCACGGGGGCGGACGACCCCTGGGACTACTTCGGCGCCGACACGCGCATGATCTGGCCGGGCCCCACCCGGCTCGACACCGACTTCTCCAGGTATCTCGGGCGCCTGCCTCGAGGCTCGACAGTGGACGAATGGGGCCTGGGGCACGTGCCGACCGCGAGCACCGACGCCGACCACGCCCACCTCGAGGGGTTCCGCCACCCGCTGGAGGAGGCGGAGTCGCTCGCCGACATCGCGGAGTACCCGCTGCCCGACGTGGACGCCGCCTACCGCTACGAGAGCGTGCGTGCCGAAGTCGAGGCGGTTCACCGGCGGGGCCTCGCGGCCATGGCCATGCTGGAGTGCACGATTTTCGAGCGGGCGTGGTACCTGCGCGGCATGGAGCGCCTCCTGCTCGACTTCTCGGACGGAAGCGCCATGGCGACGGTGCTGCTCGACCGCATCACCGCTCTGCGCATCGGGCAGGCCAGGCACTACGCGGCCTCGGGCGCCGACGTCATTTGCTACGGCGACGACGTCGGCACGCAGCGAGGCCTCCTCATGAGCGCGGCCATGTGGCGCACGTGGCTGAAACCGCGCCTGGCCGCAACCATCGCCGCGGCGCGCGACGTCCGGCCGGACGTGCTCGTCTTCTACCACAGCGACGGCAACGTGGAGGCCCTCATCCCCGATCTCATCGACATCGGAGTCGACATCCTGAACCCCGTGCAGCCGGAATGCCTGGATGCCGCCGCGCTCAAGCGGCAGTACGGCAGCCGGCTTTCCTTCTGGGGCACCATCGGCACGCAGTCCACGCTCCCGTTCGGCAGCCCGGACGACGTGCAGCGGGAGGTCCGGACGCGCATCGAGACGGTCGGCGTCGGCGGCGGGCTGTTCCTCGCGCCGACCCACGTCATCGAGCCGGAGGTGCCCTTCGAGAACCTCGTGGCGTTTGTCGAGGCGGTGACTGGCGAACGCGGGTAAGATGAGGCCGCCCCGGATGGCCATGCCCGAACCGCTCCGCTCTCCCGCCCGGCCCCGGCGCCGCTGGCTCCGGCGGCTGCTTCTCACGGTGCTCGTCGCGATCGCGGCGTCTGCCGCCCTGCTGTACTGGCGCCTGCGTGCGCCGCTGCCGGACACTTGCGGCAGCGTCAAGGTAGACGGCGTGTCGGCGCCGGTCGAGATCGTCCGCGACATTGACGATGTGGCGCACATCCGGGCAAACAGCCAGGCCGACGCGCTCTTCGGCCTTGGCTACGTGCACGCGCAGGAGCGGCTGTGGCAGATGGAGTTCCAGCGGCGGGTCGCGCAGGGCCGTCTGGCGGAGATCGCCGGCCCCGAAGCCCTGCCCGCCGACAGGCTGCTGCGGACGGTCGGGCTGGCGCGCGCGGCCCGCGACACCTGGCCCAGGCTCGACGGCCGCGTTCGCGCGCTGGTGGAGGCCTACGTGGCCGGCGTCAACGCCTTCCTGGAGCGCCATCGGGGCGGGGGGCTTCCCATCGAGTTCGCGATCTTCCGCGTGTCCCCGGACCCGTGGACGGGCGAGGACGTCGTGGCCTGGCAGAAGACCATGGGCTGGCTGCTGAGCGCGAACTGGCTCGAGGAGTCGTTCCGCGCGGCGCTGGCGACGCGCGTCGGCGATGAGGGCGCGAGCGTGTTGATGCCGGCCTACACCCCCGGAGGCCCCATCATCCTGCCGCCGGACGCCCTGCTGCCCTCGAGACCGCTGCCCGGAGCCGGCGCCTCCGCGCCGGGGCCGGCAGGCGCGCTGACGACCAGGGCGCCGGGGTTTGCGAGCGCGAGCGCGCGAACCGTCGGCGCAGCGGCCGCAGCGGATCTGGCGGCCCTGGCGGCGATCGCGGGAAGGGTCGCCGTCGCCCCGCCCATCGGCGGCGGGAGCAACAACTGGGTCGTGTCCGGCTCGCGGTCGGTGACCGGCAAGCCCCTGCTGGCGAACGACCCGCACCTGGCGGGACAGACGCCGGCCGTCTGGTATCTCGCGCACGTGACCGGCGGGGGCTACGACGCCATCGGCGCGACGCTGCCCGGCATGCCGGGCATCGTGCTCGGCCACAACGGGCGCATCGCGTGGGGCGTGACGGCGCTGCTGGGCGACGTGCAGGACCTCTACATCGAGCGGATCACCGCCCGAGACCAGGCCGAGTACCAGGGCGCGCTCGAGCGCATCCGCGTGGTCCGGGAGGTCATCCGTGTGCGCGGGCAGGCGGACGTGCCCATCCGCATCCGCATCACGCGTCACGGACCGGTCGTTTCCGACGCGCTCGAGCGTCCGCAGTCCACGATCGCGCTGCGCTGGACCGGGCTGGACGCCGAGGACCATACGCTCGAGAGCTTCATCCGGCTCGGCTCGGCCGGCGGCTGGTCCGAGTTCCGCTCGGCGCTCCGCGGCATGCACGTCCCGCTGCTGAACTTCGTCTACGCCGACGTCGACGGCAACATCGGCTACCTGGGGCCAGGCGCGATTCCAGTGCGGACGAGCGGGGACGGCGCGCGGCCGGTTGCGGGCTGGACGGGCGAAGCGGAATGGCGAGGCTACCTCGACGAGAGCGAGTGGCCCGTGTCCTATAACCCGGCGCGCGGGTACCTGGCGTCGGCCAACAACAAGGTGGCGCCCGACTCGTTCCCGTTCCTGCTCGGCACGAGCTGGGACGCGCCGTACCGCGCGGCGCGGATCGTGGAGCTTCTCGAGGAGCGCCCGCGCCTTTCCGCCGAGGACTTCGCGCGCATGCAGGGCGACCTGCGATCGGCGCAGGTCGCGGCGATCCTGCCGTTCCTGCTGACCGCCCGGCCGCTCGGCCCTCCCGGCCGCGACGCGATGGCGCTGCTGCGCAAGTGGAACGGCACCCTCGACGGCGCGAGCCCCGAGGCCGCGCTCTTCGAGGCCTGGTACGACGCGACCGTTCGCGCCTTGTTCGCGGACGAACTGGGCGACGACCTGGCTGCCGAGTACGTGCTGCGCCGCAGCTCCGCCGCCAAGGCCATCGACAGCCTCGTGCAGTCCGGCGATTCCGCATGGTGCGACGACGTGCGCACGCCGGAGCCGGAAACGTGCGGGACCCTGCTGGGGCGGACGCTGCAGCAGGCCTTGGCGGAGATGGGCGGCCGGCAGGGCACGTCGAACGTCACGAAGTGGCGGTGGGACCGCGTGAACGCCGCGCGCTTCCCCCACGCGCCCCTTGACGCCGTGCCGGTCCTCAGGCGGTACTTCAGCCGCACCGTCCCGCACGGCGGCGACGCGTTCACGCTGACGCCCGTCAGCCCCATCGGCGGCGACATCTTCGTGTCCTCGTACCGCCAAATCGTCGACCTCGCCGGACCGGACGCCTCGCGCTTCATGATCCCCATGGGGCAGTCCGGGCACGTCTGGAGCGACCGGTATGCGAACCTGCTCGATCCATGGAGGCGGGTCGAGTACATCCCGATGCGCTTCACCCGCGCCGCGGTGGACGATGCGGCGAGGGCGACGCTGGTGCTCGAGCAGCGCTGAGCCCCTGCGGAGGGACGGGACGACGGCGCGAGGGGATCGCAGGGAGACGCGCATGGACGCACGCATCCGGCCAGCCGGCCTTCACACCACCGCGGTGCACGCGGGCGAGGCGCCAGACCCGGCCACGGGCGCCCTGGCCACGCCCATCCACCTGTCCACGGCGTTCCACCTGGGCACCGCCGAGCGCGGCGCGGCCGTTTTCTCGGGCCGGGAGGAAGCCTACGTGTACTCGCGGTGGGCCAATCCGACGGTGAGCGCCTTCGAGCGCAAGGCCGCCGCCCTCGAGGGCGCCGAGGCGGCAATCGCGACCGCCAGCGGCATGGCGGCCATCGCGTCGGCCATCTTCACCAGCGTGCAGAGCGGCGACCACATCGTGTCGGCGACGGCGATCTACCCGAGCACCTACCACCTGATGGCCACGCAGCTGGCGTCGATGGGCGTCCGCACGACGTTCGTGGACGCCACGGACCCGGGCAACGTAGCGCGAGCGATCGGGCCATCCACGAAACTCGTGTATCTGGAGACACCCGGCAACCCCACGCTCGCGCTCTGCGACCTCGAGGCAATCGGGAGGATCGCCCGTTCGGCCGGTCTCGCCACGATTTGCGACAACACCTTCGCGTCGCCGGTGAACCAGCGCCCCCTCGAACTGGGGATCGACACGGTCGTGCACAGCGCAACGAAGTACTTCTGCGGCCACGGCGATGCCGTGGGCGGGCTGGTCCTGGGGCGTGCGGCGTTCATCGATCGGTGCCTGAAGGAGCCGCTCCGGTACTACGGCGGCATCATGGCGCCGTTCAGCGCGTACCTCATGCTGCGGGGCGCGGCGACGATGCCGCTGAGGGTCATGCGCCAGAACTCGAGCGCCCTGCGCATCGCGGAGTGGCTGGAGCGCCACCGGGCCGTCGCGCGGGTGCTCTACCCCGGCCTGCCGTCGCATCCGCAGCACGCGCTGGCGAAGCGGCAGATGCCGGGCGGCTTCGGCGGCATCGTGTGCTTCGATCTGGCGGGCGGCGTGGAGGCCGGCGCCCGGCTCATGAACGCCGTGCGCGTGTGCTCGCTCGCGACGAGCCTCGGCGACGCGCGCACGCTCATCTCGCATCCGGCGTCCACGACGCACAGCGTCGTGCCGCCGGAGGCCCGCCTCGCGCAGGGCGTGACCGACGGCCTCGTGCGGCTCTCGGTGGGCATCGAAGACGTGGAGGATCTCGTCGCGGACCTCGATGCCGGCCTGGGCTGAGCGGCGGGCGGAGCGGGCGGCAGGATTCAGAAGAGCCAGATGCGGCCGCCCCGGCGGAGCGGCCGGCCGGTCTGGGGCGTGTGCCGCTCGACGCACAGGACGCGCACCCGCTCGGGCTGCCGGCAGTACAGGCGGATGGCTTCGCCGACGGAACGGTCCCGGCAAAGGCCGGCGAGCGGCTCGCCGCAGAGAATCTCCTGCCACGCCTGGCGCCACATCTTCGGCCGGATGTGAATGGGATCGACGCCGTACCAGGCCGGGTCGAGCCGGCAGAACCGAATTCCCCGCTCCGCGGCCAGCGCCTCGAGGCCGGCATCGACCTCCCGCGCGGCGTCCACGGTCGCCTCGAAGTCCAGCCGGCGCCCTGGAAAGAAGAGGGAGCGGAAGACCAGGA
>ERZ795049.6330-NODE-6330-length-10427-cov-6.063440_pt1 | contig 10427 bp, 3 predicted proteins | sample MGYA00375133_ERZ795049 | MGnify/ENA primary metagenome ERZ795049 (study PRJEB30178, sample SAMN05720147) | activated sludge metagenome | isolation source: anaerobic digester from wastewater treatment plant | place: Japan | collected 2015-04-20 ...
TTGATGGTTTGATAGCCATCTTTTGCGATAGTTATTAAATAATCTGTCATGAAGATTGCTGGCAGATTAATAACTCCCAATTGATTAGTTACAAAATTTAACTCTTGATTGTAAATGCCGTCATTACCTAAAAGGTGAAAGAGGATATCTGAAGGAGTTTGATTGTCTGATAAAGTGATATTAAATGTGCAAGGCGTGAATCTTTTTAATTGAATTGGGTCAGATTCTGTACCTTCGCTTGCAATAACTTGAGCATTTCCAGGTATTGTGTAAAGTGCTTTGACCATATAAGTGTAAGTGCCGTCATTTGCTTCTTGCAGATTATCCGAGTAATAAAGGCTGCTTGTTTGAGTAATCTGCACAAAGTCACCATCATTGACTTTTCTAAAGACTTGGTAATTACTAACTGAGCGTGAGTTGTTTCTCTTTTTTAAAGGGCTTGGATTATCCCAGCTGAGGTGTATTTTGTGTACAGCATCCAGATATGTGGCGATATTCTGAGGTGGAATAATTGAGATCAAGTTAAAAGTAATCTCTTTAATAAAGCTATTTCCTGCTTTGTCGAGTGCCTTTAATTTAATCTTGTAAATGCCATCTTTTGTGCCATCAATCGTGATATAATTTGGGTCTTGTAAAGACCAGCGGCATGTTTTATTTGTTCCTTCTCCAATATAACTCAATGTACCAGGGATAAGTCTATTTTCTGGGTCATAGAGTGCAATAGACGTGATATTTGGCGAATAATGTATGCCTGAAGTGACGTCTTGATATTTCACTTGTACAGAAGTAAAAGCTTGCTTGATTATTGAGTTTTGAGCCACAGTGATAGGGGTATTATCTTTTACTAATGCCAATTCAGTGAAACTTGGAATCACCATGTCATAGATAAATGTCATCGTAGTGTCAAATTCAGCCCCATATTGGTTCATTGCCTTAAAGAGAATCTGATATTCTCCATCATTTTCTCCACCTGTATTAAGACCGCTGGTTAATTGGAAGGTAGCTTTTAGGTTATTTTGTTCTGTTTGATAGCTAAGTATTCCTCCCTGTAGATGTTGTGCCACTTCTCCATTAGGGAATACGAGCTTGATATTAGTCAAAGCAGGATCTTGAATAATAGGAATAACGTTTTTAAATGAACCTGTTATCACTGCAGGGCTAAATGAATTTACATAATGGTTAATTACATTCTGTGGCGTGTAATCAACAAGCTGTGGAATTATATGTGACATTAAAGTGAAGCTATAATTTGAATTTAGTATATTGCCAGCCAAGTCTGTAGCCTTAATTTGAATGGTATAAATGCCGTCTTTTGTGCCATCAACAGGTATTGGATTATTCAAAACCCAACTAATTGTTGAGCCATCAACAACTCTCCAGCCCTGAACTAAATTACCTGCGGGGCTTACCAAAGTGAGAGAGCTAAGGTTTGTGGCAAAATCTACAGGAGATGTGAGATCATGATAATCGACTTGAATCTCAGTAATCGGCTGACTAAAGATAAAGCCATTTCTGCTTTTCTTCGTCTTTGCAAAAGGCTTTAACAGCTTTTCTCTGCTGCTGACTACCATATCATTGATCTTTAGATTTTCATAGTAGGGGTTTAGTCTATCATAAGTAAAGGTGAAAGTGATCGGTCCTTCTTGGAAACTATTTGTAGCAAAGAATGCATAGATCTTGTACTCTCCATCATCTTGCCCATTGTTTGCCAGAGGTTGATTGAGGTTTAAGACAATCTCATAGCCGCTACTATTCTTGATAAAATGTAGGTTCGCACCCATGCCATTAGCGATCATAGAACCATTTGGATGTTTTAGGCTTAAGTAGCTTAGGCTCTCATTTAAGACAACTTCTTCTGGATATTCAACAATCAGTTTTATTTGGTTTAAGTTTTGATTGATATATGAATTATGTGCAGGGCTAACGCTGATTATCTCGGCTTGTAATGCATTGAGAATAAAACCAATATCTCGGGTTACAAGATTGTTTGCCTTATCAGAAGCGCTTATCTGAATACCAACTTGTGTGCCAAGCGATACTATTGGCTCATCAAAGGTAAACTTAAGGTAGCCTTGGCTTTCATTCTTTTCTAATACACCAACGCTATTTTCTCCATTAATAGTAATATTAATAAATGTGAGAGGGCTTTCATAGTCCACACCAGACAATAGGTCAACTGGCTCTACCTTGATATAATTAACGCCATTGTAAATGTTTTCATTGCCAGAAATTGCTATCTCTGTGCCATTTTGCAGACCAAGTTTTACACTTTGAATATCAGGGCTTATATTATCAAAAATAAAGCTTGTATTAAACTCAGTGTAATACTCTTGCGTGTTTTGCAATTTGATTTGTAGAGAATATGTACCATTGAGACTAAGCGGCTGCTCGAGGGTTAAAGTCATTTTGTAATTATTATTACCCAAAGAAGTAATCTGTTGATTTGCCCCTTGATTATGACCAAGCACCGTATTATTAGGACGGGTAACCTTTATATAGTTGTTTGTATAGTCATACAAATCAAATGGTCTTTCATCTGAAAACTCAACTTCTATGGTATTATTGGTAATGTTATTCACAAGCGCATTATTTGCAGGATAAACATTAGTTATTTGTGGTGCTGCAGGATTAATCAATCTGAAGTTGATTTCGCCATTTGCAATATTACCAGCATTATCAGTCGCCTTGTATTTGATATAATATGCACCATCATTGCTGCCATTGTTTAGTAGAGGGCTGCTTAAGGTGTATAAAATGGTATTGCCTTGATTAGTTTGCGTGCCAGGTACTATTTGATTATTAGCATTATAAACAAACAAATAACTATGTGAAGATTGAAAATTAACCTGCGAGGTAAAATCGCTCAAGTCTATACTCACATAATTGATATTTTGATTAATGGTCATATTATCAACAAGGTTTGCATTCCATCCAGTGCCGCCTATCTTTCTATTAGAGATAATTGGCGCTTGCGTATCATAAGTAAAGCTCATATTATGTACTGTACTCTGACTAAGAGTGTCTATGATTGTGGTCTGTACAGTATAAACGCCATCATCACTACCATCTGTCGCCAGCGGGCTTGTCAGCTGCAAGTTTATTTGATGATAGTTGCTACCTAAATTGGTAAAAGTAAGCTTCGCACCATTGCTATGCTGATAAGCTTGAGTCGGTCCCTGTAAGATGATGCTTGTATTCAATCTATCAAGTCCGAAACCATTATTATCGAGAACTTTCTTCGAGATACGATTATTTAAGAGCACATTTATATTCGAATTAGCAAGAGGTGTATGCTCAACAATTTGCGGTAATGAAGGGCTAAGCAATCTAAATGTGATCTCTTTTTCAAAAGTATTAGTTGCCAAGTCTGTCGCCTTGACTGCTATTTTGTACAAGCCTGCTGTATTTTCATTTAGTATAATTGGATTATTTAAAGCCCATGTAATTCTGCCTGTATTTGCATCTGCACGACGAATACCAGCAATTACTTGATTATTCTGATCATACAGTTGCACCTTTGACATATTAGAAGCAAAGTCCACACCGCTCAGGCTGTCATTAAGATAGACTGTTATTGAATCGATATTTGTCGAGTGATAGTACTGATTATTGACTTTCAAAGGTGTATTTTGATTGATTAAAAAAGAGCTAATTGTTGGGTTTAATGTGTCATATTTAAAGCTAATATTACCTGTAATAACTTGCCCTACCTGGTTTTCGGCAGTATAAATCAATTGATAAATGGCATCATCTGCACCATTAGTGCTCAGTGGATTGGTGAGCTGTAGCGTCAATTGATAATTGTTTTCAGCATCTGTCACATAGTTCAATGTCGCACCATTATTATGCGAAAGGACCTCATTAGACGCCATATTCTTTAAGATGATATTTGTTTCAGTTGGTGCTAAGATCAGAGGGTTTTCACTATGAATGATAGCTTTTATTTGATTATTCTGTAATATTTTAATGTTTGCATCAAGTGCAGGGTATGTGCTGGTTAAGGTTGGTGGATTTGTTGCAGATGGGCGGAAGTAATTATAGCTAATAGGTTCTTCTAAAGTAATGGCATTATTCAAATTATCTATAGCGCTAATTACCATGCTAATAGCTAACTGTGAGACATTCTCATTAATATCTGCGCTTGTTAACTGGCATCTATAAATATTACTATCAGCGTCTTTTACTCCTGTTTTCCAGATCAGGTTTTGGCTACCATTAAAAGAAAACCCAAAGCGCACATTATTCACACCTGTGCCATTATCTGTCACTTGTGCAGAAAATGAAATGGGAATACTTGTAAATACTGTATTAGCTGCAGGCAAAATAGAGTTTATAATTGGCGCTTGCGAGTCCAGATAATAGCTTACTTGATTTGAAGGTGAGCCAGTATTATTTACAGAGTCTCTTAATTTGACTGTAATTTGATTGTTCCCTTCTTCGAGGTTTACATTGAATTGGAAATAGCCAGGATATGCTGGTGTTGTGCCGACAACACCCTTATCAACGCCATTTTGCAATAATATAATACTGCTATTAATTTCACTTGAAATACCTGATACGATGATACTTGCCGTATTCAAAGAGCTTGGCGAGCCCTGCGTCAGAGTAGGCGAATCAGGTGCTTTATTGTCCACCAAAATATCGAGGTTCACACTTGTTACATCGTCATTTATATATCTATCAACAGCGGTCACTTCAATGCGGTAGAGGTCTTCACTATTTTGTGATACAACTTGTCCAAGGTTATTTTTACCATCCCACAATACATAATTGCCAATACCTTGTAGATTAAGTTGATTTTCAATAATATTCTTTACCAGCTGATTATTTGCATCCCATACTTTTACTGTGATATATGCATCTTCAGAGGCATTGTACTGTATGATAGTTTGATCAAAAATACCATCAACCTCTTGCGGTGAAATCTTGTTGGGATTTACTTCGCCACTAATGATAATCGGGTTATTATTGACTATAAATTCACCAGAAAAATGCGATCCTGTCTCTGATTCGTTTGAAACTGTGATTCTATAAATGTATTTTCCATCTTCAAGCTCTTCTCCAGGTATTTGTCCTTCTTGAACGCCTAAGTTAATTGCATAGCCACGTCCAATTGTTGTGTTAATCGATGTTCTATCGAGCGGGTTGTCATTAAATGAACCATAGTATGAATGATACAAATCGTTCAAAGAGATCTCTTCCCCATTGATATCATACACATTAAAGGACATATTGCCAGGCATTGCATAAACAGCTAAATAATCTGCACCATAAGAGATAAGCGTATTATTTTCTACACTGATTCCACTGCTAATTGCACCGTAAGAACGCAGGTAGTTTTCTCCCAATTTATACAGTCCATTTGCCATAGTAATATTTGCTTCAAACCCATTTACAATAATATTATAGTCAATATTTGAGGGTACGCTAATCTGACTCGCTAATTGAGAGGGCCTACTTAAGAATAAATAAGCACCTTCAGAATAGGGGATAGGGTTGGGCGATACAATGGTAGTCAAGTCTGAATCATTAACAAACTTTGCAGTTGAATCCTGAAAGTTTATTTTAATTGTTCCCAGATAATGTACATCAGAGTTCTTGATCAGGGTTCTGACTGTCTGTACGTCTTGATAGCCGTCTCCATTAGGAGAGAATGGGTTTGGAGATGCAGATATCATCTCGATTTCTGGATAAGTTGTTTTTACTATTATTCCACGATCTATCTTGTATATTTTTTGTGGATTATTAAACTTAATCTGCAAACCATAATTACCATCAACAACAGTATTATTTGCGCTATCTTTACCATCCCATGTATAGAAGTTTTGTCCTGCAAATGGGGTAAAGGTGTCCTGTTTGACGATATCTAATACATTGCTATTACGATAAATAGTCAACTCAATCTCAGGGTTTGCGACAGCGCTCGGATAATACAAATAAAAGCTGATATTAGTGACATCACTTTGCCCATCATTATCAGGAGAAAAAGGGTTTGGGCTGATTGAAAGATTAGTGATTGTAACATTATTTTGTGCAAATAAGCAGGCAATGCTTGCAAATATTGCAATTATTATAAATATTCTTTTCATTTTTGTCTCCTATGGGCGGACTTGAATAATTTTACAATACGTTTGACTACTAATATAAGCGTATTTATTTTTGATAAATACTGATAAAAGATTACTTGAAGTTTTGATTTGGCATAATGATGTCAAATTTAGAGGGTTAATAGCACTCACAATAAGAAAGCCCTCATCTCTGTCAGAGACATAGATATTTCTTGTATCAATTGCCAAAGAATTAGCATAGCCTTGTGTATCATATTGTGACTTTAAACTTAAATCACTTATATTTAATAAAGCAAGTCCTCGATCACCTCTCGCAATCTGCAAATATTGCTCTGAAAGAGTAAAATCAACAACTGTGCCGATATTAGTCTTGTGGTTGACCAGGCTTGGGTTATATGGATCAGTGAGGTCAAATTGTCTGACACCATTTGTCCCCTCAGCAATATAAAGATTTACACCCTTAATAATACTCTTAAATGAATGTGCACCAGGCACTGTGCTGATAGTTTTAATGACAATTGGAAGCGGCATATTTGGCATGTCAAAGGCAATAATCTTTAGTCCTGAACTACCTGCTGCGACGAAGGCATATTTTTTGCCATCAATCATACCAACACTTATATGATTTCCCTGCCCATAAAACTGTATATCGTTATATAGTTTGACAGGATTACCAATATCACTGATATCATAAATATGCATTAATCCCTGATCATTAGCCAGATAGAGGGTATTTTCATAAACTGCAATGCTGAGAGTTCGTCCTGGCATATTAATGTTTTTGATTAAGCTTGGGCTGGTTGGATTTTCAACATTATAAATCAAAGCGCCATGATAATCGTTTGCAATAAAGAGATAATTATCTTTCACAAATAATTGATTGCCGCTATTTTGCAGGTTAATTGTGCTCAGCTCAACAATATTAAAATTGATGTTTTTAGGCATTGAGTAGTTTGAATACAGGGTATCCTTTTTAGATCTAATACGGTATGAGAGAGTCGCAGACTCTATACTGAGATTATCAATATAATGCTTTTGGTTACCATTTACTTGAACAAGATTTGCCCAATCATTAGTGCCTATCTTTCTCTGTAGATCAAAGATATCAGGACTATCTCCCATGTAATTCCAGCTCACTTTTATCTGGCTTGATGAGATTTGATCAAGCGCCAAGCTATCAGGAACCTGAACCGATGGCGTAAAAGTCACTTCATTTGCTGGGCTATTTGTAGTTCCCACAAAAGCATAAACACGATAAGAAATACTTTGATACTGCTGGTCAATTATGTCGATATATGAGTCTGAATTTTCGTCTAATACAGCATAAGCAATAGACCAATTATTATTATTAGTTTTTCTGTCTATTTTATAGCCTGCTTCGCCTTCAATATTATCAACCCATGAGATTTTCAGCTGATTCTGGCTATATTGTTGTACCTGCAAGTCAGAAGGTTTAGATATTTCTGGGAAGAAAGATACAGGATTTGAGAAGAAAGATTCATTGCCTGTTTCTGTTTCTTTTGCTTTTACCTTATAACTGTAGATGGTAAAGCTATTTGTTGGTATATTATCAATAAAAACGCGCTGATCATTTGTTGTCTGATAGTAATTTTCGTTCCACTCTTCTGCCCCTTCTTTTCGTGCAATGACATAAACAACATCCGCACTTTGTGAGGAATACTGCCAAGTTAATTGAATTTGACCATCAGAAGTCTTACTTATTTCCAAATTATAAGGAGTATCATATTCAGTAGGACCTTCTTTTTCATCAGAGCATGAGCTTAGTGTTAACATGATTAGTAATAAAAACAAGACTTTAATTGCCCAAAAAGGGAATTCAGATCTTGTTAATTCTCTGTATTTAATTCTCTTCATAATATCTCCACCCATCAAAACAATAAAGGTTATCTCTTTTTTTCTTTGATTTTAAAATTCCCATCATCAAAGATTGTTTCATCAACACGTTCACGTTGTTTTTCAATCAATTCTTTTAATTCTTTTTTATCTTGCATTCTCTTTTCGATAGGGTCATAAAGCTCTGCTTTAATAATGACAATCATTTCACGATTATGTTGTTCATAACTATTATAACCAAACAAATATTTCAAACCAAAGACCCACCATGGCAAGTCTTTAAGAATTGGTATGCCAGCACGTTGTTTTATATATTCTGTATCATAAAGCCCACCAATAACAGTCTCTTCTCCATCAAAGAGAAATACTTCTGTGTTTGCCTCGTTTTTATCGATAATAGTGGTTATTACGCCAGGTGTAGCATTACTTTTTTCCACAGAGGTAACCAAATGAATAATATCAGTTCCATTGTGATCTATCACTGTTGGTTTGACTTTTAAGATAATACCCGTTGAAAAAAACTCATCTGTTACATTACCTGCTTCGTCTGCTTTTTTAACAGAAAAATCTTGTCCGACTTGGATTTTGCCTTCTTTACCTGATAGTACAGAGATATTTGGATGTGCAATTACTGACCCTTTTTGATTAGATTCAATTACTTTGAGCATTGAATTGATATCGAGCACATAATTGTTTTGATTTATTTGATAAGAACCTGAAGCTTGTACCAAGTCATTAGCAATAGAATTTGCTCCTTTAAAATCGAGATTTGCAATAACTTTACCATTAAACAATGTCTGCCAATTAATGCCTGCAGAGTTTAAAAAATCTTTATCTGCTCTAAAAAAGATAGAGGTTATCTTTACTTGTTTATCTGAGCCTCTAAGGTCTTTAGGCACTGGTTTTTCATCTTTAACTTCATCTTGAATATTATATACACCGCCTGATTCTGTCAGCTTCAGTTTATGAGTTTGGCATAATAATTCCAATGCCTCTTTCCAGGGCAATTGATTGATGGGAATAGCTGTTCCTCCTGTAAAAGAGCTGGAATTAACTATTCTTTTAGACTCATATTGATAAGCCAAAGTCTCAATGATTTTCAGGGCAGTATTAAACTCTGTCCCCCTTTGTATAGTCAAATAGCTATCATAATCAACTTGTTTTTGTGCAAATAACGTTACACTCATTAGTGTTATTATTAAAAGGAAGATTGCGGTTTTTTTCATTATTACTCCTTACTGAGCGCTATGGTGTAGTCTTTGTAAATGCCAATTTTATTCAATGAAAAGGTGATACTTTGTTTTTGCCAATTGATTGATTTTAAAAATCCATAGGCAACCTGATGACCTGGTTTTATGCGATATACTTGTCCATTTTCTGCTTTAATAAAGGCAGAGCTTGCCGATAAGCTCAATAACTCAAATTTCTCTGCATTGAGCTTATTTACTTCATTTGGGTTTGCATAAGGGCTATAAATCTTAGGCTCAAAGAAATTTCTTGCTTGCTCTGATTTAATTCGCCTAAAAGATTGATCATTTTGTTCTGGTCCTGTTGCATTTACAATTGACTGTAATGCCATATCAAAGCTTACCAATGTTATGCGAGAGCCATCTTCTTCATAATGTGTGCTTGCACTAAATCGAGGCTCGCTAATTACATATAGTTGTTTTTGGTTCTCTATATGATTTAAAAAGTTATAAAGAGACTGAATATCAGTAGTTCCTGATATCCGATAATTATGATTGACCATGTCATCTTCGTCATCGCCGCTTGTCTCAAAGCTGAGCTCCAATTCTGGGCAATAAGTATTAATAATGGATGATAAATATGACCATGTCTTGCGGGAATTATCTGAGTTCACAAACGTTTTACCATGCTCTCTTTGCCAATCATCCATCTTAGCTATTTTTTGTTTGACAAAGTATACCTGCATCGTATCGATGATCACGTACTGAAGCGAAGCAAGCTCTGTTTTATTTTTCTCTAATAATGCAGTTTCTTGTTTGATTTGCTTTGCAGGACCTGCAGAGAGGATAAGCTTCATAATAAAGATTAATACCAAAAGGGTCGCTAAGACAATGCTATTTCTGACTTCATTCCTCATCTGCATCACCTTTCAAAAGCCCTAACTTAGTTTTAGCTTCCTTTGTTTTATATGATTTTGGATATCGTCTGACGAGCTCTGAAAAATACTCAATTGCCTTGTCATTATTGTCTAAATATTGATGGCAACATCCCAACTGATATAGCGATTCAACCTGCTTTACTTTTTTTAATTCTAAAACTTTTTGATAATAGGGCAATGCTTTCAGATAACGATTTGAGAGAAAATAAGACTCTCCCATCAAAAAGTTTGCCATTGGCACGAGCCTGTGATTAGGATATCCTGCCAAAAACTCTGTAAAACCATCAATCGCTTGATCATACTCTTTATTTTGTACGCTTTTTCTGGCTTTGGTATATACTGCTGAGCCCTCTTTATAATCTGCATGATCATTATTCTTT
>ERZ795049.6331-NODE-6331-length-10424-cov-5.847623_pt1 | contig 10424 bp, 10 predicted proteins | sample MGYA00375133_ERZ795049 | MGnify/ENA primary metagenome ERZ795049 (study PRJEB30178, sample SAMN05720147) | activated sludge metagenome | isolation source: anaerobic digester from wastewater treatment plant | place: Japan | collected 2015-04-20 ...
TAGTAAGCACATCTGCCCCTACAGATTATTCTTTATTGCAAAAACTGCAAGCTGTGTCCTGTCCCGAAGGTCCAATTTTATCAGCACCTTTGTAATATGATTCTTTACGGTACCCTCGCTTAGGTAAAGCTCCTTTGCAATCTCTCTGTTGTTTTTCCCTTCCGCAACCAGTCTGCATATCTCCATTTCCCGCTCAGTCAGAAGCTTTGCTTTGGGATCTGCATTCTTGCCCAGTCCGCTTTTTGCAAGTTCCGAGAATTTATCCAGCACCTTAACGGCAACATCCGGTTGAATAAGTGCCCCGCCATTGTATACGGTACGCACGGCTCCGGCAATCTCTGCAGGGGATGCATCCTTCAGAAGGTAGCCTGAAGCGCCGTTCTTCAAAGCGTCATATATATACTCGTCATCGTTGAAGGTAGTGAGTACAATTATTTTGACACCGGGAAAATCCTTCTTTATCATACCGGTGGCTTCAACGCCGTTGACTTCCGGCATTTTTATGTCCATGAGCACTACATCAGGGCGGTGACCTTTGCATGCTTCATAGGCTTTTCTGCCGTTATTGGCTGTACCGCATATCTGTATGTCCTCTTCTTTACCAAGTATAAGCTTGAGTCCTTCTACCAATATGTCCTGATCATCAACCAACAGCACCTTAATCATATTTTACCTCCCAAATACAGGATGCCCTTAATATAAAACCCATTGCGGGTTCCGATTTCGACCTTCCCGCCGAAAGCTTCCGCCCTTTCCCTTATACCCTTCAAGCCGTAGCCTTCTTCAATAGTCGACCCTCCCACACCATTGTCATTAATGTCGAATGTAACGGAATCACAAGAATAATTAAGGCTTATGTATATTTTTGATGCCTTTCCGTGCCGTACGGCATTTGTCATAGCTTCCTGTATTATGTGGTATACGGCAATATTAGCTTCCGGATTCTGTACTGTTTTTCCGCCATTTATATCAAGTTCAATTTCCACTCCTGTCTTTACTCCGAATTCACTGACAAGTTTTTTGACGGACTCTGCAGGAGCAAGGGTATTCTCTGTATCCCTCAGGGTCTCCACCACCTCCCTGATACCTGTCATACTTCCTTTAGCGGACCTTATGGCATCTTCAAGCAGTTCCCCGGCTTTGGGCACATCCTCCTTCAGGAGGTGCCCGGCCATCTGCAGCTGCATTATCAGGGCAGTCATATTGTGACCTAAGGTATCATGCAGATCCCTCGCAATACGGTTTCTCTCCCCAACTACAGAAAGACGGTTTACTTCATCGGTATACTGTTTCAGCTCTTTATGGGCATCAAGAAGCTCCCTGTAAAGCACATCTTTTCTCTCTTTTTCTTCTTTATTAAATTGTGCAAAGCCTGTAACAACCAGTATCAGGATATTCACCATCAAAAAAAAGGCCAGTTGGGATACGCTTGCCAGGTTGAATTTATAGTAAATTAAATATATATACTTTATCAGTGATACCAGGACCGCCGCCGTCCCTATTGCCATTCCCCTCCTAAGTTCCAACGACAATGCTGATTCCAGCAGTATGATTATATAAAAGGAGTGAAAAAAGTAATTTATCAGAAGTCTTGAATTGTGTTCCAGTATGTATACCAGTATTATGTCAAGAACAAAAGACAGGCAGTACAATTTGCTGTCGCGGGCTATCAGCCGTCTTCCAAAGCCGATAGCCATATAGAGCAAAAATATAGAGACAAGCACATAAATTCTTTGCTTCTGCGCATTTTCAAAATATATGGCAATATAGAACAATATGATAACTGCTATTGTCTTGGACAGATATAATAGTCCTTTTCCCTTCTCCATACCCCTGCTCCTTTCCATATTTTCGGATCCCTGAAAGTATTATACAATACCTGCCGCATAATATCTATTATACATGGCGCCTTGCCAATGCCCCCTATTTTACGCTATAATTAATGCACCTGTATAAAGGAAACACAGCGCACATCCAAATGCTGTATTCATAATACCGGCGGCAAATATCCGGTATTATGAAATGCCATAGATTTGAAATACCCCCGGCAAAAACTGCCTGGGGGTATTTCAAAAAACCTGATGTTCACATACTTCCCTGTCTATAAAATTGCACTTATAGCGGCAATTCTTTATGTCACATTCTTTGCAGCAGATATCATACTTGTCAAAACAGCCTGATATGGCGCATCTGATCTGCTTTTTCGCAACGGGTTCATTGGGCTCTTTGTCCATACATTCATTTGAAAAGAGTATGTCCCCCTTCGTGAAAAAACCCCTCGCAGCCCTCAGAGCTGAAGATATTACAGAATTGCACATAAAACAAACACCCCCGGGATAAAATAGACACGTAGTCCAACAATACTTAAATATTACTGGACTTATAGTCCATTGTCAACAATTATTCTTCCAATTTGTCCATAATATGCCTGGATTGGACGAAATGTGCTAACATTTCATTAGTGAGGTGCATTTTATGGAATTCGGTGAAAGATTAAAAGCATTAAGAGAAGAAAAGAAAATAACAAGACTCTCACTTTCAAATATATTAAACGTTTCCTATTCAACCGTATCAAAATATGAAACCAATATCAGATTTCCGGATAAAGAAACGTTAATAACCATGGCAAACTATTTCAATGTGTCTCTGGATTATTTATTGTGCAGAAGCGACATAAAAGAAACCGCAGAAGAAGTCCTTAAAAAATCCAAAGAGCAATTCTTGGTTCTCTCCCCTAAGGATTCATATATAGCATGCGGGGATCTTCCCCCGGAAGCTGTTCAAGAGATTGAGAAATTCAAAGAGTTCCTGCAGCATAAGTACAACGAGAGATAAATAAATTAATAGTTATGGGGGTAATAGCAAAATGAAGGTATTAGCTTTGCTCGGGAGTCCGAGAAGAAATGGGAATACAAGCTTATTGCTGGATCAATACTTAAAAGGCATAACAGCCGCAAATAAAGATGTAAAAATAACAAGAATTTTCCTGCAGGAAAAGAAAATTCAAAACTGTTCCGCATGTGAAGCCTGCCGCAAAACTACTATAGGCAAATGTACAATAAAGGACGATATGCAGGAACTATACCCTCTCTTTTGGAAGGCCGATATGGTAATATACGCGACTCCCGTCTACTGGTGGGGCGTTTCTGCCCAGTTGAAAGCATTTATGGATAGATGCTATGCCTTAGGCCTCATAGAAGACAGCTTTGCCGGCAAAAAAGTTACCCTCCTTATGACCTACGGGGGAGAACTGCCCAACAAAGGCCCCGGCCTGATAAAGACTGCATTTGCAGAAATTTGCGATTATAAAAATATGGATCTGGTACACGTGTACGGAGTATGTACCGACGACTACATGCCGGCGGCAGAAAACACCAAAGCCCTAAATGACGTTTATGAAATGGGTATGAATGTTTAGTTGAGTATTGCGTAAAGCGTGGTTACGGCAAAATTATCTTGATATTTGTATTGAAATTAGGCATTAACGAATCATCAGCATTTGTGATTGTTATTTCTACAGGCACCACGGTTTCCCCATTTTCCAGCACAGCCATATTTGATATCCTTGAAACAGTACCCTCATATTCTTTATCCGGATCAGCCAAAGGATTAACGATTGCCTTACTGCCCGCTTTAATATCCTTAATGAAATCCTCTGCCACATTTGCCTGTACTATCAGCGTATCCAGATCTAAAATGCTCATGATCTGCTTTTCGGCATTTAAGCGGTCACCGGCGGAATTATTGATTTTTTCAATAACTCCGTTAGAAATATCGCATACTATTTTATTTCCTATAATGCCGCTTCCGGCAATTTTATCCTTCAGTGTTTGAAGCTGTAATTTTAGCGAGGCAATACTCTGTTCTCTGATTTTTATATCCAACGCATTTTTATTATTAATAACTCTCAGCTTATTTTTTAAATCTTCCAATCTTATCTTTTCATTTTCAATTTCTTTTTGCTTTTGTTCCAGTACAATCCTAGAATCGTCAAGCTCGTTTTGCGCTATTGCTCCGCTTTGCAGCATTGCTTCTTTGTTTTTTAAATCCTTTTCTAATTTTTCATACTCTATTTGAATCTTTTCCAGATTATTCTTAGCCTGAATAACATCAGGCTCACTATCTATATTTTCATTATTCCTGGTGCCTACATCCTCTAAAAGCTTCTGTAATTCCAATCCGGCAATTTTCAGGGAATTTTCCTTATCTTTAATCTGCTCTTCAATTTCCTTTAAGCTCAGAGTAATCAGTATATCCCCTTTTTTAACCTTCTGACCTTCCTGCACATGTATTTTTTCAATTGAGGCAGGCAAGTCCGGCATAATGCCCTTGACCTGTTTTGTCTTGACCACCCCGAATGCCTGAACAGTTTGCCGGGCTGGAGCATTAAGCTGCTCTTGCTCCTGCTGTGCCATTGCATCCTCAATATCTTTTTTTGCACAGCCCGCTAAAAGTATTATTGCCATCAGGCAAAAAGGTATCAATACCTTTTTCATCATTCTCACACCCTTCCGTCCTTAACGTTTAGTATACGCCCTATACTGCGCAGCTTCACATGAATGTGTGGCCTGCTTTCGCTTCCTATTCATATCTAATTGCCTCTATTATATTCAGCTTCGAGGATCTTAAGGCAGGTCCAACTGATGCAGCTACAGTAATAGCTACTCCTGCAGCTATGGAAGCAACCAGGGAAATCCATGAAATCTGTATAAAATCCTTCATGGAACCCCCTATTGCTTCTATAAGCTTATAAATGTTCATTACAAGAAGCAGACCTGTTATGATACCCATCAAACCGCCTATCAATCCCCCGGTAAAAGCCTCTATAAAAATCATTTTGACGGTTTGCTTTTTATTCATCCCAACTGAGCGCATGATAGCCAATGAACGCTTACGATCAATAAAGCTTATTATCAGATTATTAAAAACACCGAAAATACAAATAACCAGGGACATGATCCCAAAGCCTTTAAATATTCCTAATATCTTACTGTTGCTTTCCATATTTTCCTTCATCATTTCTTTCATTGATCTGATCCAGGGATTCTTGCTTTTAAACTTTTCCTGAATATTTGCCACTACTTCTTCCGGATCTTTATTTGTTTTTATGTATATATTGCTGTATTGCTTTACTGACATATCAGACTTCAAATATCGCTCGCCGATAAGGGCATATTTGCCGTCGAAACGATTTGATTCAACAAACCCTGCTACTTTATAATCCAGTGTATCCCTTTCTGTTTTCAGCTTTAAATAATCTCCTTTTTCAATTCCGTATTCATCTTTAAATATATTTGTAATAATTATATTTCTCCCTTCATCCAGCTCTTCTATAAGCTTTTCTGCTTCACCCTCAATATCTAAGACCAAATAATCAAGTGTTTTGGCCTTATTGACCCCAAGTATGCCCCTTATTTCAGCATTTTTTCCCACAACTTGTATATCCCCGTATTTTTGGTATTCTCCATAGGTATCCAAAACTCCGTCTACGGAAAGAAGCCTGCTTTCTGTGGAACGATCCATAGGCCAGGACCAAAATGTTATATCATACTTGCAATCCTTGTAGTAATTCACCGTATCATTAACTATGCTTTGGCTCAGGGTAGCAATCATAAGCATTACGGAAATAGACATACCCAATAGAATAATATTATTTAAGTTGTTTTTATTATCCCTCAGGCTCTGGGCAGCTAATATCCCTTCATTGCCAAAAACACCTGAATACACGTCTTTAAATACTTTTAGAAAACTATTGGTAACATAGGGCATTATCATTACAACGGCAGGTACCAATAGGAACATGCATACAATATCCACAGGTATTTCCATGTTCTTGGGTGTAATTACAGGCCCTGCAATGCTGACGGTTAAAAATAAAACTCCCAGTATTATTTTCCATCGCTTTTTTTTAACTTTTTTCTCCATAGAATCCAATACAATATCTTTTATTGGAATCCCGGCAGTCCTTCTTACAGGCAAAAAAGAGCTTATCAGTGCCAGGGTCAAACCGACTCCAAATCCCATAATCAGCTGTCCCAAAGTATAGTAGGTCTTAACATCAATATATGACATCCAGGTCGGCATAATTTGACGTATCATAATGCTTAATATGCTTATCCCAAGGATATCCCCCAATATGCCCCCTATGATCCCATATATCAGACTCTCGGCCATTAAGACGCGACTGGTCATTTTTCTTGTTGCGCCGATGCTTCTGAATGTCCCTATAACAGGAAGGCGTTCTGCCATAATTACTTTGAAAGAAGTATAAATTATAAACATGCTTAAAATCAAAACAAATGCAACAATAACCAGAAACATTGCGGATATTTGCTGTGTTTCACTTTTTATCATAGCTTTTGGTATGGTAGGCTCCACCCTGTAAGCAGGATAAGCCTTTGAAAGCTCCTGTACTACCATATCCTGATCGGAAGGATTCTCAAGACCTACATATATTGTATTCACCTTGCCTTTACTGCCATAAAATCCTGCCATTGTTTCCCTCGGAACAATAATAAATGTACTCTCCCCGTCCTCTGCAAAGGGGCCCATAGGCTGTGAAATCCCTGATACTACAAACCACTTTTTAGACCCATAGATATTAATTCCCATTGGGTCACCCGGATTCAGGCCGTACTTCTCCGCCATTCCCTTTCCGATAATAGCCTTATTGCCTTTGAAAGGATATAGCTCATGCTTCTGCTCCAATATTATGGGGTTTATCTTATCCAGGTCTTCAAGGTTAAAGCCCTGTATTGTGACTTGGATGGTCTCACCCTTTGCCTTGTATTCTCCGCCATCCCATATCATGCCTACGGTATATTTAATCGGTCTCTGGTAATTATCCAGCAAATTCGGGGAAATAGTCCATGCTTTTGACTGTTCACCGGCGCTTATCATAATATCAGCATTGCCGAAATACTTTCTCATTTGCTCCATAATCAGCATTTCCACTGTTGTAGAAATGGCTGTTGAGGCAAAAAATAAAGCTGAGGACAATATGATGGAAAGAAGGATTAAAAATGTCCTAAGTTTCTTTTCCCTGATATTTCTAAGTGTGAATTTGATAATAACAGGCACTTTTTCACCTTCTGTTCATTTGGCAGTCCAATAGTATATACGTATCATTCTTATAAATTACTTCTTTTTACATTCTTTTGCTGCAGCAAAGTATCGCCTCTTTTAGGGGTGATATCATATCAATGTCATGGTATTGGTCTGCAAGACTCATAGCTTGCTTAACTTCCCAATTAAACCCTTCTCCGCAAAGCTGTAATATTTGTCACCTGCAACAATAATGTGATCCATTACTTTTATTGAAACGGCTTCAACAGCGTTCACTATCTTTTTTGTAACATCCATATCCGCGCCTGACGGCTCCAGGCTCCCCCCGGGATGATTATGAGCCAATATTATACTGTTGGCCTGATGCCTCAATGCAGTCTCAACGATCAACCTCGGATAGACCGCTGCTTCATTAATCGTGCCTTCGTGTACAAGAGCTGCATGGTTAACTCTGTTTTGGGAATCCAGACATATGACAAAAAAATTCTCATAGGTTCTCCCTGCAAACAGTGATACTGCATATTCCCCTGCTTTTACGGAACCATTCAATACAGGCTTATCTCCCCACTTGCCTTTAAAATATCTTCTTGCAAGAGAAGGTATCAAAGAAACAAGAATTGCAGTATTCTCGCTTACTCCACATCGCCTGCAGATATCTTTGGGTTTGGCTTCAAGAAGTCCTGCCAGTGAACCAAACTCATATATCATTCTGTGAGCAGTTTCATTGGTATCTTTCATTGGGATGCAAAAGAAAAGAAGCATTTCCAACACCTGATGATCTTCAAATGCATCAAGTCCTTCTGCCAGATACCTTGATTTTACTCTTTGCCTATGCCCTTCATGCAATTTCTTCTCCATAGGTCCCCCACATATGCTATTTATTTGCCAGTTCCGTTTTAATCTTCGAATAACCGACAAATGATCCCCTATGGATATATTTCTACATTAATACTGTTTTCCCTTTATTTGGGTATTGTATTTTTGAAAGACATGGTGCCAAACACGACAGATAGACAGTTATTTTTTCTGCAAATTCAAAGCTGCGACAGCGATCAGCACCAGCAGTATACCCGTTATTCTGATAACTGAAATCGGTTCATGAAACAATGCAATCCCAATGGCAGTAGCAACAACAGGTTCTAAAGTTGCTGTTATGGAGGCCTGTCCTGTCTCAAGCTGTGTCATTCCCTTTGTATAAAAGAGAAAGGGCAGTACAGTAGCCAACAAGCCTAACAGTATTGCATAATCCCAGCCTCCTGCCCTACGGAGCATCTCTATGGTGCTGCCGATATTGCCGGTCAGCAACAGGAACAAACTGGCGAACACAAATGTATATAAAGTCACTGTATATGGATTATACTTTCTCAGTGCATACCTGCCAAAAATACTGTATAATGCATAGCCAAATCCGGAGCCCAACCCCGCCAAAATTCCCAAAGCAGAGTATGCGGCATCTGCATCTCCGAAGGAGGACGTTACCATGACACAGCCTGTAAAGGTAATGATAAGTGCCGATACCTTCCTGGGAGTTATTTTTTCTTTGAAAAGAAAAGCAGAAAAAATCATGACAAAAGATGGAGCAGTATATAGGAGTATTGCCGCAACTGAAAGTGAGGTTCTTTTGATTGCAATAAAATAACACCAGTTAAAAAACACAAAACTTAATATGCCTGTACCTATAAAATATGGAATATCCCTGAGTTTTACTTTAAGCAGATTTCTATTCTTCACCAACAGAAACAGGAATATGAAGGCCGAAGAAAACATGGCTCTAATGGACACCAGCTGAAGAACATTAAAGCCCAGTGAACTAAGGTGCATGCTGTATATACCGATGGTGCCCCACAAAATAGCGGCAATAACTACAAAAATAAATGGCAGATACTTCTTATACATTGAGCTGTACACCTCGTTACTTCTTATTCAATCTGCAATAATCCATTGCAACACATCTTTTTAAGAGTATTATGAAGCATTTGTTTTACAAAATCAATTCATTTGCATATATTGCACATTGTGCAGAAAAAATGCAGGTATGCCGAGCAGTACCTGAAAAATTTATAACTTTAAATATTTGTTGTAGAATTTACAAAGAGTTATTAAAATAGCATTATGGGCATAATTCAAATAAATGATAGAAAGGTTGGGTATCGTTTTGGAAGAAGATAAGTTTACAAATGGCAGAGAGTTTCCTCCGGAGAATACTATTGAAGCTGAGGAAGAAACAATAGAAACAGAGCAAAATGCAGCAGAGGGACAAATACCTGCAGATAAGGGATCAAATAATAACAAATTTATAACAACCATGCTTGTAACGGCACTTATCGTAGGGGCCGCCTGCTTTGGTATAGGAAGGATAACGGCAGTTCCGGCGGATCATATAGTGGCAAAGGTAGAAAATGAATCCATAACAAAGGATGAGCTTTATAACAACCTTAAGGGCCGTTACGGGTCAGAGGCCCTGGATCAGCTTATAGGGGATAAAATCATTGAACTGGAGAGCAAAAAGGAGAACATAACTGTTTCTGAAGAAGAAACTCAGAAGGAGCTCGAATCAGTAATCGTCCAGTTTGGGGGAAAAGAGCAGTTTGATGCACTTATGGAAAGCTATGGCTACTCAATGGAGGAATTCACCGAAGGCATCGTGAAAAATCTTACGCTGAAAAAGCTGTTGGAACCAAGAATCACCATTACAGAGGCTGATATGAAAGAGTACTTCGTGCAGAACAAGGGCTCTTTCGAGGTTCAGGAGCAGGTAAAGGCAAGCCATATACTAGTGGACAGCGAACCAAAAGCGCGGGAGGTCATGGGCAAACTGAATGCAGGAGGAGATTTTGCTGCATTGGCAAAAGAATACTCCATTGATATCGGAACCAGTGAAAAGGGAGGAGAATTGGGCTTCTTCCCCAGAGATACTATGGTAAAGGAATTTGAGGATGTGGCATTTTCATTGCAGCCCGGAGCAATCAGCGAGCCGGTACAGACAAAGTACGGATATCATATAATCAGGGTAGAAGATAAAATTGAGAAAAAAGCAGCCGTATATGAAGAAAACGCAGAGAAAATAAAGGATATACTTATCAGCCAGAAAATGCCCGAGGTATATAATAACTGGATGAATGAAAAATACTCGGAGTACAAAATAGAGAAACTTTTATAACAAGATTGCAATGAGGCGGGAGACATCTTCCCGCCTTATTGCAATGTATTTATTAACCACAATCCGCTATCTCAAAAAAATGAAAGCTGAATCGATTAGTAATGACTCGATATCTTCTTTAGAATGTCAATGTCCAGTTCTATCAAATCCCTTTTCCTCGAGAAACTTAAAAGATTTGTTTCCTCTGAAATCTATTTTC
>ERZ795049.6337-NODE-6337-length-10417-cov-4.695426_pt1 | contig 10417 bp, 14 predicted proteins | sample MGYA00375133_ERZ795049 | MGnify/ENA primary metagenome ERZ795049 (study PRJEB30178, sample SAMN05720147) | activated sludge metagenome | isolation source: anaerobic digester from wastewater treatment plant | place: Japan | collected 2015-04-20 ...
CGGGGGCGATGATTCCCGACAGCGAATCGCGCCCGAGTATGGGAGCATTCGCTCGGTCATCTCCACCTCGGGGACGGTGCAGCCGCGCAATCGGCTGGAGATCAAGCCGCCGGTGAACGGCCGCATCGAGTCGATCCTGGTCGTGGAGGGACGGCTGGTGCGCAAGGGCCAGACCCTCGCGCTGATGAGCTCGACGGAGCGGGCGGCCTTCATCGACGTCGCGCGAACGCAGGACGCCGCGACCCTCAAGTACTGGGAGGACGCCTACAAGCCCATTCCGCTCATCGCGCCAATCGGCGGGACGGTGATCGTGCGCGCCGTGGAGCCGGGACAGACCGTTACCACCGCTACTGCGGTCCTGGTGCTCTCCGACCGCCTCATCGTGAAGGCCGAGATCGACGAGACCGACATCGGCCGGGTGCGGCTTGGCCAAAGCGCCGCGATCCAGCTCGACGCGCATCCCGACATTCGCGCGCAGGGCAGGGTGAGCCACATCTCCTTCGAGTCGAAGACAATCAACAACGTGACGATGTACGAGGTGGAGGTGGTCCCGGAGAAGATATCCGCGGAGTTCCGCTCGGGGATGAGCGCCAACATCAGCATCATCGAGCGCGTGCGCGATCGGGCCCTGCTGCTCCCCCTTGAGGCCGTGACGATTGACGAGAATGGAAGCTCGGTCATTGTCGCAACGGAGGGCGCAAAGCCGCAGCGGCGCGCCGTGACGACCGGGTTGAGCGACGATCGCAATGTCGAGATCGTCTCCGGGCTTTCCATCGATGACCGCGTCGCGCTCCCGGAGAAAAAACGCGCGGCGAAGCAGGCGCCCGCACGCGGCGGCACCCCGTTTCTGCCCTCGCGCCCGCGCCGGTAAACGCAGATGATCGAGATTTCCAACATATCCAAGACCTATCGAATGGGAGAGGTCGAGGTCCGGGCGCTCCGGAACGTGAGCCTCTCGATCGGCGAGGGGGAGTTCGTCGCGATCATGGGGGCGTCGGGATCGGGAAAATCGACGCTCCTGCACGTGATCGGTTTTCTGGACAAGCCCGACAGCGGAACCTACGCGCTCTACGGCCACGACATCACCCGCCTCTCCGACGACGAGCTTTCCATGCTGCGCAACCGCACCGCCGGGTTCGTGTTCCAGCACTTCTATCTGCTGCCCCGCATGACGGCGCTCGAGAACGCCATGCTCCCGCTCGTCTATGCCGGCAAGCGGCGCGACGAGCACAGCGCACGCTCGCGCATCGAGGCCGTGGGACTCGCTGCCCGGAGCGGCCACTATCCCAACGAGATGTCCGGCGGCGAGCAGCAGCGCGTGGCCATCGCCCGCGCGCTGGTGAACGAGCCGCTCATCATCTTCGCCGATGAGCCCACCGGCAACCTGGACACGAAGAACGAGGAGGAGGTCCTCGCCGTCCTGCGCCGCCTCAATGACGATGGAAAAACCGTGGTGATGGTTACCCACGAAAACGAGGTGGCCGCGCAGGCGAAGCGGATCATCCGCATGCGCGACGGCGAGATTGTGTCCGATGAGCGCCGAGGGAAATCGCGAGGCTCGTCTCCCCGAAACACCGCCGAGGGCGCTCCGCGGAAAAACATCTTCGCGACCGCGTCGGCCGCGCTCGACCGCGCCGAGTTCGCCGATTATATCCGGCAGGCGGCGGGCTCCATCCTGGCGCACAAGCTCCGGTCCTTCCTCTCCGTCCTGGGGATACTCATCGGGGTGGCCGCCGTCATCTCCATGCTGGCGCTGGGCGAGGGGGCGAAGGCCTCCGTCTCCGAAAGCCTGAGCGCGCTGGGCACCAACCTCCTCACCGTACGGCCCGGGTCCCACCGGATGCGCCACGTGGCCCTCGAGACCGGTTCGGTCACGCGCCTCACCGTCCAGGACGCGCACGCGCTTTCGATGATTTCCGGCGTGGCTCGAACGTCTCCGTCGGTCATGGGACGCGCCCAGCTGGTGTACGGCAACCGCAACTGGAACAGCCAGGCGCAGGGGGTGGGGACCGCGTACGCGGCGATGAAATCGATGCAGCCGGTCGCGGGGCGATTTTTCACCGAGGACGAGCTTCGCAATCGAAGCAAGGTCGCCGTGCTCGGCAGCACCGTGGCCCGCGAACTCTTCAAAGGCGCAAGCCCGCTGGGGCGTACGATTAAAATCAACCGCATCAACTTTCATGTGATCGGGGTCCTTCCCGTCAAGGGTGTCTCGTTCTTCCGCGACCAGGACGACGTGGTGCTCCTTCCCGTGACCACGGCGATGTTCCGGCTCCTGGGACGCGAGTTCGTCGATTTCATCGAGGTGGAGGTGGCCAGCGCGGATCAAATAGAGCGAGCCATGGGCGCCATCGCAGGGCTCATCAAGCGGCGGCACCGGATCGCCGCCGAGGACGATGAGGCGTTCCATATCCGCGACATGTCCGAGATGCGCGCCGCGATGACGGGAACCATCGACACCATCAGCATACTGCTGGGGATCGTCGCCTCGATCTCGCTGTTCGTGGGCGGGATCGGCATCATGAACATCATGCTGGTGTCCGTGAAGGAGCGCATCAAGGAGATCGGGCTGCGCAAGGCGATCGGCGCGCGGAAACGCGACATCCGCACGCAGTTCCTCATCGAATCAGCCATGATGACCTTCGCCGGGGGGGTGATGGGCATCCTGATCGGCAGCGGACTCTCCCTGCTGTTGTCCCTGTTCGCCGGATGGAGCATCATGATTTCGCCGTTCTCCATCATCGCCTCGACGCTCTTTTCCGTGCTCATCGGCGTGTTCTTCGGGCTTTGGCCGGCGCTCCAGGCCGCGCGGCTCAATCCCATCGAGGCGCTGCGCTACGAGTGAACGGGAGCCTTCGGTCGATGCCGGCGCGGCCGGACTCATCAGCGAACATTTCATCGACACGATGACGGCGAAGCCGAATCATACATGGAACACGTGGGCGCTCGAAGCCGCATCGTCACTTTTCATGAAAAAGGCTTGAATTGAAGGAAAAATTTAAGTATACTGTATTGTGAATATAACGACAAGGAGGATGCGATGGCGGCAAAATTCGAGGTGTACAAGGACGGAAAAGGGGAGTACCGGTTTCGGCTGAAAGCGGCGAATGGTGAAATCATCGCGGTGGGCGAGGGCTATTCGAACAAGCAGGGTTGTTTGAACGGGATAGAGTCGATCAAGAAAAACGCCCCTATTGCAGAGATTGTCGAAGTGGAGAAATAAGCCGGATTTTATTTGGTGCGACGCCACCCGGTTTGCGGGAATGTCGCATATCGAATAAGGCGCATGGAATGTCGCCTATACGCGGCCACGTGAGTCGCAAATGATAACGCCCCGAACGGTTTAACCGTCCGGGGCGTCGTTTCTGTCCGCGTAGCCAGCAACCAGAGTTGAACTGGTGACCTGCTCATTACGAGCACGGTACTAATGGCACTAACAGGCGCTATCGTGCTGTAAACATAATCATGGTGAGCGGAAACGTCAAGCAAAAAACACAAAGCACGGTAAACATGCGTTAAGGTGAGCGCGGAAAAGTGCTACAGTTATGCTACACTCGGATGGGGGAGTTTACGATGCGGTCGCGAAGACCTGGTTGGTTTTTGCGAGGGCGTGGACCGTCTCACGAAAGGCGACGCGGTCGGCAAACTGGATCGTCATCGCGGCGGCGTCAATCATGATAACGTCGGGGTTATCGTACACACAAACGCGATGTTCAACGATGCCGCGATCCGCTTTCATGATGAAAACGAAAGCAGAAAGCCGGCTTTATGTCAAACAGTTTTTGGGCGATTTACCACACAAGGGATATTTCGACGCCGTTACTGTTCGGGGCAGCCGGTGAGCTCCTTTTCCGCGAGAGCGAAAAAGCCTTTCACGTCATCCGGCGCGCCCTGGACATGGTCAATGATTTTCGCGAAGGCGACGACGTCCTCGCGCGTCAAAGACATGACGCCCTCGCGTTCGACGCGATCCACGAGGACGTTCACAGAGTCAATCTCCCGCTGGGTGAGCCCCGCGGTCTTCTCGCTTCCCGGCGTTTCTGTCATTTTATCGCCCTCGGGTTAATCAGGATCCGCGCGTCGTCCGTTGCCTTCGTCACGAACTCGGATATCACCTCCCCGTCGAGCTCGATCACGTTGTGGATGTGTATCGGCTCGCGCGGGCGCTCTACAGTCGCCCGGTTATCAATGTTCGTCACGGTATTCATGACGGAGTGGTTCACCGCCCGGGCCATGAGAGCGGCCATCATGCGCTCACCCAGCATATCGAAGGTCGCGGCATTAAGCGGGATCACGGCCTCGTCGTGGCGGCCCTCGCCGACGATGACCGGCGTGCCGCCCTGCCGCTGTTCGATGAGAGCACCGCGCGCCAGCGCCGGAAGCGGGGCCTCGTCGATCATCTTTAGCTTCTCGTTTCCGAAATAGGTGATAGCTGCGGCCGCCGCCGCACCGAGCGCCGGCCCAACCATCGGGATTCCCGACATGGCCTTGTAAGCCTGGATGGCACCCGTCGCCGTTGAAATGATGGTCTCGTACCTGTTGATTTCCCGTTGTTTCTTGGCGGTCTCGTGGGCGATCTGTCGCTTTTCCTTTTCGGCGCGATCGCGCAGCATCTTTTCGTCCCTTGCTCGCTTCTCGTCGAGCGCCTTCAGGGCAGCGTCGCGCTTTTCCTTGTCGGTGATCGTTCGCTCAATGTTTGCCTTTTCGGCTTCATAGTTGGCGGCGATGGATTCCAGCTCGGCCTGTGTCGTCTGGTCGATCTCTGCGGTCCGGTTGGCCGCAGACTGAGCGGCCAGGGCGTTCATCTGTCCCAGCGACGAGGTTATGATCGAAGCGGAGCCGAGCACGGCAGCCTCGCCCTCGGATAGTACGCCGCTGTTGAAATCGTTACGGATGGAGACCATCTTCGACGTGAGATCCGTGGTGGTAGTAAGCGCACCCTGGACCGAAGAGATGAACGCCTGCTCGCGCTGGTATGTTAACTTGGAAATCTCGTCGGCCTCTTGGCGCTTCAACGCCTTTACGGCTTCCGAGTGTTCTTTCTCGGCAAGAAATTTCCCCTTTAAAAGCTCATCAATTTCGGCCTTTTCTTTGGCGTATTTATTGCGGATGGCCGAAACGCCCTTGTCGGCGTCCTCGTCGAGGAAGCGCCGCCACTCGTCCGCGGCGGCCTTCATCTTCTTGATCTGCTCGTCGGTGAGCTGGATTCCCCGCTTGATTGCCGCTGTCGTCTTCTCGGCGGCAGCTGGGACCTTCGACACATCGAGCTTCTGGTCGAAGCGCTTGATGTCCGCATAGACTGCTTTCGCCGAATCGCGCAGATCGCCCAAAAGGCGCGACGTCTCCGTGAAAGGGTTCTTCCCCTTGATGAGGTCCTCCGCGGATGACGTGAGAATCGTAAGCGGATTTGCGCGATAGGCCACCTGGGCCGTGGTTACCGTCATGTCTGCTAGGCGGACGCGGACAAGCATCCCGCCGACACGGCCGATAGCTGCGCCAAACTCCTTAGCGTCGCCTGACGTCTTCAGGTACTTTTGACCGAGTTCCGATAGTGCCGGGAGCATCCCCATGCCAACGGCCGCGGCGAAGTCCTCGGAGCGCGCCTCGATGACGCGCATGGTGTTCGCGAACGAGTTCGCCGAACGCGCGAAGTCGCCGATGGCGTTTTTCGACTGCTCGGTGAGGATCTTCAGGGTGAGCATCGCCTTCGCCTGGGCGTCAATCTCGCCGTTTACAACCTTGATTCCGTCCGCCCGGGCCCGGTTCATGAGCATGTCTTCGGTGATCTTCTTGCCGAGCCCTTCCAACGCCTCGCGCTCCCCGAGCAGCGCCTTGGTGATAATGCGGGACGCCTCCTCAACGCCGCCCTGGTAGTTCGTGAAACTCACCAGGTCAACGGCGAGCTTTTGCACCTGCATAGATAGATCGAGCGCGGCTTTTTGAGTAAACCCGAAACCCGTCAGGATGTCCCCGGTGTGTGAGAGCATAGACTTCGCGGCGTTCTCGCTTGCGCCGTAGCTGGTCATGAGCACGCGCGCCATGTCCTCGGCATGCTTTCGGACGTTCGCGAACACCACGTCGAATTTCTGATTTGTCTCTTGTAGTGCTGAAGCGGGTTTAATCACCCGGGTGTACGCCTCGCCGATGAGGCGAAAAGCGGTGTCTGCTGCCATGCGGATGTCAGTAAAGGACCGGATCAATCCCTCTTTCGTCTTGTTGGCCGCTTTCCCCATATCCTCGAGGCGGGCGCGCGCCTGGGCGAGTCCTTTCTCGAGCTGGTCCACTCGAGCGGTAACGTCAAAGAATACCTCACCGACTTTCGTTTCGGCCATGCGCTACACCTCCACCGTCCTGGCGGGAAATACACCTATCATGTTCAGGTACTCGAGAAGCGGCTTCGATATCCGCCATAGCAAATAAAGCGTTGTAGCAAGGTCCACGTTCTTCTCGCACCAGGCGGCCGTCATGATGTCATGCTGCGGCCGGAAAATCATCTCTTCGACCTGGAAGACGAGAGAGAGGACGGAGTCGTCAACGGTGCCCGCCAGGGCGCTTCTCAGGGTGTCGAGGCGTTCGGCAAGAAGGACCGCCAGCGTGGCCGGTACGAAGACGTCAACCGGGTATTCCTTGCCGGTCTTCCGGTCGGTGAGAGTGATGGTGTTTTCCACGTCGATTTAACCCACAACTGTTATTTTGTGCCATGGTGCGAAAGCACCCGCGGACACATGATGTGATACCGCCCCTGGCGGTCGCGCCGGTGCGGCATGGGCCCGATGTCCGGCATGAAGTGCCTGTTTATGACAAACTCGATCATCTCGACGGCGACACCCGCCCGGTTCTCGAGCCGCGTGAGCCGGTCCTTCAACCTTTTTGACATTGCCCCTCCATCGTCTTCTCGAGGGCCTCGATGCGCTCCTCGATCTCGTTCCGCTTGTCAAACTCGTATGTCCTGAGAAGGACCTCGAAGAGAATCCGAATCGCGCGCAGGTCCTTCTCGATTGCGAGCGCGATGAGGTTGTCGACGACGACCTGCTTTTTCGTTCGGCCGCCGTGCTTGGTGTCCAGTCGCCGGTAAAGGAGCTCGGCCATCGAAAAGCCGGTGCGCGGTCGCCCTTTCGGGTTTCCGCTTTGTCCCTTTTTCCAGGAAGATGAAGATTTCGCCACTCTGCTTTTTACCGTGTTAGCAGCGCCCCGCTGTTAAAGGTTCCCGCGGGCGCGCAGTTCATCCTCGAGCCGCCGGATGCGCCGCTCGAGCCGCGCGATGTCACGGTCGAGGGCGAGGTCGGCGAAATACGCTCGGACCGTCTCGATGATCGTGTTCAAACTGTCGCCTCGCGCTCGATCTCGGCGAGTCGCTTTTCGGCCCGGTGACGCTCCACCATAGTGGGATAGTCGAGCTGGGCCTTCGGGATGGCGGCGATGGTGGCGATGCGCTCTTTAAGCTTCGCCGCCTCGCCGACAAACGCCATCGTCTTCAAGGACAGATTTTTTCGCACCTCGTCGCGAAACATGTCATGGTCCACGGGAACGGTGCCGCCCTGGGCCTCGAGCATGTTTTTGGCGATGGCGCCGTTAATGGCGTCGCGCTGTCGAATTAATTCCTTAAGGTCTTCCATGATGTCACTCTCCTTGTTGAATTGAACTCAGGTGCAGTAGCGGCAAGTCGCGGCCCACGGTTTTTCTGAACGATTTCGCGGCAGGACCTTTGAATGTTTCGGTTATCACTTCGGGGGTAATTCCATCGTAAATTGATCCTCGCCAGTGGCGGTGGTCGATGTCGCTTGCCACGAAGTCGTCAACCTGGACGGCAAGCCCGGAATACGGGAGCGCGTCGCGCGATTCTTCAACAAGCATTTCGCCGTAATCGACAAGCCGGCCGATATTATGGACTTTTTCGAGATAGGCGATTTTCATCGTGGTTAGCTCGGCCTTTTCGGTTTCGTACCGTGCGCGAAGCTCAGCAATGGCCGCCTTGTTTTCATTGATGACTGAGCGCGCGATGTCAGAAACCCCCGCGGAGGACCGCATCATCGCTTGAAAGTCTGCGTCGTCGCGACGGCGCGCGAGTAACTTGTGTTGCTCGCCGGTGATCTTGATCTTTGCGTCGAGCTTGTAGAGCTCCATCGTCAGCGCTTCTGATTTGTTCGTGTTGTTGATCGCGTCGTCGATGATGGCGGCCTTCAGCTTTACTTGGAGTGCGTCCCGCTTGTTTTGAAGCGTGAAGCCCTCCTGTTCGAGCTTTTCCGCGCGCTTGTGGATCTCGGAAAAATGCCGGGACAACTCCATGAAGCGCGCGGTGTGTCCGCTTTCCACGTCGATTCTGGTTTCCTTTTCGCTCATGCCGTGCCCCCGTTTTTGCGTATGACGTCGGTGATGAATTTCCGCAGCGCGTCCGCCGGGTTGACGCCGCGCTGCGCCATGACGTCTTGGAATTGCCGCTTCGTTTCCTTGGGAAGGCGTATCATTACGAAGTCGTCTTTCAGCATGATTGACCTCTCTTTGTTGTGATGCCCGGACGCTGGCGGCCGGCTCGTGGTGCCCCGGGTGCCGGTGCTCCCCGTGTTGCGGCGCGCGCAGAGTCAGAAGGTGTTAATCAATTATGGTTGGCGTGAAAACGTAGTCACTAATCAATAGTATGCTAAACATGCGTGTATTTGTCAAGTTTTTTTATTATGTCGCATGAAAAAACGCGCTGCAATCTCACAATCGATGTTATGTCCGCGGTGCGCCGCGCTCCCCGCTCAGGATCTCGCTGGTGCGTTACTAGACGCAGAGGCGAAGATCGGAGAGCTGCTAAAGAATATCGATAAAAGCGACAGCGCACGATCTTCCCGCGCTGGAAGATCGTCAAGGGCGCTTCCCGAAGGCATGTCCCACAAGCAGTCCCACTTCTACCAGACCCTCGCCGACAACCGCGATCGGTGTCGTCTGGAAGTTGTGCGAGAAGTTTCAGCTTTGAAATCGGTATACGTGTACCGATTTTAGTATTTCCGAACCTTTGGAAGATGCGAATATACTGTTCTGATCGAACTCTCGGTCGTGCCGCTCGATTACACGCGAAAACAATGTAACATGCCAGCATAAACGCGATCTGATGTTTGCCTCGCGATCTGCTCCAATCGTTCTTCCACTTGCTTCATCGTGATTTTTTTCTCGACGTGTTGACTGAATACTTCGCTTATCCTTTCGTTGGTTTCCTCAATATCGATTGGAAATGGAAGTTCTTCGTCGAAAAACGGTTTACTGGCGGCGCCGTGAGTCATGAGGCTTGACGTTTCTTTCAACCATTCTGCCATTTCAATTCGTTGTCCCATTATCCCCTCCTGTACTTTTCTGCGCGTTCTTGAAGCTCTTGCGCCTTTCCCATGTCGTGATCCTATCCCCACGACATCTTCCCGACGTCGGGAACTTTCTTGAGAGCCGCGACTTGCATGTCGTGCTCTTCGCCCCACGACATGCGGCCCTTCTTATCTTTGACGGGCTTTTTTATGAATGCCACTTCTTTGTGAAGTGACCACGTCAGATTGTGTTTACGTAAACACAATTCATAACACTCCGACAATGCCTTATAATGCCGAAGCTGATTATTGTCAATTTCCAGTATGTCCGCCGCCCTTTCATACAGCCCATCGCCATAATGGCTTTTCCCGTCGACCAGCCAGTCGCCGATCGCCCACGGTGCCATGATGAGTCTGGCGCGGGAGGACTCCTTCGGGGCGGCGGGCATGCGATCTAGAGTTTCCGTTTTGGAAACTCTACGGTCTGACCTCACGCCTCGCGGAAATTTCTCATCCAGCCACTCCCCCTTCTTCCGCTCGATCTCGAAAACCATCGGCGTATCACCACAGCGACGGCTGGATGTCCCGCGGCCGGCGCGCCTCGTCCCGCGCAAACGGCCGTTTCTTACGACGCGCGTACAGCCCGGCCGTGAAGCCCCACGACGAGCCCAGCCCGGCCGTGAGCGTCGCCCAGCAATAGAGGCCGCCGGTGTCGTTTTTCGACGTGTAGACGGTGCGCCCAGAGCTCGACGAGCGACGGAGCGTCAGGCGCTCGATGACCTCGTTGCCCTCGTAAAACGTTACCGTCATTTCCTCGCCCGTGCGGAATTTCAGGTTTTTGAGCCACGAGCGGCACACGTACTTGTTTTGTGCGTCGAAGTCCGTCAGGTCCGTGCCGAGCTCAAACGTGCGTGTGGCGCTCATGCCGATTTGTAGCATAGCAATCATGAGGCGCACCCCCCTGCCAAAGAGCCGTTGCCGTGCGTTCGCATGTAGCGTGTTTCCAGTATGCCCGGCTGTGCAAAGTGGATTATGTTATGGTCGCAATCGAGGACCGGGTCGGAAAAGTAGTTTGCGATCATGGCGTCGATGTCGGTGTCATCGTCGAGATTGACGCGCCCGCGCGGGTTCGTCGGATC
>ERZ795049.6338-NODE-6338-length-10415-cov-3.618147_pt1 | contig 10415 bp, 12 predicted proteins | sample MGYA00375133_ERZ795049 | MGnify/ENA primary metagenome ERZ795049 (study PRJEB30178, sample SAMN05720147) | activated sludge metagenome | isolation source: anaerobic digester from wastewater treatment plant | place: Japan | collected 2015-04-20 ...
ACTCTTTGTAAAGCAAAAGCCTCTAACTGTTCAATTGTCATAATGGCTTTCTCCCCAAGGAAGGTCTTTATTTCTTCTTTGACACCAATGGTAGTTTCACCGATTAACAGCTGATGTTCATTACCATGGGAATAGGCATCATGAAAGTAGGTGTAAGTTTCTGCGACTTGTGGAATTTCCCCGATCTTTTTGGGCTGGTTAACTTCTTCCCTTACCAATCCCCAATAAACATCAGCCATGGCCCCTTCAGGGAATTTTTGACCAGGCACTACCCTAATATTCAGATCTGAGTCATACCAACCATCAACCGTATGTGAAGTCATTACTGAACCATCTACTGTAGCGTCTTTCCCTACAATGACATCCATACAACTAAAACTATTCATAGATACTGAGAACAAGGTAAGTAAAATTAAAATTAAGCTAAAGTAAACTTTATTAAATTTCATTTTAAATCTTCCCTTTCTAAATATTTTCATAGAAAAAATTGATTAATAAAATTATCTTATTTCAAATAAACACCACCTCCTTTGCTCTTTCTTCCATTTTTTTGTGTTTTACAAACAGTTATTCATAGACTACTCTGTCTGAAGAAACCGTAGTTGGGTTATAAAAATAATATCCAACCCCATTAGTAATTAGATCTGCATAACGAGGTACCTGGCTGATGGCAATAGCTTTATCAGGATACATCTCTGAATAAGTCTGTACCACCTGGAGTATAGTGGAACAATGCCTCCCCACCCTGACCTCAATTGGCCAACCTCTCTCATCTATCTTTTCATAAAGTAATCCATGTTCACCTGCTTTCATTACAAACGGGTCTTTTCCTGTTAACAATAAATGTTCATCAGTAACACCCCTTACTCTATCAATAAAAGGCTCCGGTGATTCAAATAAGACCGAGAGGGCTTCAGAATGATCGCCTACCTCCCGATGGGAAAGCCCATGCAATGATGGTGGAGAAAACTCCATACCAATAGGACGTTCAAACTCAAAGGCAGTTAAAATCATAGAAGCCATTGCAGCTACTTCCTGCGCATTTTGGTTAGCTACAATAGTGCTGATTACCGGGTATTCTAATTCTGCTTCATGTAAATCCATAAAAACATTTACACCTTCGGCTCTAATCAGCTCCATAAAAGCATAGCAAGTCTGCTCCACTATAGTTCCATTTGCCCTGCCAGGCCAGACACGATTCATATTTCTGATATCCATATAGGCTAACATCTGACCGCTGGGATAGTGCACATATACTTCAGGATCGGGCCAGGAGTCCAACGGATTAGCCCATCGATCCCCCAGTCTAAATTTCTTTTTCCCCCAAGCAGTGGGGATGTAGTAGAATTGTGGATAGGCATCTCCAGGCCGAGACACAGTAGAGGCACTTTTATTAAGCCAGATGGCAACAATCAGTCTCCCCTGTTCCAGCTGAGCGTTTTCCACCATAACCTGTGCCGCCAGATTTGCTGCTGGCTCCTCAGGATGACTTCCTCCCACGACCATTGCTGTCCCACCGGGAACTTTACTATCGAATATATAGATATTACAGTCATTCATTGTGCCCTTCAGTGGAGCAAAATAGTCACTTAATTTTTTTACCTCAGTTACTCCCGAACTTAAGACCACTGCTCCTTTAAAAAAACGGTGTTCATAAAAAGACTTTCCCGCAATTAATATCACTACAACTGTAAAGACAAGTGATATTATCTTGGCATTTCTTAAGCATTTATCCGACATATCGTACCTCCGGATTCTATTACTCACCACTTATTAAAAGTACTTTTGATTTGCTATTTAATATGGAATACCCTTAAAACAAAAGGAATCAGAATAATACAGTAAAGAATAGCTTCCTGTATATTTTTAGTTTTTATGATACTCCAGATTAAAACAAAGGATATGAAGGCACTTATTAAGTGGTAGATAATCATAATTATCAAATTTACGGTCGTCATTCCTCTATCCTTTCTCCTTAAGTAAGGTTGATTTTTTTACTATTATTAGCTACCAACCTACCAGGAAATTTAATTGTTTACTAAAAATAATAAACAAGGTACAAACCAGGAGAATGATAATCATAGGAATAAGACAAGTTTTAACAAATTCCTGGTAATAATTTCCTTTGTATTTAAGTTCAATGACTACTGCCCTACCTACTACCGCAGTTGGGGGAAGACAGTCACCTAAAGGCCACATAACTGCCATCGCTGAAAGAGCTATTATGGGATCTAAACCCTTCATATTGAACAATAGGATGAGCGGAACCCCCAACAAAGGGGCAACTGCATATTGCACCAATCCCTCAGACCAGGGTAGTATAAGCCATAGAGTAATATACAAGGTAGTTAGTGGAAGTGTTACTACACCTAAAGAAATTAACCCCCGAGCACCACTTAAAGCCATAATCTGAATTAAAACTCCTACTACAATCATAATTCCCACTAAAGGAATAAGCTGCTGGATAGTTTCACTGGCAATCTGTAAGATAGGAAGTTTTTTAGGGCTTATTAACAGAACACTGACAGCAGAAATAAGGAAAATTAGAGGTAGTCCCAGCACAGGCATCTGAAATGGCCAAATCCTGCCAGCTAAAACCAGAGCCAGAAAGATAAGAAAGGGAATAGCCACGCGTAAAAGAGTCAATCCCTTAGGCGGAACTGGTAATTCTTTTAGAGCTTTATTTAGATCAACTGCCTTTCCCTTCCACCCCAGAACAAACATAGAAAGTAATGCTCCAAAAACAGAGATAACAAGTAATGGCCTCATAAATCCGACATAGGGCATATTAGAGCCAGCAGCAGTCATCATAGCCCATAGATTTATAGGTGGAGCTGCCGCACTCATAGCAGCACAAAGAAAAATAATGGCAGCAACTCTGGTTTCTGATATCCCCATATAAACCAGTACAGTACCAACTAAAGTCCCCGCGACTAATACAGTTACTGCACCAGAACCGGTTAAAGCTCCGGGGATTAAAAGAACTAAGGTAAGTAGGAAAAGACAGATAAAACGTTGTTGATGAAAAGTTGTAACAATACTTCTGATTATGTATGTTACCCCTCCTGCCTCCTTGAGCAGGTTCATAAAAAAAGTTGCTGTAATAAATATTAAACAAACATCATAGTAAGTAAAGGCTCCCTCTACAATATGCCTGATGGGAATACCAGCACCATGAGCTAATCCTCCCGCAAGGGCGGCTACAAACATCGAAAGTTCAATGGATAACTTAAATAGTCGGGCAATGGTAAAAGCTATTGCTATAACAACCAGTATCATACCGGCATGTAGGAACATTGTACTTCTCCCTTCTATTATGTATCATGAAAAATTATAAAATTATAATATATAGAAAAAAGTCAGTAAAAACTACAGATACATATATCTTTTATTTATTCCTGCATGGCAAATAATTCTTTAAAAACATCAACCAGGTTTAAGGTTTCTTTAAAAGTAATGATGGGAACAGAGAGATTTTCTGCGGCTTTAGTAAAATAACTATCTTCATTGCTATCTTCTCTAATCAGAAGGAGATTGGATTGTGGAATAACAAGCTCAATAGAGGCAGCATCTGTGGAATCTACCCTGCGAGCCATACCTTCAATATGTGCACCCACAATAACTATCCCTTCTTCTTTGGCCTCTTCGATAACGCTTTTAATTCTGGCTAATTCAAAATCAATATCTACCCCCGCAGCTCCCATTCCTTTCATACTGGTTCCTGTGGTAATAATTAAAGTTTTGTAGGGGTCTCCCTCTTCGGCCTTAGCTTTTAGGTCTTCTGCTTTTAACAAATCCTCTCTTTGACAGGGTAGTTTAATCTGTTTGCATAAAACCCAGATCATAAGTGCACCGGGGCTCTGTCCACAGGTAGTAACAATTAATGGAGTTTCCAGGGTAGGAACAGCTGGTTCCTCTACGGCATAACCAATTCCCGAACAAAACACCGTCAAAATGATCACCAAAAGTAAAAAAATACAACGATTACCAGTAAATTTTGCTCTTAACATTTCAAAATCCTCCTTTTTATTTTTTAAAATTATTTGTCTAATTAAAAAGCTATTTTAATTCCAAATTAAATTCTTAGTGTGTATTAACCAATCAATATAAAGCTATTTTGATTCTTTACTGAAAGTATAATGGAACATCTATTCTAAGAGTTGTATATTTACCTTGTTTACGTTTTACCCAACAGTTTTTAGTAATGAGTTATTAGATAAAACTGGTCAGTAGCGATTAGGTTGTTTAAAAAAGATTTGTTCTTAATTATTCTATACAACAGCAATATTGGACAAATCTTGTGTGTAAAAACATAGCAAATATATACAAGAAGTTAATGGTATGATTGCGGTAATAATAAACATCTTTAGTTGGTGTTATTATAAGGAAAGCCTATCAGTTTAGTATAAAAACATAAGGGAAATAACTTGCAATGAAACCTATTTTATTTCATCCAAGTTGGACAAATCTACCTCCTTTCCAAGTTTGATTAAGAAAAAGAGCTTGATTCGTGTGGATAAAGACAGTCTAACTAAATTTTATCCCTTTTATTTTATTTTGTCAAGCTGGTAAATTGTTGATTACAATTAAGTATGAACTCCATAAAAGGTGTTTTGAATACAACTAAATATATTTATTTTAATTTTAAAATCCATTTTTGTACCGGTATGTTTCGCTTAAGGCGTTCATTATAAGCAGCTGTTTGACAATATGTAAAACCGAGCTTTTCAACGACTCTTTTAGCCCTGATATTATCCTGGAAAATTAAAGCCTGAACCTCTTTTAAAGAAAAGCTATGGTGAATAATATTCAGCAAGGGATATAAAGCCTCTGTCATAAAACCCTTACCCCACTCCTCGGGATAGAGCATAAAAAATATCTCGGCAATGTTATCTATCAGGTCTACTTTGAAGCCACAACCGCCGATCAGCCGATTATCATTTTTCTGATAGATTGAATATAATAACCACCGGTAATTGTTATTTTTTTGCCGGTATATCTGATTTAAAAAATTTTTTACTTTTGAAAAATTACTGGAAAATTCTGGCATTCCCAGTGCATTATTAATCAGGGGATTGGATAATAGTGAGGAGAGGTCTTTAAAATCTTGCTGATGATAGGGATAGATTTTCAGATGCTCAGTCTCATAAACTAATTCTGTTTCTGCTACCAAAAATATCTCCTTATTTTTCTCCTTTCCACTCCTGGTAAAACTGTTTGAGATATTCCATCAGAAAGTTATGCCGGCCCTCTGCCAGTTTCTTACCAGAAGAGGTATACATCATACCCTTTAGTTTAAGCAGTTTCTCATAAAAATGATTCAGAGAAGGGCCTTCAGTAGTTTTATATTCTTCTTGGGACATATTTGGGTTAGGGGGAATATCGGGGTCATAGATAGGACGGTGGTAATACCCGCCATAGGTAAAAACCCGGGCAATACCAATTGCCCCCAGGGCGTCAAGTTTATCGGCATCACTTACCACACAAAACTCCAGACCCTTATCTCCCACCCCAAAGTTACCATCAGTGGCTAAGGTCTTCATAAAGGAAATATTATTGGTAATATCGAGTATCTTTTGGATAAGGGAGGAATCAAGCGGCAAAGAGTGCAAATATCGGGCAACTTTCTCCTGCCCTTTTTGAGTATCACCGGCAAAAAACTTATAATCACCAACATCATGCAGCAATGCAGCCATTTCTGTAATGAAACTGTCTGCCCCTTCTTCCCTGGCTATCTTCAAGGCTAATACCCTTACTCTATGGGTATGCCACCAATCATGCCCGGTAGCTTCCTGGCAGAAATAGTCTTGCACAAATTCTTCTGTTTTTTCTATTATTTGCTTGGAATCCAAACTTACCCCATCCTGTATGATGTACGATTGTCAAGGTTTGATTACCTTCAGATGGCCAAAAACAACATTTGCCTCAATATCCAGATATGGCTCACCAGTTTTAATCTCCCCTGTTCTGTATTCTGTGGAACCCAGAAAATTTACCGACTGTCCGGGTAATTGTAGACTACTGAATGCGGAACTGGCCTGAACCACGGTAGGTATTCCAGGGTTAAGTATTAACCTGCCTGAGCCAAAAACAACATTAATCTTGATCTTCTGTCCCAGCTTTACTGAATTTAAATCATTAAGGTCTATTGTTCCCTCTGCAAAAATTATGCTCTTTTCCCCAAAAGGTTCATTTAGGTCGACCTTTCTGCGGTCAAAAAAAACTTCATGATGTCCCCCAAAATGGCCGAATAAAATTACAATACCTAGGATCACAAGTGCGGTACCAGGAAATAATCGAAATAAATTCACTTTTATCCCCATAAAATTAGCCGCCAGAAGAACAAAACCCATTATCAAAAGAATAATACCAATTAATATATTCCCGGTAATTTTCATTTTATCTTCCTCTCTTTTTTAATCACTTCGGATTTTATTACGGTAATATAATAATACAATATTTTCTATTCAAATAATAGACTATTAATTGTAAGACAACGGAAATAGGATAGAAAACTTTCTGACCATTTCATTTTACAATTTTTTCCAGAGTGCACAGAAAAACCCACCAGATGTATATCTGGAATATTTTTCTTCTTGAGCTAAATTAATATCTGCTTCAGATAAATCAGGTGGTATAAAAAGACATTCTTTTATCTCTACTAAAGCCTCGCTATTAACCTTTCTTAACTCAGCAGGAGTTCTCAAATGAGCATGCCTGAAGACACTCGTTGGCTCCTGGTATCCTACCTGCTGGTATAATTTGCCCCAGGCACTATCCCTGTTGATGGTGCCGACCAGAATAGAACCTCCTTTTTTGCAAACCCGGAACATCTCAGAAATCATTTTAAGGTAGTCAGAAACAAATTCGAGGGCAGCCATCGATAAAACAGCATCGAAATTATCATCGGAAAACCCTAATTTTTGTGCATCCATTTCCTTGTATATGATATCTAATTTTTTCTGTTTTGCTTTTTTACGAGCCACCTCCAACATCTCCCGGGAGGAATCAACCCCGGTTACCAAAGCACCCTGTTGTGCCAGCTTCAGACTAAAATTACCTGTTCCACACCCCACATCCAGGATTCTCATCCCAGGCTCTACTTTAAAGAGACGGAAAGCACATTCGGTCTCTACTTTATCGGCATGGGCTCCCATTTTGGTTTCATACCATTTATCATAATGTTCTGCTTCCTCATCAAATATAGTCAACTGCTCCTCTCCTTCCAGGATAAATTCAACAAGATATGTCTTTTAATCTGGTTAAAACGGGAAGAGGTTACCACTTCCCTTGTCCTGGGTTTGGGTAAACGAATAGCAACCTCTTCTCTGATGCGGGCTGGCCTTTCAGTCAGTACATAGATTCGGTCAGAAAGATAAATCGCCTCTTCAATATCATGGGTCACAAATAGAATAGAGGCTTTGATCTTTTCTGCTACCCCTAACAGCCAGGATTGCATCATAGAACGTGTTATAGCATCAAGGCCACCAAATGGTTCATCCAGCAAGACAATATCTCTGGAAAACATATAGGTCCTCAATAGAGCTGCCCTCTGTCTCATTCCCCCTGATAACTGAGAAGGGTACTTATATTGAAATCCCTCTAAGCCAAAGAGTGGAAAATAAGACACTACCCTCTCTCTGGCTTTCTTTTTAGTATCACCTTTAATGATCAATGGCAGGGCAGTATTGTCAATCACCTTTTTCCAGGGTAATAAGAGATCCTTCTGGTACATATAGCTGACCTGACCGGTCTTTCCGGTACGGTCTTCACCATCTATATAGACTTTACCCTCATCTATTGGTACTACACCTGCTATCATATTGAAGATAGTACTCTTACCACAACCACTGGGTCCAATTAAAGTTACAAACTCATTTTCCTGTAAATAGAAAGAGATATCCTCAATAATAGGCATTCCTTCATATTTTTGTTTAAAATAACTGACTCTCAGTTTAATCTTAATTCCCCTTTCCCGGCAAAAAAGAATTATCAAAAGCTGCCTCTGCATCGAGCATTCTGTCAATTAAGCCTCTTTGGTATAACCAGCGGGCATAGTTCTCCCAGCGCTCTACCTCCATTACACCCCAGTAAGGGGCATCGGCCTGATATTCTTGGGCTAAATACTCCTGACTGGCTATTGCTATCTCCCGGTTAATTTCTGGAGCATTTTTCAGCAAATCCTGAACTGCTAATTCGGGATTTTCTATGGAAAATTGGTATCCCTTTTCCGTAGCCCTTAAAAATTTTCTGATTAGTTCCGGCTCGCTTACCCTCAACTGTTCACTGACAATTATTACTGGTGTATAGAGGTCTAACTCAGGGGCATAATCCTGTAAAAAGATAAAGTTTATAGGAAAATCATTCACCTCAGAGGCTACCCCATCCCAGCCATAATAAATCCAGGTATAGTCGACATATTTCTGTACTGCAGCAAAAAAGTCTATGGCACCAATAGCAATGATCTCGGTTTTGCTAAAATCTGCCCCATCACGTTCCATTAAGGCCTTGATGGTTGCCTCCTCAATCGGAGAACCCCAGCCGCCATATTTTTTACCTTCAAAATCTCGAGGATGTTTAATTCTTTTTTCTACCGGTGAGGCAAAACCGGAGGTATTGTGCTGCAGAATGGCAGCTACCGCTACCACCGGTAGTGGTTCATCTGCAGTACGGGCAAAGGTAACCTGTTCCTGATGGCTGAAACCGAATTCCCCCTGTCCAGCGGCAATGAATGGCGCAGCACCACCCTCTTCAGGTTGAACAACATTTACCTTCAAGCCTTCCTCCCGGTAAAAACCTTTTTCCAGAGCAACATAGATACCGGTATGGTTGGTATTGGGAACCCACTCCAGTAACACGGTAACTTCTCTCAGTGACTCTTGTGATAGAGAGAACAGTGAGCAATTGAATAGTATGCACAGCATACAGGTTAAAAAAAGAAAGATAGAATTAATTTTTTTTAATTTGTAGTATACCCTCATTTTGTATCACCTCATTTTATTTACTTATAGCTCTTCTCCAGGGCATGAGCAGAAATTGAATCAGCTCAATTATTTTAAAAAGTATTATGCTTAAAAATATGATAATCAGGATAGTGGCAAATACCTTATCCAGGGCAAAAGATTGTCTCACCCTGGTCATATAAACCCCTAATCCGGACATTCCACCCATCCATTCCCCAATTACCGCTCCGATAATACTATAGGTGGCAGCAATTTTCAGACCAGAAAAAAAATTAGGCAGAGAAGAGGGGAATTTAGCAAGGTAAAACATTTGCCAGCGACTGGCCTTCATTGATTTCATTAGATTCAGGAGGTCTGGGTCAAGTGTATTCAAGCCCTCCAGCAGACTTACCACTATGGGGAAAAAACAGACCAATATCACCACCATAATTTTGGGAAGCAGGCCAAAGCCAAACCACATAGCAAAAAGCGGAGCCAGAACCATAATGGGAATAGTCTGTGATACCACCAGTAATGGTTGTACCGCTTTCTTAACCAGAGTAAAGTTGTCCATTAATATAGCCAGGGTCACTGAAAACAGAATAGCTATCATAAATCCGGTTAAGGCTTCCTGTAAAGTAGTATAGATATGGTCTTTTAATTCCGGCAGAATCCTGATACTAACTACTACTACATCCCAGGGCGAAGGTAAAATATAGCGGGCTATAATACCACTATCCACAATAAACTGCCAGATAATCACTAAAAGAGTGAAAAACAAGATAGGGACAGCTCTATTTCCTATATTTTTCCACTTTTTCATCAATGGTCACACCTGTTTTCTTATAATCGATCTTTACCAATGATATTACCCGACTTGCCCCTTGTTCGGTACAAATTTCCAGTGATTTTTTCACGATATCCATCAACTCATCAAATTCACCCTCCATAGTAGTTTCTGTTGCACCAACTTCATACCTGATACCCTTAGACGCTATATAAGAGATTACTTTATCCACCACCTCATAAAGCCTATCTTCAGCAACATAGGGCAGTATTTGGAATCCAATAGTTATTTTAGACATATTTAACCTCCAAAAAAAATCGCTATTACCTGAACATTCGGTAATAGCGATTGATTTAATTGTGCTCGAAATTCGAGTTACTTCCCTCCGCTAGTATTACCTAGGTCAGGTTCAAGGGTCAAAGCAAAATGCTTTCTCTCAGCAAATAGCTCCCCCAGTAACTTTCTATCATTAGGTATTATTTTTACAAACTTAAATAAGTATTAAGATAGAAACAGGCCTATATAAAATATATTTTACTTATATTATAACATTCTGGCCGTTTTTGTAAAGAAATTTGCCGAACTATTTGAAAAAGATAGCCAATTATATTACTATTGGAATAATCAAATTAGATTTGTCAGGTTAACCTTTATGATAAAATCAGGCCAAAAAATTGTAATTGTGG
>ERZ795049.6347-NODE-6347-length-10406-cov-8.624964_pt1 | contig 10406 bp, 8 predicted proteins | sample MGYA00375133_ERZ795049 | MGnify/ENA primary metagenome ERZ795049 (study PRJEB30178, sample SAMN05720147) | activated sludge metagenome | isolation source: anaerobic digester from wastewater treatment plant | place: Japan | collected 2015-04-20 ...
GGGCCGTGCGGCAGGGAACGCCCCAACAAGTTGGGGAGTCCGGGTTGGGCGTAGCCCGGACCCCCGAACTTGTTCGGGGCCGTGCGGCAGGGAACGCCCCAACAAGTTGGGGAGTCCGGGTTGGGCGTAGCTCGGACTCCCGAACTTGTTCGGGGCCGTGCGGCAGGGAACGCCCCAACAAGTTGGGGAGTCCGGGTTGGGCGTAGCTCGGACTCCCGAACTTGTTCGGGGCCGTGCGGCAGGGAACGCCCCAAGTTGGTGAGTCCGGGTCGCCCCCGGACTCCCGAACTTGTTCGGGGCCGTGCGGCAGGGAACGCCCCAACAAGTTGGGGAGTCCGGGTTGGGCCTTTAGGCGCGATAGTGGCAGCCGCGCGAGACCTTGTTGCTCCACGCTGCCTGGGCGACGAGCAGCGCCGCCTGGGCGCTGTTACGCAGGCCGATGAGCGCATCGGTCAGGCGCGTGGTGGCGTAGAAGCGGTCGATGTCGCGGCGCAGGTCGTGCAGGTCGCGCAGGGCACGGTCGAGCCGGGGCACGGTGCGCACCAGCCCCACATAGTTCCACATGATATGCTGGATGGTGCCGATATCCTGCAGGATCAGCGCCGGGTCGGCGGTGTCGACCAGGCCGTCTTCGTGCCATGGGGGGATCAGCTCCGAGCGTACCGCCGGCGTCTTGGGCAGGGTGGCCGCAGCATCGGCAGCCGCGCGCCAGCCCCACACGAGGCCCTCCAAGAGCGAGGCGCTGCCCAGACGGTTGGCGCCATGCAGCCCGGTGCACGAGACCTCGCCCACCGCATACAGGTTGCGCACGGTCGTATGCCCGTCGAGGTCGGCCCACACGCCGCCACAGAAATAGTGGGCCGCGGGCACGACGGGGATCACGTCCTCGGTGATGTCGATGCCGCGCGCCAGGCACTCCTCATGGATCATCGGGAAGCGGCGCAGGATCTCGTCGTGGGAGACGTGCGAGCAGACGTCAAGGTACACGCAGGGCGCACCGGTGCGCAGCATCTCCTCATGGATGCTGCGGGCCACCTCGTCGCGCGGGGCCAGGTCCTTCCACTCGGGCGCGTAGCGCACCATGAACCGCTCGCCCGCCGCGTTGAGCAGGCGACCACCAGCGCCGCGTAGCGCCTCGCTGATGAGGAACTCGGCGTTGCCTCGATGATAGAAGGCGGTCGGGTGGAACTGGACGTACTCGGCGTTGATGATGCGCGCCCCCGCGCGGTGCGCCATGGCCAGGCCATCGCCGCGGGCGCCCGGTGGGTTGGTCGTATGCAGAAAGATGCGCCCCAGGCCGCCGCTGGCCAGGATGACCTTGCGCGCCAGGATTGTGATCACCCGGCCCTGCGCCTGGTCGAGGACGTAGGCGCCCACGCAGGAGAGGGGATCATAGACTGCCAGGCGGTCGAGGCTGTGGTGCGCCGTGGTCAGCAGGTCCACCGCCGTGTGCTGCGAGAGCACGAGCACGTTGGGCCGCGCCTGCACGGCCTCGATGAGCCGCTCTTCGATGGCGCGTCCGGTGGCGTCACCCACGTGCAGGATGCGCTCGGTCGAGTGCGCCGCCTCGCGGATGTGCTCGAGTTGCCCATCGGGCGTGCGGGCAAAGGGCACGCCCAGCCGCTCCACCAGCAGCTCCTGCAAGAGCGGCGGCCCCTCGCCGGCCAGCAGCTCCACCGCCGCCGGGTTGTTGTAGCCATCGCCAGCGCGCACCAGGTCGGCCGACAGCAGCTCGGGCGAATCGGCAGAGCCGCGGTGGATGATGCCGCCCTGCGCGTAGCGGGTGTTCGACTCTGCCGGCTCGGCGGCGTGGCTCACCACGCAGATGCTCAGCCCCTCGTCCTCTGAGGCACGCAGCGCCGCCACGCTGCCGGCGATCCCGCAGCCGATGATGAGGATGTCGACGGAAAGGCGATCTTCCATGGTCCAGGTTCCTTCTTGATACGTGATGCGTGATGCGTGATGCGTGACCCTGTTGCGTGTTGCGTATTCCGTTTGGCTCAGCATCAAAGACGAAACACGCAATACGCAACACGCCCCTCACGCATCACGCATCACCCAACGCTCAGCATTCGCTGCAATGCTTCGTTGGCCCAGCGCGTCGTCTCGGCGTCTACCGTGACCACATACTCGGGCCTGCCGGCCTCGATGCTCTCGAGCGTGCGCAGCAGCTTGCGCTCGTCGATGCGGTACATCGTGCCGCAGAGCGAGCGGGCCAGGGGGATGATGGTCTTGTCGGCGTGGCGGCGCGCCAGGCGGGCCACCAGGTTGATCTCGGTGCCGATGGCGAGCGTCGAGCCGGCCGGCGCCTCGACGGCCTCGCGCACGATATAGCCCGTCGACCCCGCGCCGTCGGCGGCCTGCACCACCGGCGCCGGGCACTCGGGGTGCACGATCACCCGGGCGGAGGGGTGCTCGCGGCGCACGCGCTGCACGTCGCTCACAGTAAAGCGCGTGTGCACGTGGCAGTAGCCCTGCCACACCACCACACGCGCCCCGGCCGCGCGTTCGCTGCTCGCCTCAGGCTCGCGCGGATTCCATAGGGCAATCTCCTGCTGTGGCAGGCCCATGGCGAGCGCCGTGTTGGTGCCCAGGTGCTCGTCGGGGAAGAAGAGCAGATGCCCGCGCTGCCCGAGCGCCCAGCGGAAGAGCGTGCCGGCGTTGGCCGAGGTGCAGACGGCGCCGCCGTGGCGCCCGCAGAGGGCCTTGACCTGTGCATCCGAGTTCTGGTAGGTGATGGGCAGGAGGTCGCCGCCCCACAGGCTGCTCAGGCGCCCGTAGGCCAGCGCGGCCTCGTCGGCGTTGACCATCGCCGCCATAGGGCAGTGCGCCGTTGGCTCGGGGATCAGCACCGTCTGCTGCGCGCCGCAGAGCATCGCCGCCGTCTCGGCCATAAAGTCCACGCCGCAGAAGACGATGTAGCGCGCCCGGCCCTGCGCGGCGGCCTCGCGCGAGAGCTCGAGCGAATCGCCCACCACGTCGGCAAAGCGCACCACCTCGTCGCGCTCATAGTGGTGCACGAGGATGTACACATCCTCGCCCAGCCGCTCGCGCACCTCGCCGATGCGCTGCAGCACCTCGTCTTGAGAGAGGGGGGTGTCGTGAGTTGAGAGGGTCATGGCGTTCCTTTGGTCCTTGTGCCATCGAACGTGATGCGTGATACGTGATGCGTGATGCGTAATACGTAACATGGCCACGTATCACGCATCACGCATTACGCTTCGATATCCAAACTCACATCCAGCGCCTTCACCGAATGGGTGAGGGCGCCGACGGAGATATAGTCCACGCCGGTCGCGGCCACGTCGGCCACGTTGTCGAGCGTGATGCCGCCCGAGGCCTCGAGCGGCACCCGGCTGCGGGCCATCTCGACGGCGCGGCGCATCGTCGCCAGGTCCATATTGTCGAGCAGGATGCGATCGACCCCGGCCGCCAGCGCCTCGGCCAACTGATCGAGGTTGGTCACCTCCACCTCCACGGGCAGCGCCTGGCTGTTGCGCGCCCGTACTCGCTGCACCGCGGCGGTGATGCCGCCCGCCGCGATGATGTGGTTATCCTTGATCAGCACCATGTCGAAGAGGCCCAGGCGGTGGTTCCCCGCCCCGCCCAGGCGCACGGCGAGCTTGTCGATCACGCGCAGGCCGGGGCAGGTCTTGCGGGTGTCGAGGATGATAGCGTGCCGGCCGCGCACCGCCTCCACATAGCGCCGCGCCTGGGTGGCGATGCCCGACATGCGCTGTAAGAAGTTGAGCGCCACGCGCTCGGCGCTGAGCAGCGAGATGGCCGTGCCCTCGACGCGGGCTACGATGTCGCCACGCTGCACCGGGGCGCCATCGGCCACCAGCGCCCTGAAGCGCACCGTCGCGTCGACCTGGCGAAAGACCTCCTCCACCACCTCGAGCCCGGCGATCACGCCCGGCTCTTTGACCAGGAAGGTGCCACGGGCCTGCACCTCGGGCTCGATGGTCCACTCGCTGGTCACATCGCCCGGGCCGATGTCTTCGGCCAGCGCACGCTGGATGGCCACCACGATGGCCTGGCGGTCGTTCACAGAAATCATCACACACCCCTGCCTGCCGGCCAATCCGGCTATAGTGCTTCGTACCATTATACCACAATTCGACAAGTAGCGAACGTATGGGGTCAGCAGAGGCCAGGTTGGCCTTTGTCGGTGCCTGGTGTATACTGCAGGCTGTACGGAGTCTGCCTACAGCATGCGCCAGGAGCAAGCGCGCGATGACCCTCCCCGCTGTGACGCTGATTGCGTTGCTGGCGTTCCTCGCCGCCGCCTATCGCCTCGGCGTGCGTCGCCTCATTGCGCCCCGCTTCGCCCGCTCGCGCGAAACCCCCGCCGATCACGGCCTGCCCTACGAAGACGTCCACTTTGCCACCTGCGACGGCCTGCGCCTGCACGGCTGGTTCGTGCCCGCTGAGGCGCCGCGTGGCACCATCATCTTTTGCCACGGCCACGGCGGCACCCCGGCACACGACCTCAGCTACGTCCCCGCCTTGCGCGCGCGGGGCTACAACGTCTTGCTCTTCGACTTTCGCGCCCACGGGCAGAGCGAGGGCCGCTTCACCAGCCTGGGCTATTTCGAGCGCCGCGACCTGCTGGCCGCCATCGGCTACCTGGAGGGTCGCGGCATCCGGCGCGTGGGGCTCTTGGGCTTTTCTATGGGCGCCGCGGTGGCCATGGCTACCGCGCCCGATGCGCCCGCGGTGGCGGCGGTGGTGGCCGATTGCGGCTTTGCCGAGCTCTGGCACGCGGCAGCGCGCGGCGCGCTCGAATGGGGTGTGCCCTACCCGCTCGCCGGCGCCATCGGCTGGCTGATCGTGCTGCTGGCCTCGCTGCGCCTGCGCGCCCCGCTGTGGACGGCCGACCCCATCCGCCGCGTGGCCAAGATCGCGCCCCGGCCGCTGCTCATCATCCAGGGCGGGCGCGACGTCTTTGTGCCCACGCACGCCGCGCGCCGGCTCTTCGACGCGGCCGGAGAGCCGAAAGAGCTGTGGATCGTCTTCGAGGCCAAGCACCGCGCCGTAGACCGGGTGCTGCCCGGGGCGTACGACGAGCGGGTGTTGGGGTTTTTCGATCGATGGATGCGTGATGCGTGATGCGTGATGCGTAAAACGTAAGGAGTGTTGCGTATTGCGTGCTGCGTCTTTGAGGATGCTGGCCAAACGGAATACGCAACACGCAGCAGCGTCACGCATTACGTTTTACGCATGACCCCGTGGAGGCTCACAATGCAGACCAAGCGTGGCAACAATCTCTTCGCCCTCAACGTCTACTGGTTTGGCATCTCGTACCTCTGGAACAGCCTGGGGCCGTTGGTGTTGCCGCTGCTGGTGGCCGGGCTGGTGCCCGAGGCGGTCAAGGGCTCGGCGCTGGGGCTGCTGACGGCGGTGGGCATGGTGGTGGCCATCATCGTGCAGCCGCTGGCGGGGGCCATCAGCGACCGCTGCACCAGTCGTTGGGGCCGGCGGCGGCCGTTCATGGTGGGCGGCACCCTCGCCGACATGGTCTTTCTCCTGGCCATCGCCGTCGCGCCGCAGTACTGGTTCCTGCTGCTGGCCTACTTTGGCCTGCAGGTGGCGTCGAACGTGGCTCATGGGCCCTACCAGGGGCTGATCCCCGACCGCGTGCCGCCCGCGCGCTGGGGCCAGGCCTCGGGGGTGAAGCAGTTGGCCGAGATCGTCGGCATCATCGTCACCTCGCTGGCCGCCGGCTACCTGCTCTCGCGCGGCGAGGTGCTGCTGACCATCCTCTCGATCATGGGCGTGCTGCTGGTGACGCTGGCCATTACCGCCTGGGGCGTGAAGGAGGAGCCGCTGCAGCGCGCCGAGCCCGCGCCGCTGCTCAAGACGGTCACCCAGACCTTCCGCATCGACCTGCGCCGCTACTCGGGCTTTGCCTGGCTGCTCGTCTCGCGGCTGCTGATCGTGGTGGCCATGAACCTGGTGCGCAACTATATCCTCTACTACATCCAGTACCTGCTGCAGATGACGGCGCAGCAGGCGGCCGACGCCGCGGGCACGCTGATGGCCATCCTGGCCGTGGCCATCGCGGCAATCGTCTACCCGGCCGGGGCGCTGTCGGACCGCATCGGGCGCAAGCCGCTGGTCGTCGCCTCGGGGCTGGTGGGCGCGGCGGGGTCGCTGTCATGCTCCTGGCGCGCACCTACACGCACCTCCTGATCTTCGGCGGCGTGCTGGGGCTCTCCATTGGCGTCTTTCTGAGCGCCAACTGGGCGCTGCTCACCGACCAGGTGCCACAGGAGGAATCGGGCCGCTACCTGGGCATCTCGAACCTGGCCACGGCGGGCGCGGGGGCGGTGGCTGGCATCGGCGGCTTTGTCATGGACACCTTCAATGCCCAGGCGCCCGGCCGCGGCTATGTGGCGCTCTACGTGCTGGCGGCGGTCTGCTATCTGGCAGGCACGGCGCTCTTGGCCAAGGTACGCGAGGTGCGGCAGGTGGCGGCCTAAGGCCGACGCTTCAGCGCCCGCGCCCGGTGCGCCGCAGTCATCCTAGTCTCTGCCATTCATGGCTCTTCGCCGATCGCACTTGGTCCAGGGCATAGTAAGCCATTACAGAAAACCTGACAGGCTTGGCGACGCCTCTGGCGACCAAGCCTGTCAGGTTTCGTCTGGAGCGACAGCAGGCACTCGGGCGGGGGGCATAGATCGCACGACGATCAAGTGAGCAGCCGATCCACCACACGCATGACGGCGCCCAGCAACTGCTCCTCCGCCTCCGATCGCACCCGGGTCCAGAAATGCAGGCCGGTCTCGTAGCCGCCTTCTCGCTCGGCCTCCGGAGTCAGAATGTACCCCACATAGTCGTTGGCCAACTGGACTATGGCGGTTTGCGCTGCCATGAGCCCCTTGAGCTTTAGCCCCGTTGATGTGAATACCTCTCCCGGCAGGCCGACTAGCACAAGATCGTTGAGGCGCAGGGCCTGTACCTCGGTGTGAATGATGCGCTGTTGGAGCAGGCGGGCGACGACCGGGCTTGCCACCTGGGCCGAAGCAAACTCTTGGCCCAGCCTCTCCTGTTCGGCCTCGAGCATGCGCACCCAATCATCACGCACGGCCAAGTCCACCGGGACGCGCGCGGCCCCGACGACAACCTCGTCGACGACCTGCACACGCTCGAGGCACTCGAGCACCTGCGCGGCCAGGATGCGGCCCAGGCGGGTCGCGTTGGCATCGTTGCGGGGACCCCAGAACGGCATCTCCAGGGTCGGGTCGATGTCGGCTGCGCTCCCGATGGTGCACAGCGCAATGGACGGCTCGCCCAGCGCTCGCTCGAGGGCGAGCATGGCTTCGCCGGGATAGTCGCCCGAGAGGCTTGGGCTCATCAAGGCCACGCTGGCATGGCAACCCAAGTTCGATATGGCCGCCAGCACGTTCCCGTCCAGGCTCTCGACCCTGATCACAGTGAGATCGGGGTCGATCGGCCCCTCGGCGGCGATCAGGTCCGGGTTCACGCGCCAGGTCGACGGCACACCATAGCGAGTCGTATAGACGTGCCCATCGGTCAGGCGGACACGCCGCGAATGGGCCAGGCCGCGGATGCGAACCCGACCCCAACCAAGCCGAGCCGGCTGTGTGTTGGCGGCGGCCCGGCAGATCGCTGCTGCGATGGCCTCGACCATGCGCTCTAGGTACTGTGAGTCCTCGTTTCCAGCCCCGACAGTGTCTGGAGTGGAATGCGAGTGCGTGCAGGCGACCATGATGGCGTCACCGGGAATGCCCGACATTTCGTGTGCCCGCGTGCGGATCACCTCTACCAAGCTTCCCGCGATGCCGAGCAGGTCGCACAGCACCAGCGCCACTTGGCTGGACCCGCGCGACAGCACGAGGACGCGAGCGTACAGGTCGCGGTAGACTCCCGTCAGTCGTCCGCCTTCCCACCGGGCGCAGGGCACCGTAGGGGTGATCGGCGCTTTGGCCGTGCCGACCTGCAGATATCCATGCTGCTTGATATCGTCGATGCGGGCCAACCACAGGCGAAAGGCTTCGCTCGGCTGCAGACGGTCTGGAGCACGCTCCAGCGTCTGCAGGGCCCCTTCCACAGCCGCTCGCAAGCGGAAGACCACTGTATTGTGAGAGCCCCAATCGGCGCACCGAAGCAGCCCTCGCCGCTCCAGCTCCTGCGCCAATGCCTGCGCTGCAAAGGTGGGCCAGAAAGTCTCCTTCGTGATGCCGGCGTGGCGCTCCGCATAGAGCGCGCGGACATAGGAGGTGAAAGGGCTGATCCCCCAGTCGCCATCCAGCATGATCCACCAGGCATCCTGCTCCATCAGGACGTCCCAGGGGCTGCCGTGGCCGAACGGGCCCTCACCCCAGGGTGTGGGACGGCCCCAAGCCGAGCGATGCCCTGCGACGATGTGCTCAGCCAAGGGGCCTCGTGCCGCCACCGAGTGTGTGGGGCTGTGGCTGCGCAGCACCCCGGGCTGCTGCCGAAAGAACTCGGAGAAGGGTCCCGCCTCAGAGGGGGAGAGCACTGTATCGAACGTAGGCTTGGGATAGCCTTCGGTAGCGGTACAGGTAGGGACGACGAGAGTCCCATGGGGCGCAATGGCCTGCTGCACCGCCTCGGCCAGCGCCGGAAGCCCACCCCGGACACCGTCCAGACCCGTACCTGGGGCCTCAAAGAGCATCGTGTCGCCGGCAGTGATACCGGCACTATGCAGCATCGCGATCAGTTGCTCAATCGAAACCCAGGCCACTCTCGCCCTCCAGGGTGTTCGTCAACATCTGGTCCCACAAGAGGCGGTGCCCCCGGCGTAGCCCAACGCACCTCTTGGGTTGCTTGCAGGGGTGAGCCGCAGCGGGTCTACGGATATGCCAACACGCTGCAGAGAGGCTTCAGGCTGCTCAGCTAGCCGTCTGCGAAGAGTATGCAGCTATCAGAGGGAATAGGTCACGAACTCTCCCAGGCAAGGATTGCCGGCGCAGACGTGCAGCAGGCCTTTCTCGGGTTCCGCGATCAGCGACGCCGCAGTCCCAGTATCAGTGCCAGGTTCCAGCACGTGGCGACAGAGCGAGACTGGATAGTTCTCGTGATCGGCCAGAATCTGCTGCATGAGCGGCACGTCAATCGCGCCCAGATTCTGCTCTGCCAGTATCCGCAGACGCTCGTAGCGAGTCAACGAATCGGGCCTGGGCTCCAGATCCGGCCGGCTGGCGAATGGCTCGCCCAGGAAGTGGTTGGTGTGTACAATGAAGCCCTCTTCGGCGGTGAGCCATGCGATCCCCTCGGGCGTCAATTCCAGGTCGGCAATGTTCCCTTTGCTATCGCTCAGAACATAGTTGCCGGGTAGCACCGTGTCCGTCTTCTCTGCCAGCCGGCGCACCCCTTCGAGATCCCGCTGCATAAAGACCTGCCATTTGAAGGGATAGTGAGGGATACCGATCCTGCACATTCCCCAGGGCAGCGCATTGGCAAACTGGCTGACACCATACGAGTTGATGCCCATGTAGCTGGTGAGCCCGGCGAACGTCATCATGAGCTGCGACGGAGCATCGTCGGGTGTCGTGTGCAAGACGATCATCAGGTCAAGATCGATCGGGTAATCCCAGTTCTGCCCAGTGATAACCTGCCCCTCCCTGGTCACTTGACGAGAGAACACGAACGAAGAGCAGCCACCGGCCATAGCATAGAGAACCTCACCCCGAATCTGCAGCAGCAGCGCCTCCTCAAGGGAGATGCTCGCACCTCGGGCAATACCACGCAACTCGTCCAGCATCGTTGGGCAGTACGACTCGAAACGTGGCACAAAGTCGTGGGTGCGAGCCAGTATCTGCTCACGAGTGAATGGACCGCGCAGTTGTTGCGAGCCGGATCTACGCCGGCAGTTATCAGGGATTTCCGCATCGATGATCTGATCGATCACACGCAGGATCTTTTCGCGCAGCAGCTCGCCCAGTTGGCAGCCAATCTCGTAGCGTGATCCCTGAACTCTTACGAACTGGAATCTCGGTGCCATGGTCACCGTCCTCTTGAAGCATTACTGAAAGACGTTGTCCTGTGCGATGCTCACTGGCCGTCTTGAAGCCAAAGACTCCTCAATAGCCTCGCAAACACGCACGGCCGACAGGGCTTGGGCTGGTGTGACAATTGGCTCTGCGCCAGACCGGATGCAGTCCACAAAGTGGCCGAACTCGTCCCGGTATACGTTGCTGATGATGCCAAAGGGCGCATCCTCAAAGCTATACGCCGGGTTGTATGGGTCTGAGCGTCCCTCGGTGTACAGCACGGCGCCGGGCGTCATGGTCTCAACGGCAAACGCACCTCGGGTCCCCATGAGCACAAGGGAAGAGCCGATCTTGCGGTTGGCCGCACCATCAGGGCGGATCCACGAGTTCTCCAGAGCACCAATCGCTCCACTCTGGAAGCGC
>ERZ795049.6348-NODE-6348-length-10406-cov-6.389045_pt1 | contig 10406 bp, 4 predicted proteins | sample MGYA00375133_ERZ795049 | MGnify/ENA primary metagenome ERZ795049 (study PRJEB30178, sample SAMN05720147) | activated sludge metagenome | isolation source: anaerobic digester from wastewater treatment plant | place: Japan | collected 2015-04-20 ...
CCGGCCGAAATGACCATGGCGGCAGTCACGACAATTATGATTAAACTTGTTGAGGCACTAATATCATATCCGATGATATCGGCAGATCCTTGATATTGCTGATTATCGCTATTAACAACAAATTTGTCGAGTGAGTACTTATTAGCAATAAATAAATAACGTTCGCGAGCGGCGACGATTGTCGCTTCGGTTGTCGAACCACTTGTGAATATGTTCTTAGCATCATTCGAAAGCGAAGCGTAATGTGAACTCATAATTGGCCAAATGGTGCTAAAATCACCGCTCATCGCTTCGCAGATCGGAGCCGTCTGTTCAAGCAATGACCGAGCAAATTGAACGCTGCCGCTGATTAACACGGCGCGGTCGCCAGAAGTGACGGAATCCCATTCTGTTTTGGAGACGATGCGAATAGAGTCGACGTAAGAAATTCCCCATCCGCCGGTGATATTATCAGCAAACTCCAGATAGTATTTCTTGCTCGCGCTGAGCGAAGACAAGTTCAGCATGTGGTTGTCGTAGTTTGTTGATTCTTTGCTAGCCAAATCATCCCGTCTAACATAACGAAGAACTTCAGTATTTGTAGATACTTCTTTAATAGAAACATAGATGCGCTTGTCATTTTTTAAACCCCCGGCCCAATCAAAGCGGACGTACTTGTCAGTAGAAACAGTAAATGCACTTGATCTAAGGATTCCGGTGCCTCCATCTCCGCCAACCACGTTGCTCTTCATTGCGCTGTCGGCACGGCCCCAACCTGCTCCAGAGATTGTCCATCCATCAGCATTATCAGTAAAATAGCCATTAACAATCGCATTTGAAGCAGTATCAATGCCTTGGATTGTCGGAAGAATATTAACGGCGAGATCATCTTCTCCCGGAGTCGGTTCATTCTCGACCGCATAATATGTTACGAAGCTATCGGCCGACAAAATCGACCAGTCATAAGCTGAGGTATCACATAATTTAATGTACAAACTTGTTTCAAGATCAACGACAGATGATAAATCAAAGTAGTAAGGAAAGAGAAACGCTTCAGCGTTGCTAATACTAGAACCATAAACAGTCGTTGCCCGAGAAGTGTTGTTGAACCAGCGGTTTCCAAAACGGGCGACTTCTTGATCATCGCTAGATTTGTGGACTGAGACATATGCAAATTCGCTATATTTGCCACCGCCGATTTTAAAACTAATCCAGCCAGAACCACCAAGAATAAAGTTGGATGATTTAAGATATCCCATTCTTTCGGCTGATTGGTCCCATCGAATATCTCCGGTGTTCTGGTCTGCTTCACTAGTAATTCCCAATTGATATGTGCCGTCTTTACCATAGGGATTAGATCCGAAATATGTCTTATCATGGACAAGCCTAGAGTCAAAAGCCGCATTCCCTGGTTCGTCTTTCCAGATACGATAAGCTGTCCATCCCTCTAAGTTACCGGTTTCAAAACCACCATTTGTAATTTGGTAGGCACTGCCTTCAGCAAAAGTTTCAACCTTCGCTTCATTAACGGCCATAATGTTCATGATTACGAACGGTAAAACAATCGGCGCAATCATTAGCGACAGCCATTTCATCATCGTTTTCTTATTCATACTTTTTTGCCTCCTTATTTTCGGCATTTATCAAGTTGTAATAAAAATATATATATTGCTTCAGTTTCATAATAAAACTTACACGCTGCATAAGTCAATAACTTTCAATTAAATTTTTGATTAATTTTTTAATTAAAAAGAAGTTAATTTTTGTTTTTTATCTATTCCGTGCTTTTTGATTTATCAAACCTCCCAGGCAAGCCGTGGGTAATCACCTGCGAATGACCAGATAAAAGTATTAAAATTTTGGATGATAAGAAGGCCGGATGAGGACAATCCGGTGATGCCATCTCCTCTTCCGAGGCTGACATTACCGATGCGATCAAACCTCGAAAGTGTCGAATCATAATAGCAATTTACATAGATGCTGCCGTAACTTCCTCCGGGCGTAACGCCGGCGAAAGAACCGATATAGATTCCATTTCCTGTCTGCGTGAGGTCAATCGTCATCATCGCGATTGAATTAGTTATCGAATTATTATAGCCTTCGACTCTTCCGGCAAAGCCGCCGGCGTGGACAAATGTTTCTGAACTGGCATCTAGAGCACCGCGCGAATAGCAATTTTCAATGCTTCCAAAGGCCATGTATCCGACAAAGCCACCGACGTAACTCGTTCCATCTACATCCATTAATGAACGCGATTCGCTGATACTGGCGTTGTTATTTTCTAGTAATCCGACAAAACCACCGCTATAACTCTGCTCACCGCCGGTGGCATGAATCATGCCGTCTGATCCGCTTTCCGATATAGCACTCAAAGATGATTGAGGCGAAGATACTCTGCCGGCAAAACCGCCGGAGATGGCATTTTCGGTGACGATATCGCCACTATATGTCGCTTCGACAATTTGGCCACCATCGAGACGACCGGCTATGCCGCCGACACTGATGATACCGTTCGTCGAGGTTACATCGAGGTCGACCGCAACGGCGATATTGCTGATGTCACTATCGATGATTTCTCCGGCCAAAGCCCCGATTGCCACATTTTCTTCAGTGGTTGTTAAGGTAATGGAGCCACTCAAATCTAAATTGCTGACCGTCGCTCCATCAAGGGTGGAGAAGAAGCCTTGATTTTCGCCGCTCATGCCGCTGATTTGTAAGGATGATATGAGGTGGCCTTTGCCGTTAAGAACGCCGCGGAATTCTTTTGCGTTCCACACTGAAGTCAGCGATATATCGTTATTCAGCTCATAGATGCCTGTTTCGGCAATCGCTCTCAGCTCGCTTTCGGTCGTTATTTCAAGAGCCCCGAGATACACTTTTGTGCTCAGATCGGAATCGTCATGAATCGACGAACGGGCTTGAACTTGTAAAAAGGTACCGCTTTGAATGAGGATTGGGTTTGGAATGGCGTACGAATTATTGCTTATTTCCTCGATGAAGACGTCTTCGTGGTAAACGCCATAAGCCGTCGCGTGGTCGACGAGATCAAAAGTTAAAATACCGCTTGAAACATCAAGGTTGCGCGGAGCCTCAAGTTTTAAAGGGGGAATTTGAATTGTCGCTTCACCGTAAGTTGAATCGAGGTATTGCTCGTGGTTGCTGAGGGCTTTAACTTTAAAATTTATTGAACCGACACGATCGTATCCGATATTGAGTTGATTTGTCGGCGCTTCAAGCGGACTTCCGTCATCAATGACAACAGAATATGAAGCGGCATTGCTGACTTCATCCCAAGTAAGAAAACCATTGCTATAAGCGATATTGCTTGGCGATGGCAAAGCCACCTTAAACCAGATGCTTGACGAGTATGAACTCGACAGGACGAAACCATCATCGCTTCCACTTGCTAACACAGAAACTTGAACCGGTGTAGACGAGCTGACTTGATATTCGGTCGTAGTAGTTACGTTTTCGATGGTTCCGACTTTGACAATATAACCGCCTGAATATTCGACTTCATCCCAGCGCACATAATCGCCCTCCTGACGGAGATTAATCGGTGAATCGAGAGTCAAATAGACGTTTGTCGATAAAACGGCACTATATTCCGAAATCGTTTCGCCCGACAAAGCTGCAACCTGAAAAGTCATCGCTCCGAAATAGTTGTCGGGAAGCAATAGGCTATTTTCCTCAGCATCAAGCGTGTCTTCTTGGTTAATTAAAACGCGATAAGATGTGGCATTGCGCACTTCATTCCAGCTGAGGGTACGGTCATTGAGGGCTAGTCCGCTCGGAGCTAAGACCCCGCCGCAGCTGGCAAGGGCAAATACGGCAAGGAACAAAGAGAGAATAATATTTACTTTTGATTTCATACTTATCTCCTTAATCGAGGAAGGTGACCGTCGGATTGACGACCAGGTAACTTGCCATATTATTAAGTATTTCGTCCGTTGAGGCGTCGCGAACATAACTAGTTACATAGTAATTCGCGGGCAAGCCGCTAACGGTGCTCAGATCGATGCTCGCGCTGATATCTTGGCCACGACTATATTTTCCGAGCTCAAGATGCGTAAAATGCTTTACATTGTAAGCCTCAATTGCGGTCGCTAATTTCACGCCATTAAAGTCATGGACATCGAGGACGTATTCGATGGCATAATCGGTTTTGTTATTATCATATTTCTTATTCAGCGCTTTCGTTGCGGAAACGAGATTATCTCCCTCTAAATTAAAGTTTGAAGCTCCTGCCGAGAAATCAGCGCGAGCCATGGCGAGTCCGACATACATGTCGCCCGCTCCATAATAGAGATGCCACGTATTCCCGACGCGGATCATGCTGTCAGCAAACATGCACTTAATGAACAGACCATAGTCAATTTTGTTCGTATCGGTCGGATACATCGTCGGTTCATCTAAATCCATGCGAACATTAGTAAGTTCAAAAGGATTTGACTTCGTTGTTTTGAGGGCTCCTAAAGCATAGAACCACCCGCTCGCATTTGCCTGCTGATGCTGAATGTTGTCATCGCTTAATCTGCCGCCTCCATACATCAAGTAAATATCTTGGTCATCAGGGCCGTAAATATTAGTTAGAGCCATGCATGATTCGTTGCCGTGAGTTAAATCTTCGATGTCGTTATCGCCCAAACCGATATTTGCGATATCAATGATATCATCTGCGGAAATTGATAAGACGTCAGTCGTAAAACCGATTTTAGTATATCCGCCGTCTTTCATATAAATCATATAGACTTGGCTGTGTTTTCCGGGCCGCGGATCGTTGATTTTAACGGCATTGCCTTCCGGGTCAGTGATATAAGAACCGGATTTATAATTGCCATCGTAATGTTGCGACAACCGCCCCATTTTATTAAAGGTGACGAAATCATGAGTGTATATTATTCCTTCACGCGTCTTGACATTGTCATACATCGTAAAAGTGATGTAGTAGGTCGTTAATCCGCCGCGCTTGGGGTCGTTGACGATTTTAAACATGCGCGGGTCTTCAAGACCTCCGCCTTTTTCATCATTTGAAGTCGGCCAGGCAATCGGATTATTCGCCCCTCTTTCGAAGTGAATGCCATCGTAAGAATAGGCATACGACAACGTCGACATATGGCCTAATTCATACTTATCACCGAAATAATGATGAAAATTATCAGGCAGTTCACTGCGATATATCATGTGGAAAATTTCCCGTTCTTCATCATAGATGACAGCCGGATTATATGTCGCGTATGATTCAAATCCAGGAATATCGCCATCCGCGATGCTTTCAAGATCGTTGACCACTCCATCAGCGGCGTTAGGATAACCGTGAGGGGCAAGTATCAAACCGCCTTCATAAAGGGTGATGTTGCTCATCGCCGTCCAGGCCGGACTGTTCTTTGAATATTCCATTTTATGGCCGACCGGCACCGCAAATATATCGTCCCATTTAAACAGTTCAAATGAGTAGACTGAGAAAGTCGATTGCCACGGCAGACGACCGGTTTTTTTCGTGGCTTCGCTCGTCTCTCTTTGCACTAATTCGACTTTTATATACCTCGATTGCTTCGCGCTCGCAAGCTTCAAGAAGTCAACTTCACCCAGCCCGGCTTCTGAACCGGTAGCGTATGTCCAGTTTTCGTCGCTTCGCCCCGGGGGAATCGCTCCTATTTCGGAATGTGTATATATTTTGAAAATACGGGCGAATGATACTTCCCAACGAATTTTAACCAAGTCGAAAGATTTCGCTTCGCCAAGATCGAGGAGAAAATACTGATTATCTCCGGCATCGACATGTGACGCCCACCTCGTCTTGGCGATGTTATCAACCATCATACTTTTATTGAGAACGGTTTCATTTTCGTTTGATGAGACTTCAAGAACCTGACTTCCGTAGGTCAAACTGCGCGGACCGTAAACTTCAAATGAATAAAACGAGTAACCATAATTCGTGGCGCGATCGACGCCCTCGAAGCGAACATATTCGGCTTCAAGCCACTGCGGAAAGACAATTTCATCGGTTTTAGCATTCGTTTTTTGTAGGGTCGCAACGACCGTCCAATCTAAAGCATCGTTTGAGAGCATAAGCTTATATTCAGCGGCATAGGCCGCTTCCCAGTCGATGATGATTTTTCCGATTTTTTCTCTTGAGCCAAGATTGATATAGAAGAAGACATCATCGCTGGCAATCGAGGCATAGCGCGTGCCGCTATTTCCGTCGACGGCTTTGGTATTGGTATTATCATCGGTATGAGCGCTTGATACGACGCGGCGATCAAAAGCTAAATCGACGCCGTATTCGCGCTCTTCAGCTCCGACTCCGCGAATCGGAGTGCTCGTCGCCGGTATAATCAAAGCGAGCAGGGAGCCGGCCACCATCACTATTTGTTTTATTTTCATCTTCTCTTCCTCCTTATTCGCTTGGGTAGTAGTGTCTTTGCATATATAGTTCGGCGAACAAAGCGCACGGCCATGTGAAGTAGTCGCGGCTATATTCGCTGGGATTATTGGCGTTGACGGCTTCATGCATCACGTACATGTTTCCCGCGAGAGTCATCATGTACTGAAGGCACATGTCAATTTCTTCTTCGTCGTCACTGGTAAGCCCCTGCATCGCTAATGACATCGGCCAGATGACGGGGTAATTTTTATGCGGATTGGGAAGACCCGAGATTGAATCGTGGGGATCGCCGATTCCGCTTGCGTATGTTCCGACATAGTAATAAGGATTGTCGTCGCTCAGCGCAAAGGCGCGGGTGTTGAGGTATGTCGCATCGTCACTTTCGCAGTATTCGAGCCATGGTGCGGCCATCAAACTCGGAATATTCGCGGCATCCATCAGAAGTTTTCCTTCAGAGCTATTCGCATTGCTCGTCATGCCGTTGACTTCAAAAGCATAGATTCTGCCATGAGTCGGATGATTGTAAACGCCATATGTCTCAATTGCCTGGCGGACGCCTTCGGCAAGGGTTTCGGCCTGATTCGCTAAAACTGAATCAAGACCTAATTCGTTTAAGAGCAGACTCATCTTTTCCATGATTCCGACCGCAAACATATTGCCGGGAATAAAGAATTTGTAATAGGTTACATCGTCGCTTGGACGATATCCGCTCCAAATTAAACCCGAAGCGGCGTTAAAAGCCGGTGAGCTGCTATCAAGATCGCCCTGATGGGTGATTTTGTAATTATCATCGCTGTGATTCCGTTCGTTTTGTAAAGTGGTGATCGCCTTGCGCAAGGACATGAGAAAAAAGGCGTCAAAAAGTGAATCATCTTCAGTAATTTCATAATATTTGCTAGCTAGCCAAAAGGGATATATCAGCGAATCGATCTCGAATTTGCGCTCAAAGACGCTTCCGTCATTGCGAAAAGCGTTGGCGTAAGGATCGCGGCGAATAAATTCGAATTGCTTGAGTAAGATGCCGCGCACCATCATTTTGATTTCGCTATCCTCATTCATAAAGCGAAGGTATGGCAACACTTGAGCGCTCGAATCGCGAAGCCACATGGCGTCGATATCGCCAGTCGTCACATAAGTCGTGCCGTTTTTGTTATAGTGCAACACGCTCGGCCAGGAGCCTTTATTATTAATAATGCCGTCAATCGTGGCATAGAAGTTTTTTTCAAAAGTTATTCTTTCTTCATTATCGACAATGCCATTTATCTTTGGGTTCATGATATCGCGCATCGTCTCATATGTCGGCTCCTGATTGACAGGAACAAGAAGGTTATGAGCGACTTCGTCGTTAACATTAGGCAGTGTCTCGAGATAGGTGTCGATTTGTTCAATGGTCAATAAACCCCAATCGCCCCGCGCGTTATCGACAAATTCAAGATAAAGGGCGTCTCCTTCATACTTTGACAAGTCTATATAGTAGAGATGGGTATTTTCTTCGTCGGCTTCTTTCCAGCGATCGCTATATGTGCGAAACACTTCTTGATTTGTTCCGACGGCTTTAATCGAAAGATAAGTGACTTGCCGATATTTCGTCGCACCGAGCCGAAATTTTAATAAGCTGACGCCGGAAACGATAAATGCGGACGAGCGGAGCACGCCGACTTTTTGTTCGTCTGGTCGGTTCGATAAGCGCTTATTGGCGTTGATGTGGCTATTTTTAAAAACGCCTTCTTCGCCGATGACTGTCCAGCTCGCCAATGTTGAAGTGGCAAAATCCTGATTTTCCATTTGCGATGGCAGCGTTGCCAGTTCGCCAAAAAAAGGATTGATATCCACCGCCTCATTCGTACCGGCAAGAAATGGAGTTTCAGAATAATAAGTTACGACTCCATCGACGGAAAGATAGCCGTGGTTATCGGTTGACTGATCAGTTAATAATATATATACAGATGTGCCGATCAAGTCGCTGATATCAGCGTAATAAGGAACGAGGTTTTCAACATAATAAGCACCGCCTTGGCTTTGATAATCGGGATCGTTAAATAGGTGATTCGCGTACCGTCTTAATTCGTGATGACTCGTCGAATCGACGATTGACAAATATGTCAGTCCGGCATTTAATCCGCCGCCCAGATAAAAAGTTATGATGCCGCTTCCACCGACTTCAAAAGTTGTGGAACGAAGCTTTCCTTCATAGCCATCGCGACCATCAATTTCTCGGCCTTTAAAAAAGAATGTGCCGACTTTTCCAAATGCGATTGTATCGTTAACCATTGTCTCAGCACTGATGCCTTCGTCGGTAAAAGCCTCGCCATCCAGGATGTCCCAGCCGCTTAAATCGCCTGTTTCAAAACCGCCATTGACGATTTGGTACTGGCTCGGATCGGGTTCTGTCGAACTGCTGGAATCCGGAGATGAACCAGTATCAGAAATAGAGTTCGAATTGCTATTAGAAGACGAATCGCTCGGGTCACAGCTTGCTAGGAGAAGAGCAAAAAGCAAACTAAAAGCTGGCAAAAGCTTAACAATAAATGACTTTTTGCGGGATATTTCTATGAATTTCATTGCTTTTCCTCCTAAAAATTAAGATTTACCGCCATTTGGCCATAATCAAAAACTGGCTTGTTTTCGTAGTAAGTGATGACATTATCCACGAAGATTGTGTCCCAACTTTCAGTCGCGTTATCGATGATTTCAAAGTACATAACCTCGCCTAGATAATCGCATAAGTCGATATAATACTTGATCATTTCGTTGCCGTTATGACGAGAGTTGGCGAAGCGGATGATCTCACGATTGCTGCCTCTTTCTTTCACGCTCACAAAAGTGTCCTTATCAAACCGGCTGCCTTGAGCGGCCCCGATTTCAAGCGAGGCGATGCCAGAGCCATCGATGCGGAAAAATGATGAGCGGAGCAAACCGCGCGAACCATCACCGCCGGAGTTACTTTTGGCCGCTCCTTCATGAACGCGCCAAGTGTCACTTGTGCCATCGCTTTTTTGCCAGCCGGCGACTGCGGAAACATGCCAATGATTCAAACCGTCGCTGAAGTCGCCATTAGCCACTTGATTGGGGATGTAACCCGCACCGGCAACCGGTTTGATATCGACGGCCTCACTCGCATTTTCAAGAGGTGATTCCAAATATGTTTCCAGAGCGTCAAAAGTCAAAAAGTCCCAATCGCGTCCGCCCCAATCACTTATCACAAAATGTATTTTTTTACCGATATGCGCCGATAAGTCGGCCTGATAAGTCTGAAGACTCGCATTGGCGAGACCAGTAAGATTTTTATCAAACAGGGGATTTCCATATCGGGCGAGTTCATATCCCGAGATGCTATCGACAACGCTTATATATGCTAAATCAGCATTTTTAGCAGCTCCCATTCGATAAGTGATAAATCCGCTCCCGCCCAAGATGAAACTGGAGGAGACAAGGCGGCCCATCTTTTCTTCAAAATCGCTTTTTGTCATCGCCAGCGGCATACCATAGACATAATTTCCTTCTCCACCATACGCAAAGGCGGAATCAAGAATCTCGTTATTCATAACGATAGAAGAGTTATCAAAGGCCAGCAAATTGCTTTCGCCTTTAAAAATAGTCTCGCTCGACCAGCCAAAATAATCACCGGTTTCAAAACTGCCGTTAACGAGGCGATACTCGTTATTCTTGTCTAAGACAATGAGGGAAATCGTCTCGCTATGCTGTCTGAACCAAACGCTAAAATCATAACGGCCGGGCGCAAGTTTGATTAAGTAATCTTTTTTAATTGTTAATAATGAACTGCTAATTTCGTAGTCGCCATCCGCGATGTTGTGGCCTTCGAGGTGAGAGATGGACGAACCATCTTCGATTAATTCATAAGTCACATCGTTCAGGGCGTTGAAATCAAATTCGGGATTGATGCTTAAAATGGACGGCTCGTCGCTGCAGCCCGCACCAAAAGAAGTTAGAAGTGCGAGAAAGGCAAACAAGGCCGGCCAATTCTTTTTCATCATTCGTATATTCCTTCGAGTTTTTCGTATTCCAAAAAAGGATCTTC
>ERZ795049.6351-NODE-6351-length-10404-cov-5.081071_pt1 | contig 10404 bp, 8 predicted proteins | sample MGYA00375133_ERZ795049 | MGnify/ENA primary metagenome ERZ795049 (study PRJEB30178, sample SAMN05720147) | activated sludge metagenome | isolation source: anaerobic digester from wastewater treatment plant | place: Japan | collected 2015-04-20 ...
CCGGGGGCGACAGCAGCAAATTGACCTCCGTCGCACGGCGATTGCCGTCATTGACCGGTCCCAGCGCCGGCAACGCGGGTTCGATCCATTGGACATCATCCTCTTCTGCGATCGCGCGCACGGCGCGAACGGGAACTTCTGCCGCAATGCATCGCGCCGCCGGCGACGATCCCATGACGCGCGCGCCATGCTTCGCCAGCAAACGCATCGCCTTGGCGTCCAGCGGCACATCGCGGAAAAACTGGACATACACGGCGCGCCAAGGCCCCTCGGCGCCGCCTTTCTCCGGCGGCACGGCATGGGAAGGGGGGGCGTCTCCAAGCAACTGCGGCGACAGTTTCCACTCGACGCGCGGCGCAACCATCGTGACGGAGGCGTCCAGCATCTTGGCGCCGTTCCATCGGGCAAACCATGCGTGGCGCCCCAAGCTGGAAAGCAGCGTAAGGCCCTGCTGTTCCAACGCAGCGCGCGCCTCGGGCCCTGGATTTTCCTCAAACTGGACAACGACATGGCCCGGCGCCGAAGCCGACTTTGCCGCGGATGCCAGCGCCGCTCCGCTTCGCCACGGAATCGGGGAAGCGGCCCACGTGCCGCTCGCAAAGCACGCGACAAGCGTCGCCGCCGCGATCCACCGACAGACCGCGTCGCCCTGCGAAGTTGTGCTTGCCGTCAACAGACATCTCCTTGTCGTCGTCAACGCGCCCGCCGGCGCCTGCAGCGACAGAACCCTCTTCCTTCCTTCACGCATGCCATTTTATCACGCTGCGCCATAGGCTCAAACGATGGCAGGACAACGCAGGCCATCGCATCGCGACGCGCCTCCTCGTGCCCTGGTTCGCGCCGTTTGGGAACGCAGCTTTTTTAGGGCTAGAACCGGCGTCCGGCGCGCCTAGGGCCATCGCCCTTTGATTGCGGTTTGGCCGGAAACCGCCGCTATCCGTCCGACAGCGGCGAAGGAGGCGGCTGGTTCGCGCCCCACGGCGTTGGGACATCGGACAATTCAAAGCGCAACGTGCCGCCGAGCCCTATTTCGCCATGACGCAGCCACGCGCGCATCAGGGGTTTGTCGTCGAGCCATGCCCGCCGTATGTACCGCATGTCCGGCCCGGCTCCCGGCGCTTCGATGGTGAGGACATCGCCGCTCTTGCCCAACGCCACCGTGATTTTCTCGAACGCCGGCGTCGTGAGGAGGTAGACGTCCTGCCCCATGACGGGATACAGCCCCATCGCGGAACACATGAAGAATGCGCTCTGGCAGCCCATGTCCTCGTTATCGGCGAGACCGTCGCGCGTGGGCTTGAAATATTTGTCCATGCACGCGCGCACGCGTTCGGCGGCGCGATCGGGGCGCCCCGCGTAGGTGTACAGATACGGGACGTGCAACATCGTCTCCTTCGAGTGATAATGCCCCTCGTCGAAAAAACGGTCGAGATGCGCGATGAAGGCTTCGTCGCCGCCGTGACGTTGAATGAGTCCCTCGAAATCGTGATGCACGCTAAACGACCATTGCCAGCTCGTGCCCTCGTAAAAATAGGGATCGTTCCAACTGTCCGGCAGGCAATGCGCCGGGTCGAAGGGCTCGACCCATTGGCCGTCGGGATGGCGTGGCGCGAAGAATTGGATGTCGTCGCGCCAGAGGTTCCACGCCTTTCGGGAACTCTCGTAGTAGACCTTCGCGAGTTCGTGTTGTTTGAGATGGTCCGCCAGACGCCCGATGCACCAATCCTGGTAGGCGTATTCGAGATGTCGCGACACGCAGTTTTTGCGCACGTTGGTGCTGAGATAACCGAGATCGCGGTAATCCTGGAGATAACGTCCGTAGAGATACGGATCGGGCGATTCGACCTCGTTGTTCTTGCGCATGCACCGCATCGCGCGGACGTAGTCGATGCCGCGGATGCCCTTGAGCGCCGCCTCGCAAAACAAGATGTCCGGGCTGCACCCGCCTTGAATCATGCCCGAGTGTCCGGCGGTCCACACATCGGGCAGCCAGCCCGTGTGATCGGCGACATCGATGAGACAATTCAGCATGTCCGCTTCAAGTTCCGGATCGAAAAGCGAGATAAGCGCGTTCGCGTTCCGCACGCTGTCCCAGATCGTGTAGAAGTCCCAGAAATGGCGCACCCCCGAATGCCACAGCGGGTTCTCGTCGTCGACGCCGAGGTCCGTCGGCATGCAGAGCAGTCGCGTGAACAAGGTGTAGAACAACGTGCGGTGCGCGTCAGAGCCGCCCTCGACGCGAATGCGCGCCAACGCGCGCTCCCATATGGCCTCGGCCTCGCGGCGAATCGCGTCGAAGTCCTTCCGGCCCGATTCGCGCTCGACGCTGGCCCGCGCCTTTGCAACACTGACGAAGGAAATGCCGACGCGCAGTTCGACTTCGCTGGCGTTTCCGAAGCCCGCCGCCGCGCGGCACTCGGGGCCGTCGGCGATGGAAAACGGCATCACGCCGAAGTGGTTGCTGACCATGCGCTGCTCGACGGGCCGATCGAAAAGCACGTAGAAATAGACCGAGTATGGAAAGGCGTGCCCCCACCCCGCGCGGAAATCGCCGCGCCCGATGATCTCGGTCTCCGACGCAAACTCGATGAATCCGCCGGTGCAGGCTCCGGTGCCATCCTCGCGCCGATCGCCGGGCACCATGCCGCCGGTCTGGATAACCGCCCCCGCGTCGATGAGGACATTCGCGTCGACGTTGCCCGGAAACGCGTAGCGGTGCACGCCCGTGCGCGGCGTCGCGGTCAATTCGACGCGAATGCCCGAAGGCGTCAACGTCGTCGCGTAGTATCCCGGCGCGGCGGCTTCGTTCTCGTGGTCGCTGCCGTCCAGGCGCGTGCGTAACGGCCCCGTAAAAGGCATAACCCCGACGTTGCCGTAACGCCCGCCGCCGCCCGTGCCGCTGACGTGCGTATGACTGAAATGAAGTATGGGGGTCCCGCTGCGGTAGCCGCTTGTGGGTTGCGGGAACAGCGTGTCCGGCCCCAAGCGCACGATGCCGTGCGGCAGGTGCGGCCCGCACAGGGAGTGGCCCGGCGGATCGGCGCCAACGAAAGGATCAACGCATGAAGAGCAGGAACCGTTCATCTCAGGACCCCCTGCGGTTGATGGTGCGGCGAACGGTCGCGCGCGCCATCCCTACGCTTCGGCGGAGGAAATGCCGTCCTCGGCGCGCATGATTTCGTTCCAATCGTATACGCCGGCGATGCGCTGGCCCGGCTCCACGATCAAAAATTCTTCTGGATTCCATTCCCCCCACATCAGCGCCCGAATCAGTCGGATATCGCCGTCGAGATGGACATACGCCTTTCCTTCGGCCTCGGCTTGCGCGCGAAACGTCTGGGCATGGCCCAAATGGGCGGTTTGGGGCAAATCAATGAAGACCGCCCGCGCCGGCGCGGACGTCGCGGCGGGCGGATGCAGCGAATCCCAGATGTAGCGGGCGGCTTCCTCGCCGTATTGTTCGACATACGACGCATACGCGTCGCCGTAGAGCAAGGTGCAATCGCCCCCCTCAACCCGCATGAAATAGTTGCCGCGCTCGAGGTATCCCGCCGACCCGAACGGCGTGCTGGGATCGTCCGAAAAATGCTCCCGAAAACGTTCCCGCGATCCCAGTAAAATCGCGCAACAATCGTGCGCGCGCGGAATGATCACGCGTTTGGTCCGAGCCTGCAGCCCTGCCGTCGCGTTGCCGCAAAGACCGTAGAGCAACAGGATCGCATCGTAGTTCCGCGCATTGTCGTCGGCGGCGTCGATCCGCGCCTGAAGACTCGCGCGCAAGGTTGCGCTGTGAACGTGCTCGCCGACCTCCGTGAATTCGGCGTCGATGATATGCGGCGATTGCGCGATGCACCCATACGCTTCCCGAAGAAATACGTTGCAGGCGATGAGTTTGAACAGCATGCGGCGGTCTCCCAATGCCTTGTTCATCTGCGATCCGCCGGAGCGGACATGGAAGAGTCGGCGGGGGCCTGTTCCTCCTCCTGGGTAAGGTAGGCGAGCGCTTTCGCGAAGCGTTCCGCCTCGATGGTCACGGCGCCTTCGCGGCATTGCCGCCGCACCCACGCCTGCTCCACGCGATCCCGTTTGCGCTGAAGCAGCGCGTGACGCAGCATGGCCCGGGAAGGGTGGGTCTCCTCGGGAAGGCGCGTTTCCGTTCCGCCGCCCGCCTTCTCGAGCGCGCGGTTCAACTCCTCGTCGGAAACGGCGATCGGCTCGCCATGAATCGCATCGAGCAGCTTGGCGCGCCGCAATCCGTCCCGCAATGCAGCGTGACTGGCCAATTCGAGGTCGCGCGCGCGCGATGGAACCCAGAAACGCTCCAGTTTTTCGGGCGTATCGTATCGCGCACGCAACGCGTCCCACTGCTCGCGCGGAATGCCCAGGGGAGCCAGCTTCTTCTCGTACGCCGCGTCTGCCTCGTTCGGATTGGAAAGCGCCGCGGCAAGCGCCGCCCGCGTGGCCTTGAGTTCCTCGGTCGTTTTGGAAAATACGTCTGGATCCACCTGCATCAACGCGAATCGCGCCGCGCGCTCCGCCGCGATTTCCTCGTCGCTCACGACGATATGCGCCGCCTCGATGGCATCCGCGCGCAACATCGCGACAATCCGGACGATGAGGCGGCGGCTTTCGGCGTTCCATTCTTCGCCGTCTTCTCCGGACGAGTCATCCGCGGCACCCTCCTCGCTTGCCCCGTCCTCGCCAAGCCCAGAAACAAGGTCCCGCTGATAGATGGGTTTCCCGTTCACCAGCGCCACAACAGCGCCGCTTTCGCCCTTGGGACCGGACGGAGCGGCGGACCGATCCCGCGTCGAGCCCAGCGCCCACAAAGCCGCGTGAACGGCCCCATACGTCAACGCGCCGATCAACAGCGCCCACAGCAATGTCGACTTCATCTCTTTCCATGGCATCGCGACGCACTCCGGACAGCCGCGGACACGGCATCCATTCCGCGCCTGTTCTCAAGGGACGCACGCGCGCCGTTCCAACGAAGGCGCTTCCGCTCCGCACAACGCACGCGCAAAAAACCGACAGGGGACATTAATGCGGACGCCACGCCGTTTTCAATTCGCCGAACCCTTCCGGCGCGCGGGAATACGCCCGCCGCAGGCCGTCACGGGCGCGTTTTGGGGGTCCTGGGAATGACGTTGAGAAACATCCGGCGCGCACGCGCGGCGCAAAGAATAGCCCCAACCACAAGCGCGACCGCCGCCGCGCCGGGCAGATGCGATCGCCCCGCCTCTTGAAAGGATCCGGGATCGGAGGGGTTGTACACAAGCCGCACGCTGGTTTTGCCCACGGCATGCGGGTCGACGGGAGGCTTGCCGCGGAATATGCCGCTGTAGATGGCGCCGGTGACGGGATGGACGTACCGCAGCCGATACGAGTCGGCCCCCAGCGATTCCGCCGTGCCGATCACGGGCTTGCCAACGATATCGAGCTTGGCGGTTTTGTCAAGACGCGCCGCATTGCCTATCCAGATGGCCGCACAGGTGCATCCGGCGCCGAGCAACGCCAGCAGGGCCGCCCGCCGCCACAACGCGCGCAACGGGTGCGCCGGACTAGCGGAGGGCGTCGAGAATGGCGCGGACATGACGCACGTCGCGTTGCAGCACGGCGAAACGCTCCTCGCCGGTTGGATAGCGGCCCAGCGATTCGTCTTCGATGCAGAGATCGCCGTCACACCCCGCCGCGTCAAGAAGCCGCACTACCTTGGCGTGGTCGATATCGCCCTCGTCCAGCGGCGCCACGCACTGCTCATATTCCCAGCCCGCCTCGCGAACCGTCTCGCGCACATCATCGGGATAGCGGATGTTTTTCAGGTGCGTATGCTTTGCGTGCGGGGCCAGCAATGCCAAAATGCCGTACACCTCCGACAGCGGATAGCCGCGCCAATAGAAATTGCCGGTGTCCAACGTGACGCCAAGCCGGGGCGATCCGGCGCCGCGAAATACATGCAACAAAAAGGCCAGGTTGTTGCCCTGAAACCCATGGTTCTCGATGCCAAGGGCCACGTCGGCCCCATCGGTGCGCGCGAGGGCCTTGGCCAGCCCCTCCGCAAACAGCCCGACGCGCGTCTCGAAATCGAGCTCGCGTTCGCGCGCCATCGCCGAATCGATCCGCACAACCGGCACGCAAGCGGCCTGCGCCCGCTCGATGGCCCGGACCACCCAATCGACGGTCGCGGTCTGCGGGCCCACGCTGAAATCGCACGACGTGAGAAAAGCCGCCAAGCGCAACCCCATGTCCGCGACGCGCGATCGATACGCAGCGGCGTCCGCGGCGGAACGCAGAGGAACCGTCCCCTTCGAATCCATCGCACAGACCGTAAAATCATCGCGCAACGCGATCTCGACCGCGCCCACGCCCAAGGCGCGCGCCGTATCCGCAGGCATCCCCAACGCTGGATCGCATAGCAGTGCGTCCCGGATTGAAATATACACGTCTGCAACAACTCCTTTTACAGAAAAACCGGCGCCCGACGCGTTCCCGGCGGCGCCCGACGCGTCATCGCGTCCTTGGCCTTCGCGCTCTTGCGAAAAACGCCGGTGTCCGGATCGTAGGAATAGACCTCCCGCATGTCCGTGCGATCGCGTTGTCCAGACGCGTACACATACTGATTCACGCCGATCTTGGCCCACCCGCTCCGCACGCCGCCGTCAATGATAGCCGTAAACAATGGCGTTTCGTCGCTCGATTCCGCCCCCACGGGAGCCGCGTCCAACTCGAGCGGATACACCGGCGTGCGGCCCTCGGCCTGCCGTTGCGCCGCATAATGCCCCAGGGCCTTCACGATTGTCTCGACATCGGCCGCTTCCGTCTGGATCGTTTTCGCGGCGGGCTTCCCCGAAAATTTGTCCCAATTCCACACCACAAACCCCGTCACCAAAGCCACCAAAATAAACAAAATGATCAACTCGCTCAGACTGTACCCGGCATTTCCACGACCATGAGGCATTGCTATGGATCTTTCGCGTTCCGCTGTTCCTTGCCCAAAAACCATACGGGGGCAGTCTACCTTTCTCTCGGGACTCAATCAATCGCTCCGCGCATACGCGGCTCCCCGGCGGCAGGAAAGGCGCTATAGGCGCCCTTCGAGAAGGGCATATCCCTCGCGCAAAAGTTCCTCGGTGGCGTCCCAGCCAAGGCAGGGATCGGTGATGGAGACGCCGCGCCGGAGGACCTTGCCCTTTTGGGGCGGAGGCTGCACGCCCTCCTCGAGGTTGCTCTCGAGCATAAGGCCGACAATGGCCTTGTTCCAACTGCGGCGTTGTTCGATGCATTCGCGCCACACGACGATTTGCCGCTCGAATCTCTTCTCGGAATTCGCGTGGCTGCAATCGACCATCACGAGGGCGGGCAAACCGGCCTTACGCAATTGCTCGGCGGCGGCGGCGACGTGAGAGGCCTCGTAATTGGGCTTGCCGCGTCCGCCGCGCAGGATGATGTGTCCCCACGGATTGCCGCGGGTGCGGATGATGCAGGTCCGGCCTTCCTGGTCGATGCCCAGAAAGCTATGCGGATAACGCGCGGACTGCATGGCGTCGATCGCGATCTGCAAATTGCCGTCGGTGCTGTTCTTGAAACCGACCGGCATGGACAAGCCGCTGGCCATTTCACGGTGCGTTTGCGATTCCGTCGTGCGCGCGCCGACGGCGGACCAACTGACCAGATCGGCGATGTATTGCGGAACGATCGGGTCGAGCAGTTCCGTAGCGGCGGGCAGGCCCATTTCGTTGATTTTCAGGAGAATGCGCCGGCCCTTGCACAAGCCTTTGGTAATATCGCTCGATCCGTCCATGTCGGGATCGCTGATGAGGCCTTTCCAACCAATGATGGTGCGGGGTTTTTCAAAGTAGACCCGCATGACGATCAGCATGCGATCGCCCAAGGCCGCGTGCAGTCGCGCAAGACGTTCGGCGTACTCGTATGCCGCTTCCTCGTCGTGTATCGAACAGGGACCCGCCACCACCATAAGGCGCGGGTCTTCCTGCGCCAATATGGCGCGCACCGCCGCGCGTCCCTGAATGACGGTCGCGCGCGCGGCATCGGTCATCGGCAGCGTCGTCTTGAGCTCCTGCGGAGTGATGAGCGGGACCGTCTCAAGAACATGAACGTCATGAATTTGTCGGTCTTCGAACATAAAACCCGATCGTCCTAGTCCCGGATTTCACGCAACCGCGTCCTCTGCGTTACGGGCCGAATCCGCCCGCCGCCTTCCGTTGCGATGAACCGCCGGGAATGCAGCATCATACCGCAAATGCGGCGTTCGCCGCACCTATCGTTTTTTTCGCCGCCGCCCCTTGGCCCAAGCCGCGCCGGGAGATGGAAAACGGAGTCGCGGCACGCCCAAGGGAAAACAGATCGAGCACGGTCTTCACTCTGCGTATCTCCGCGTTCTCTGCGACTCTGCGTTTAGGGTCGGACATTTTCAACGCAGAGACGCAGAGGACGCAGAGATCGGAAAGGGGTGAATGCCCTTTGCGTGGGCGGTCTCACGTGCTAGGTTTGCCACGCCACCATTTCCTTGTAGCGCCCGGTCTCCGTGCCGGGCGGTTTTGTTTTTCAACCGCAAAACACACAAAGGAACCGCGCCATGTAGGTCCCGCTTGTAATGGGACCTCTTTGGAACAGGCAGGCTGTGAACGAAAGCAAAGACGGTCCGATTACAAATCGGACCTACGGTATCGCCAAAAACAAAAAAATGCCCCTGGGCCAGTTCTTCGCCGGCCCAGGAGAATGTTCCTGCGTATTGGTGCGTCTTTGCTACGCCAATGCTTCTGCCACCCGGACGTAGTAGTCTTGGATGGAGGGGTAGAGGTCGCGGTAGACGGCGTAGAGTTTGCGGTAGAGGGCTTGGTTTTCGGGGTTGGGCTTGTTGTGTTCGCCGAGTTGGACCCAGCCTTTGACGACGTCGTAGTTTTTGTAGATGCCGACGCCGACACCTGCCGCGACGGCGTTGCCGACGGGTGCGCCTTTGGAGGATTTGGCGAAGGCGCATTCGATGTTGAGGATGTCGGAGATAATTTGGCGCCACATGGGGCTGTTCGCGCCGCCTTCGCTCAATATCATCGGCAGGTTCATCTTGACGCCGCTCTCGCGCATGAGTTCGAAGTTGTGGAGCAACCCGAATCCGGCGCCTTCCATGAACGACCGTATGACGTGGCCGCGTCCGTGGTCGAGGCTCAACCCAAACAGCACGCCGCGGGCGTGGGTGTCCCAAATGGGGGTGCGTTCGCCCATGAAATACGGCAGGGTGATAAGGCCGTTCGACCCTGCGGGAACGTGTTTGGCCTCTTCGTTCATGATGTCGTAGGCGCTGATGCCGGAGATCTTCTGCGTGGCGAGTTCGAGGTCGCCGAAGTTGTCGCGGAAGTAGCGGATCAACGCGCCGCAGGACACGAGTGCGGCGAGCGTGGTGTATTTCGTGCGCGAGTCGGCGGTGTGGATGATGGTGATCATGTCGCGCGTGAAGGTGGGTTCGTCGTGGACGACGCCGAGCACGCCGGCGGTGCCCATCACGAGTTGCGTGGAGCCGGCATCGACGGCGCCGCCCGCGACCCACGCGGCGTTGCAGTCGACGGTGCCCGCAACGACGGGCGTGCCGACGGCCAAGCCGGTGCGTTCGGCAGCCTCGCGAGTGACTTCACCAATCACTTCGTCGCAGGGGAAGGCCTCGGGGAATTTGTCGGGGTCGAGGCCGATCTCGACGAGGAGGTCGTTGTCCCATTTGCGGTTGACGATGTCGAACGCGATGCCGATGAGGGACGCGTTCGAGTAGTCGGTGACGGCCTTGCCCGTGAGTTTCATGCAGGGGTAGTCGGCGGCGGTCTGGAATTTATAGGCCTTCTTATAGAGGTCGGGGCGATTGTTCTTTTCCCACATCAGTTTCGCCGTGGCGTAGTAGGGGTCGGTCGGATTCGCGGACAGTTTGAAGATGCGTTCCTCGCCGATGTTCTTCTTCAGCCAATCGCACTCGGCGGTTGCGCGGCGGTCCATCCAGATGTGCGCGTTTTGCAGCGGGTTGAGGTCTTTGTCGACGAGGATGCACGCAGGCGACAACGCGCTGATCGATACGCCCTTGATGTCCTTCGGGTTGACCTTCGATTGCTTGATCGAGACCTGAATCGTGTCCGCTACGGCGTTCCAGTACCACTCGGGGTCATGCTCGGCCTTCGCGCCGGGGTATTTTTCGTCCGGGTTTTTCGCGGTGATGAGCGGGTACTCGATGTAATGCGTGCCCAGGACGTTGCCCTCGGTGTCCATCACCACTGCTTTGGTGCCACCCGTGCCCACATCGCAGCCTACCAAGAAATCAGCCATGGTTGTTCTCCCCCGTTATCTGAGCGGTCCACGCCCTTGTTTCGTGACGATTTACCAACCCCCGGGTGGGGCTGACAAGCA
>ERZ795049.6363-NODE-6363-length-10385-cov-7.429138_pt1 | contig 10385 bp, 11 predicted proteins | sample MGYA00375133_ERZ795049 | MGnify/ENA primary metagenome ERZ795049 (study PRJEB30178, sample SAMN05720147) | activated sludge metagenome | isolation source: anaerobic digester from wastewater treatment plant | place: Japan | collected 2015-04-20 ...
CGCTGCCAATCGCCATCGGGCTTGCCGAAGGAGGGCGAGGTGCCGCACAGGATCAACCGGTTCACCAGCTCGGGCCGGCGCGCCACCACCTCCTGCGCCACCATGGCTCCCATGCTGTGCCCCAGCAGGATGACCGAGCCCCCATGCTCGGCACGGCGGCGCTCGTCGTCGGCACCGAGCAGGGCTTCGATCAGCGCGATGCAGCTCTGCGCCAGACCCTTGAAGGTGTAGGGCTCGATCGGCGCGCTGTGGCCGTAGCCGGGCATGTCCCAGGCCACGGCGCGGTAGCCCAGCGAGGCGAAGGTTTCGACCTGCGGCGCGAACGCGCGGTGTCCACCGCCAATGCCATGCAGCATCAGGATGATGGGGCCGGAGCCCAGCGAGGAAAAGGTTGGCAAGGCGGTCATCGGGAAGCCTGTGTACGCGCTCGGTCAGTCCACCACGCGGCCGTGGTCGACCACCGTGGCGCCGTCGAGCTGCACTGTGCAGTGGCGCATCGGCAGGTCGAAGTGGCCCAGCGTGTAGCGCCCGGCCACCTCGTTGGCGCCGGTGCTGTAGAGGAAATTGCCGGCAAAGGCGCGCAGCTCGGTGCCGTTGAAGTCGCGCTTGTCGTACAGCGCCATGCTGTCCCAGCGCGCGGCGTCGCACAGGCCGTAGCCGACGTGTGAAACCGCGTACGCCTCCCGGTCGCCCCACGCCTCGATGTAGCTGCGCATCAGCTGCGCGTCCAGCCCCGCGCCCTCGATGGCGGTGACGTAGTCGTTCTCGATGGTCAGCGTGATCGCCGATTCGACGTACCGCTTGAAGGTCAGGTTCACATCGCCGGACGCCAGCACCAGCGTGCCGTTCACGCTGCCCGCCGCCGGGAAGGCCAGCGCAATGCCGCCGGGCCAGTGGGTCAGGGTGCCCGGGCGCGTGGTGAAGCCCCAGTTGCCGCCGGCCACCGCGCCTTCGAGCGAAATGCGCAGATTCGTCCCCGCCGGGGATGAGACGGTCATGGCCTTGGTCGCGCGCAGGCGCTTGATGTGGTCCTTCACTCGCGCCTCGGTGGCGTCGTCGGGCATCAGGCGCACCAGCGCCTCGGGGTGTTCGTTGCTGATGTAGATGACGCGGGCGCCGCCTTTCAGGATGGCCGGCAGCTCGGGGGCATGCATCAGGCCTTCCACGGTGCAGTCCACCACCAGCGTGCTGGCGGCCAGCGCATGGACCACCGGCTTGATCTGCTGGATCGCGTCCGACGCGCCCGTCGACCGGGCGGGTGGCCCTGCGCGGCCCACCACGCTGGGCAGCGTCAGCGTGAACACCTGCGCGCCCAGGCGCTGCGCGGCCAGGCGTGCCAGCAGCGGCAGCACCGGGCGGCTCTGGGTTTCGGCCAGAATGGCCACCGTGTCGCCTTTTTGCAGCGCGCAGCGGCCCAGCACCGCCTCGAAGGCGTCCAGCCAGGCCGGTTCGATGATTTCCTGCAGCATGAATCGCCTTTCACCAATCCCGCGCTCCCGGAATGGGCATTGCGGTTCGTCCGAATCGGTATCATTATTCATGAAATTTCATGTAATTGGCAATCCACGATGAGCCCACCCCGCAAGGCCGCGCCGCCGGTGTTTTCACCGCGGGAGTTCCGCGCCAGCCTGGGCATGTTTGCCACGGGCGTCACCATCGTCACGGCCCGCACGGCCGAAGGCGAGCAGGTGGGCCTGACCGCCAATTCGTTCAATTCGGTCTCGCTCGATCCGCCGCTGGTGCTCTGGAGCCTGGCGCGCGCGGCCGGCTCGCTGCCGGCCTTCAGTGCCGGCTCGCACTACGCGATCAACATCCTGGCGGCCGACCAGAAGGCGCTGGCCGAGCGCTTCGCCGCGCGCGGCGCGGACCGCTGGACCGGCGTGGCCTTCACCGAGGGCGCCGGCCGCGCACCGCTGCTGGCCGGCGCGGCGGCCACTTTCGAATGCTTCAACCGCAGCCGCTACGAGGAGGGCGACCACGTCATCTTCGTCGGCGAGGTGGAGCGCTGCAGCCACCGCGCGGACGCCTCGCCGCTGCTGTTTCATGGCGGCAAGTTCTACACCGAGCACCCGTTGCAGGCCGACAGCTCGGCCCCGCAGGCGCCAGACCCGCGCTTCGTGGGCGGCTACCTGGGTTACCTGCTGGGGCAGGCCAGCCATGCGGTGTACCGCAACTTCGAGCGCTCGGTGGCCGCGCAGGGGCTCACCCACATCGCCTGGCGGGTGCTGGCGCTGCTGCATGACGCCCATGCGGCAGCCACTGCAGCCGGCGCGGGTGCAGCGCCTGACGCGGACGGCACGATGCCAGGCGTTGATGGCGCGGTGCCCGTGGGCCAGCTGGCGCGCGACGTGCTGGCCAAGCAGCCCACCGTGACCAAGCTGGTGCAGCGCATGGCCGACGAAGGCCTGCTGGTGCTGCGCGCCGACCCGCAGGACCAGCGCCGCACCCTGGTGGCGGCCAGTGAAGCGGGGCTGAAGGCGGCGCGCATTCTGATCACCGAAGCCCGGGCCCAGGAGCAGGGCCAGCTGGCACACTGGTCCGCCAGCGAGGTCGACGCCCTCAAACGCATGTTGCAGCGGTTGGCGGCGGGTGCCTGAGGGGCATCTGGCTGGAATCTCGAATCAGATCAGTCCCATCCCAGCGTATTCAGGTCAATGTTTGCTATCAATGAATAAGTTCCTCATCGTCGCGCCGGCCACCGCCGGCGTTGCGGCTGTTGCCCGGGTGACCGGCGCGCCGGCGCACAGGCCCGTACCATCACCCCCATGACTGTGCGCAAAGACCACCTCGACGCCACCGCCGTCTCGCTGTTGCTGGCCTGCTGCCTGTTCTGGGGTTTCCAGCAGGTGCTGGTGAAGGCCACGCTGGCCGAGGTGCCGCCGGTGTTCCAGGCGGCGGTGCGTTTTGCCGGGGCCACGCTGCTGCTGTGGATCTGGTGCCGCATGCGCGGCGTGGCGCTGTTCACGCGCGACGGCTCGCTGGGGGCGGGCCTGCTGGCCGGCGCTTTGTTCGCCGGGGAGTTCGCCTGCATCTACCTGGGGCTGCAGCACACCTCCGCTTCCCGCCTGACCGTGTTTCTCTACACCTCGCCGTTCTGGGTGGCGGCCCTGCTGCCGTTGTTCGTGAAGACCGAGCGGCTGCGTCCGGTGCAATGGGCTGGGCTGGCCTGCGCGTTTGCGGCCGTGGCCTTTGCGCTGCGCGAGGGCTTCCTCGGTGGCGGTGCGGGCGTCACCTGGCCCGGTGACTTGCTCGGGCTGGCAGCGGGCGCCCTCTGGGGCCTGACCACGGTGACCATCCGCTCGACGACGCTGGCGCGGGTTTCGGCGGAGAAGATGCTGTACTACCAGGTGGCGGTCAGCACCATCGTGCTGCCCTTCCTGTCAGCGGGCCTCGGCGAGCACTGGGATTTCGAATTCAGCGCCTTCGCCGCGGTGTCGCTGCTGGTGCAGACCGTGGTCGGCGCGTTCGCGAGCTACCTGGCGTGGATGTGGATGCTGGGGCGCTACCCGGCCACGAAGATTTCGGTGTTCGTGTTCCTCACGCCGATCTTCGCGCTGCTGTTCGGCGCGCTGTGGTTGCGCGAGGCGGTCACGCCCAGCCTGCTGGCCGCGCTGGCGCTGGTGGCGGCGGGCATCGTGCTGGTGAACCGCAAGCCGGGCTGAGCGGCTCGTTGCTCAGTGAGGCTGCGCGCGCGTCGCCGCGCCAAGGGGGGCCATCCGGTCTTCGCGCAATCCCCTCGCGGCGAGTACCTGCTGGTAGAACTCCTGCATCCGCCGCGCCAGGCGGCTGGCCGACCACCCTTGTGCATAGTCGCGCCCGGCCGCGCCCAGTGTCTCGCGCAGGGCGCTGTCGTTCAGCAGCCGGATCACCTTGGCGGAAAAGTCGGCCGCATCCTCCTGCGCAATGTGTACCCCGAGCCCCTCGCGCAGCACGTCGCGGGTGCCCAGCTCGGCGGTCGAGACCACCGGCACGCCCTGCGCCATGGCCTCCAGCAGCACCAGGCCTTGGGTCTCGGTGCGCGAGGCGAACACGAACACGTCGGCGGCGCGGTAGCAGCTGTTCAGCGCACGGTGGCGGTCCAGGTAACCGATGAACAGCGTGTGGGCACCGAGGCCGAGGCGGCGCGCCTCGTGGCGCAGGCTCTCCAGGGCCGGGCCCTCGCCGGCGATGACGAGCAAGACATCGGCAATCGTCTTGCGGACTTCATCGACGGTTTTCAGCAGGAACTCGATGTTCTTTTCGTGCGCCACGCGACCGACAAACAGCAGCACCGGCCGGTCTGGGGGGATGGCGTGTTCGCGGCGGAAGCCGGGTCGGTCGCCCGGCACAAACCGACCGGCCTCCATGCCCGTGGGGATGACTTCGGTTGGCGTGGCGATGCCATACGCTTTCAGCACCTGCAACATGGGGTGGGACGGCACCACCATGCCATCCAGGCGGTTGCCCTGGTGCCGGGAGAACCGCTTGGCCAGGAACCGTGTGACCGCACGGGGAACCAACGGGATGTAGTGGTGCAGATATTCTTCAAAGAAGGTGTGGTAGGTCTCCACACAGGGGATGCCAAGCCGCTGCGACAGCCGGGTGCCCAGGTAGTGGGCCACGAACGGCGTCTGGATGTGCAGGATGTCGTATCGCTCGGCGCGCAGCTGTTCGACGCGCCCGATGACCCATCGGTAGCTCATCAGGCGGTCTTCGGGGTCGAACGGGATGCGCCGCGCGGGCACGCGTGTGATCTCCGCTTCGTCGTCGCTGGCGCTGCCGTAGTCCGGCGCGATCAGGTGCACCGTGTGGCCCTGTTCGCGCAGGTGGTGGCGGAAGGTTTCGATCGACGTCGAGACGCCGTTGACCCTGGGGAAATAGACGTCGGAGATGAACAGAATTTTCATGTCGGCAAGGCGGTTGAATCCACCACGAGTTGATCTGGGTTCATACGGCGCACAGCAGGCATGGCGGGCGCCTCCATCGGGTTCAGTGCGCCAGGACCAGGGCCCAGACCAGCGCCAGGTTGACCAGGCTGAGCAGCACCGCGGCGCTTCCGATGTCTTTTGCGCGCTTGGCGAGCCGGTGGTTGTCCAGCGAGATGCGATCCACCGTCGCTTCGATGGCCGAGTTGATCAGCTCGACGATCAACAGCAGCAGGACGCAGGCAATCATCAAGGCCCGAGCGGCCATGTCTTGCTCCAGCACAAAAGCCAGCGGCACCAGCACGCCGGCCAGCAGGACCTCCTGGCGAAACGCATCTTCATTGCGAAAAGCCTCCCTAAGGCCAGCGCACGAATAGCCGAAGGCATTCAGCAGCCGCCGGATCCCGGTCTTGCCTTTGTGCGGGCTTTCCATCGGCTCCATGTCAGGCGGCGAGCAACGGTGGCGTGGCCGGGACCACCACACGGTTCCAGTGGATCAGCTCCATGCGCCCGTCCAGGTGTTCGACGATGGCGGTGCAGCTGTCGACCCAGTCGCCGCAATTGATGTAGGACAGGCCATCGACTTCCTTGATCATCGGCCAGTGGATATGGCCACAGATCGCGCCGTCCAGGCCCTTCTCGCGGGCGTGGCGGATCACGGATTCTTCAAAGTTGAAGATGAAGTTGATCGCGGTCTTGACTTTGCGCTTGGCATAGCCGGCAAGCGACCAATAGCCCGGGCGCTTGAGCGTGCGGCGCAGCCAGGAGAGATAGATGTTCAGCCGCACGAGCAGGTTGTAGGACTGGTCTCCCAGGATCGCAATCCACCGGTGGTGCCGCGTCACCTGGTCGAATTCATCACCGTGCAGCAGCAGATAGCGCCGCCCGTCGGCGGCGGTGTGGATGTAATCGTTCTCGACCAGGATGTTGCCAAACGAGGAACCGATGTATTCCCGGATGGCTTCATCATGGTTGCCGGGAATGAAGATGACCTTCTCGCCATGGCGCGCGCGCCGCAGCATTTTCTGGACGAAGGTGTTCTGTGCCGGCGGCCAGTGGATGCCGCCCCGGCTCATGGACCAGAGATCGACGATGTCACCGAGCAGGAACACATGTTCGGCCGAATACGCTTTCAGAAAATCCAGCAGGTGGTGGGCCTGGCAGGCTTTTGTGCCCAGATGAATGTCGGAGAGAAAGATGGAACGGACCTGGCGCATCGTCACACCGGAGCCGGGGTCAGGGAGCCGAAGCAGCAAGGCTTCAGGTCTGTGGGCGTGGGTCTCTCGAAATCGCGTTCCATGCCCTAGCATGGCAGGCGCATGTTGCAGTGGCGTGACAGCCTATTTCATCGGCACGAAGTGACCGTTCCAGCCGACCGTTGCGATCCTGAGCCGGTCCGCTCCCAGTCTTGATATCCGGAAGGTTCCCCCTTGACCCAGCGATTGGCGCATGAGCCAGTTTGCCGCCGGCCCCAGGCGAATCTGCTCTCGGGAAAACACGATTTCCAGATCGACGCCGGACGGGCAGATGACCCCGGTGCTTTCGGCCCAGAGGCCTTCCCGGGTCTTGGTGAATTCAAGCGCCAGCACGCCCTGGCGCTCCGAGATGGAGACCACCAGGGGCTTGCCATCGCCCATGGTGGTCTCGGTCCATTTCAACGGGAAGGCCGGCTCCCCGGTCATGCGCGCCAGTTCCTGGACCGTTGCAGCGCACCCGGATGTCGCGGCGGACGCCGAGATGCACGCCACGTTCAGGCACGCCAGAAGGAACAGGCTTGTCGGGCGCATCACCTGGGGTCCGTCAGCCGCGACGGTTCCCGTCCCGCCAGGACAGGCCTGTGGCGGCGCCGGCGTCGTTGCGTGCTCTTCTTCGTTCAAAGTGTTTCAGGGCCACGTAGGTCGCGGTGCCCATCAGGATCGAGACGATCAGGAAGGCGCCGTAGGCCAGCGGCCAGGGCATGCCCTGCGTCATCATGGAGAACTCCGACATGCCGCCCATGCCGGCCAGGATGTTGACGGGCATGAACACCACGCCGAAGACCGTCAGCTGGTTGATGCGCTTGTTCTGGTTGATGTTGATGAAGCCGACGGTGGCATCCATCAGGAAGTTGATCTTGTCGAAAAGAAACGAGGTGTGGCTGTTCAGCGACTCGATGTTGCGCAGGATCTGCTTGGCATCCTCCAGCTGGGCAGCCGACAGGGTCTTGCTGCGCATCAGAAAGTTGATGGCGCGCTGGGTGTCCAGGATGTTGCCGCGGATGCGACCGTTCAGGTCTTCCTCCTCGGCGATGTCGCCCAGGATGCTCGCCGCCTGCCCGTCGCTGATGGTCTCGCTGAGCACCTGGCGGCCCACTTTGCCAAGCGTGGCGTAGATGGCTTCCAGCGAATCGGCCGAGTATTCGACGTCGGCCCCGTACAGATCGAGCAGCACGTCGTGGCTGTCGGATGCATAGCCCACCTGGGTGGCCGCCAGGCGTCGTTGCAGGCGGAACACTGGCAGCTCTTCGTTGCGCAGGGAAAACAGAATGCCCTTGTGCAGGATGAAGGCGACCGGCACGCTGCGGGAGTCGCCTTCCTTGTCGAGCAGAAAGTTGGAATGCAGGTAGATGCCTCCGCTTTCCTCGACGTGGTAACGCGTGCTGACTTCCAGGTCCGTCACATCGTCGGGGTCGGGCAGGGTGAGGCCGAAATGTGTGCCTACATAGGCCCGCTCGGCCTTGGTGGCGCCCAGCAGGTCGATCCAGATGGCCGAGAGTCCGTCGAGGTCTTTCCGGCTTTCGATCACCACCTGCCGGAGCTTGCCGTCGACCCGTTCGAACGCCTGGATCTGGCTGTCGCCAAAGGAGGGCTCCCGGCTGCCGACCAGCTGTTCCCGTCGCGCATCCGACATTTCCCAGAGGACTTCGTTTTCGCGGCCCGGCGGCACCTGCGCCCACAGATACGTGGCATCGGCCGGGGGCAATGCCTCAAGGATCGCGCCGAGCTCGGGGGTGCTGAGGGGGGCCATCAACTGGTGCAGTTCAGCCAGATGCTGTCGGTGCACCAGCGTTTCCACGATGTCCTGGCGAGGCATGTGCTGCCCCTGCACCATGCCCTCGACGCGCCGTTGCTTCTTCAGGATGTCCGCAACCCTGTCCAGCAACCCAGGCAGGTCGGCAGGTGGGTTCAGTCGGGCGTCCACGGCGTTGACAGGGCGGGGCGTCGCAAGGGGGGCTGGGCTTCCGGCCGCCGGTCACCCTGGGCGAAACGACGGCCGCTGGGGTCGAGGGGCATCGTTCGGCGTGCCGCTCAGGCGGACGGCTTGGCGCGGTTGATTTCCGCCGACTGCAGGGAGACGTCGAACAGGCGCGCCTTGCCCGCGTAATACCGGTCGAGGCGCCACTCATCCAGAATTCTCAGCGCCAGCGCGAAACGCTGGAAATCGAGGGTGTAGAGCTGGGAGATAGGAAAGTCCACCTCCGATTCCAGGGCCAGCACCAGACGGGACAGGGTCTGGGCGGCGGGGTCGAAAGGGTCCTTTTCAATGAACTTCCGGGCTTCCTTGAGGGCATGCATGGGTGGGCTTTCGAGAGGGCGGTCAAGCGGCAGGTGAATCCATCGGATCGATGGAGGATCCCGCGCGATTGGTCGTTGAAGGGGGTGCCCGATTGTGCGCTGGAGCTCACCCTTCGTTGATGAAGGTTTTGTGACAGGGGCGCGCCGGGTCAGCCCGCGCTGCCGGTGCCTGAGCCCCAGTAAAGGCGGTTTGGATTGTCGACGCGCGCCGCCTCGACAGCGGCGCGGTCCAGCAGCCAGTCGTCCAGCGCGTGATGCAGCGCCGGGTAGTCGGCATGGGCTTCATGGTTGGTGCAGGGCCAGTCGCTGCCCCAGAGCAGACGGTCGAGCCCCAGTTCACCCAGCCACAAGCGCGCCAGCGCGCCGGCGTCGAGCCCGCCCAGCCGATAGGCGCCGCTGAGCTTCACGTGCACGGGCGCCTGCCGCGCGCGGGTTGCGAGCGCACGCACGGTGGCGTCACCCGCCGCCATGGTTTCGGGCTTGCCCAGGTGGTCGATCACCAGCGGCAGTGCGGCGGGCAGTTGCGCCAGCACGCCGGGCAGCCGGCCGATGTCGGTGTGCAGCTCCAGGTGCCAGCCCAGGGCCGCCAGGGCGTCCCACAAGGCGGTGGCGGCAGACCACTCCGGAATGTGGTGCGAGACGCCTGACAGGTTCAGCCGGATGCCGCGCACGCCCGCAGCGTGCAGTCGCGCCAGCGTGTCCGCGTTGGCGGTGGGCGCCACCACGGCGACGCCGCGCAGCGTCTCGGGGTGCTGCGCCAGCGTGGACAGCAGCAGGCGGTTGTCGGTGCCCAGAAAACTGGTCTGCACCAGCACGCCGCGCCGCACGCCCAGCGGCCGGGCGGCGGCCTGCCATGTTGCCAGGGGCGCGGCATAGGCTGGCGTGTAGCGCGCGCCGGGCTGAGCCTGGTGCGCGTCGAACACATGAAAGTGGCTGTCCACCGCCGTTTTTGACAAATCAGGAACCATGGCTTACATTCTAGTCATCTAGAGGACTAAATCAATGGATGCCGCCTTTTCTTCTGCCGCCGGCCTTGGCGCCGACCAGCCTGCGCCCGGCCAGAGCCGCTACGGCTGGCTGGCCGCCAGCCTGCGCGCACGGATCACGCGGGGGGAATGGGTGCCCGGCACGGCGCTGCCGGCCGAAGCCGCACTGGCGCGCGAGCACGGCGTGGCGCTGGGCACATTGCGCCAGGCGCTGGCGCTGCTGGTGGCCGAGGGCCTGCTGGAGCGCCAACACGGGCGTGGCACCTTTGTGCGCGCGGGGCTGGGCGGGGCGTCGATGCTGCGCTTCTTCCGCTTTCGCCACGGCGGTGACCTGACAGCCACGCCGACCTCCACCATCCTATCGCGCCGCGTGGTGGCCGCCGTGCCGGAAACGGCCGAGGCCCTGGGCCTGCCGACGGGTGCCAGCGTGCTGGAACTGGAGCGCCTGCGCAGCCTGGACGGCGAGCCCTGCCTGCTGGAGCAGTTGTGGCTGCCGCTGCCGGCTTTCGACGCGCTGAAAGATTCCGACCCAGCCGCCTGGGGCGACCTGCTGTACCCGCTGTACCAGCGCTTGTGCAGTATCACGGTTAACAAGGCCGAGGACGACCTGCGCTTCGGCCTGCTGACCCGCGAGCAGGCCGCTTTGCTGCGGCTGGACACCGGCCATCCCTGCGTGCAGGTGCAGCGCCGCGCCTTCGACCTGGGCGGCCACTGCATCGAACTGCGCAGCACGCTGGGTGACGCCTTTGCTTTTCAGTACACCGCTCAGGTGCGCTGAGCACCGCAACCCCCCAAAATCAAAGGAGACAGGCATGTGGATCATGAATTTCAAGCCAAATAAGGCACTTTCCACCGTCGCGCGGTCACTTTCAGCTATTGCATTGACAGCGTTTTCAGCTACGGCGTCGGGCCAGGCCCCGGCCGCCTGGCCCACCAAACCG
>ERZ795049.6368-NODE-6368-length-10380-cov-9.837869_pt1 | contig 10380 bp, 15 predicted proteins | sample MGYA00375133_ERZ795049 | MGnify/ENA primary metagenome ERZ795049 (study PRJEB30178, sample SAMN05720147) | activated sludge metagenome | isolation source: anaerobic digester from wastewater treatment plant | place: Japan | collected 2015-04-20 ...
TTGATTCTTTTTATGAAATTGAAATTAAAGAAGTAATTCTTGATGATAATGTTACAATGGAGTGTTATGCATGAATAAAATGATTGTAATTAGCTGTGGTCGTAATTGTGAAAAATATGTTGAAAGACATATGAAATCTTTGAATGATCAAACCTTTAAAGATTTTAAACATTTAATGGTAGATGATTGTTCAACTGATAATACAACCAGAGAAATATTAAAATATGGAAATGATAATACTATTTTATTTACTAATCCTAAAAGGCAATATTGGATTGCCAATGCGTTAAAATATCTTACACCATATATTAAAACTGGTGATGAAATAGTTGTTATTGTTGATATGGATGATTGGTTAAATGGTGATAGAGTATTAGAACGTGTTTTTGATGAATATGAAAAAAATCTTGATTGTTGGATGACATATAGCAGAATGATGTATTCAAGTACTGGTAGAACCAGTCATTGGATACCAATATATAATATACCTATTCTTATGGAGCGCAATTTTAGAAATGTTATCTGGTCTTTTACACATCTTAGAACATTTAAAGGATTTTTATGGAAAGAACTTAAAAATGAAGATTTATTAGATCAAAAAGGTAAATATATAAAATATGCTTACGATCAAGCAATATTATTGCCAATGTTGGAAATGTCAGCTCCTTATCATATAAGGTTTATACCTGATGTTTTGTATTGTTATAATGATGAAAATCCAAATCAAGTTGAAAAAAAATTACGAAAAGAACAAGAAGAATCAGCCAGATATATACGATCAAAGCGTAGATATGATAGGTTAATAAGATGATTATATTTAGTTGTGGTCGTGATTGTCTTGATAGTGTTGAAAAACACATGAATAGCATTTATTCACAGACGTTTCAAGATTTTCATCATATAGTAGTTGATGATGCTAGCAAAGGAAATAATCTTTATAAAAAGATACATCAGTTGAAAAATGAAAAAACTATTATATATAAAAATAAGAAGAATAATGGATGGTTAAAAAATGCAATAGATTATTTGATACCATTTGTTAATGATTTGGATATAGTTGTGGTTGTTGATTTAGATGATTGGCTTTATGATGATTTTGTTCTTCAAAAGATTTTAAATATTTATAAAGATCCAACAGTGCATATAACATTTGGGTCATATATAAGATCAGATGAAATGAACAAAAAAATAAAGTATCCAGATAAATCTGATGTTGTTATAACTTTGGGTAGTGATAATATTCGTAAAGAACCGTGGGTGTTTTCTCATTTAAAGACATTTAAAGGTTTTTTAATAAAGAAGATAAAAGATGAATCATTTCGTGGTCCTGATGGGGAGTATATGAAATGTTCATATGATAGAGCTATAATGTATCCAATGATTGAAATGGTTGGAATTGAACATATACGATATATTGATGATATTATGTATATTTATAATGTTAATGTATCAAATAATGTTTACAAGATTTATCCAGAAATGCAAGTATTAAATAAAAAATATATATCGGAGCAACAAAAATATGAAAAAAGTATTCATAACATATTGTGATGATAACTATTTCCAATGGTATGAGCCTTGGTTAAAGTCTGTAAAAACTTTTGAGCCAGAATCATTAGTATCATTACATATTATAAATTCTAAGAAAAGACCAAGATATTCAATACGTCAAACTATATCATATAAAAATGGGACAAGTCCAGCTGATTGTATTATATGTCATAAAATACAGTTTATGCTTGATACAATGGAGAAGATAGAGGGGGATGTTTACATTTTAACTGATATTGATATGATATTAAATAGACCACTTGAAGGTCTTGATGGCGAATGGGATATAGCTGGGTTTCTTGTAAAACAAGATAAAGTTGCCGGTGGTTTTCTTGCTGCTAAGAAAAATGAACGAGCAATGAAATTTCTTGAAGAATATAATACATTTCTAATAACACCACCACATTTTTTTAATAAAGACCAACCAAGTTTAGCTAAATTTTATAACAAATATTCTGGTAGTTTGATTACATGGAAACAGATGTCAAGAGATTACTTAGATCATACTTGCAATCCAAATTCTTTTATTTGGAGTGCTCATAAGTTAGAATTTGGTAGTAAATTTAAAAGGTTATTAAAGTTTAAAGAGAGATTTGGTATATGAAAATTGTTAGTTTGATTCCAGCACGAGGTGGTAGCAAGGGAATACCTTGTAAGCCATTATATCCTATTAATCAGAAACCAATGATTGATTATATTATAGAAGCGTCAATGTTATCACAAGTTGATGAGACATGGGTATCAACAGAGGATCAAAGGATAAAAGACTATGTTTCTACTAGATGGCCAATAGCTAATATTCACCATAGACCGAATGAAATAGCTGGAGATATTTCATCTATTGAAGAAGTTATAGATCATTTTACTAAACAAGTTGAATATGATATATTAGTTTTAATACAATGTACTAGTCCAATGATTTTATATACTGATATAGATATGGGGTTATCATTATTGATTCCAAGATTATATATGTATGATTCAGCAATGAGTGTATATGGCATGGAAGATAATGATATGTTATTTTGGTCTTGTAATGGTAATTATCCAATACCAATGAATTATAATCCAAATGACAGGGGTAGAAGACAAGAGAGGATTAATAAACATATTGTTGAAACTGGTGCTTTTTATATTACAACAAGGGGTCAATTTTTACAGTCAAAATGTCGTATCGGCAGTAAAGTGTTACCAGTGCATATTCCATTTTGGAGATCATTTGAAGTTGATGATATGGATGATTTAACTAATATTGAAAAATTAATATGAATAATACTATTATAAATGACTTTAATTATAATACTATATCTATTACAACATATGATATTATAAACGCCCATAGTTTAGAAATCGGTGATAGCATTTCTAATAATATATGTTGTATATGTGGTTCTAAATTAGAAAAAATATGAACCAAATGGAAATAATTTTATTTCATTAAAAAGTGGTGATAATGAAATAATTTTTTGTGTTTTTTGTATTATTGATTTATTAAAAAAGATTATATCTATATTTGGTGATGATATAAAGAAAAATAGATTATGTAATAATGTTTCAAATATAATACCGGAAAATCTTTTTAAAATAAACCTTGACAACTGAAAAATAATGATTATATTACTTTCAAATAAAATATATAAGGAGGTAGTATGATATGTTGCCAAGTTTAATAAGAAGGAGGGATTTTGATTTTCCAGAAGTTTCAAGTGTGTTTAATTCTCTTTTCCGTGATATGGACAGTGTTTTTGATGATACCGTAAAGTATCAGACATCAGAAGGTGATCTTGTTTATGAAATGGAAGTACCAGGATTCAATAAAGATAATTTATCGGTTGAGGTTATTGATGGTGTAGTAACTATTAAAGGAGAGCGAAAAACTGATAGTGATAACTATGTTGGTCACAAGAAAGTGTTTAAGAGAATGAATATTGCAAGATCGGAAAATCTTGAAGCTTCTATATCAGATGGTATTCTGAAACTTGTTGTGAAAACTCCTAAAAAAGAATCTGTAAAAATTGAATTGAAGTAATAATAAAAACCCTTTGGTTCTTTAACCAAAGGGTTTTTTACTATTTTAAAGTCTTTTTATAAAAATATTTATCATATGTCCCACGAATTTCACTTTCTCTATTTCCATAATTACCTAAATCACGGCTTGTATATTCTATTTTGCCAACACCAATACGTCCTTGCCCACAAATCCAATCTGGATGATTATATTCTCCGATTTCTATTTTATCACTTTTAACTTCTCCTTTATCTACAAGATCATTCTGAACTTTATAATGAATTGTATCATAAGCATTCCATATATATATAGATTTTGTTGGCTTGTAAATAATAAACCTAACTTCTTTAATACCTTCTGATTTCATATTTTTTAAATCCAATAGTGTTGGGTTGCGATAAACCATTGTTTTGGTTGTAATTCCATATTTTCCTATGTATTTTTCTATTAATAGTTCAATATTCATTTTTTTTCTCCTATTAAAAATAAACTGTCGTTTCTATTTATATCTTTACAATAAAAAAAATTATGATATAATATAATTATTATAAAATATAAGGTAGAAAAACAAATGATAAGTTACGTTGGTGGTAAAAAACAACAGGCTAAATGGATTGGTGGATTTATACCTCCTATTGATAAGTATGTTGAAATATTTGGTGGTGCTATGTGGTGCTACATTAATGGTAAAATAATATGTAATAAAGCTACTTACAATGATTATAACAAATATATGTATAATTTATTTACTTGTTGTTGTTCATATAATGATTTGTATTTTTATGCTAAACAACTGGATCCTTATAATCAAGAAATATTTGATATGTGTCAAAAATTCTTTCTTGATAAAGGCTCAGATTATATAGTTCCCGATTTTGATTTGGCAGCTTGTTATGCTTATATTTCTACTCATGTTTTTAGTGGTATATTGAAACCAACAGGTAATAGAATGGCTAAAGATAATGGTTCAAATCCAGGTTCAAAATATAGAGCTTTTGTTAAAAGATTAAACAATGTTGAAATACAAGAGAAATTCGACAAACTCGAAACTTATAATTTAAATTATGATAAGGCTATTGAACTGTTTGATAGTTCTGATAATCTTCTTTATCTTGATCCACCTTATTATGGCACTGAAGATTATTATAGTTTTCATAGTTTTGGTTTTAAAGATCACAAAAGACTTTCTGAAATATTGAATAATTGTAAATCAAAAATTATTCTTAGTTATTATGATTTTCCAGAGTTAAAAGAATGGTATCCAGCAGATAGGTTTATTTATAAATTTAAAGAATTTTCAAAGATTTCAAGTTCAAAATCGGTTAAAAATAAAGGGACTGAAATATTGATAATGAATTATGAAAGATAAATTTGTTTGTATTAATAATAATTGTAAATGACCTTATAAACCATATCTTGTTGTAAATGATAGCAATTATATTTATTATCAAATAAAAATAAATGATAATAAAACACTATTAGTATATAAAGATTAGTGTTATGAACCAATACAAAATTACATTTTATTACCAGAGAAATTATTTGAAATATAGGAGGAAGTTAAAATGTTTGATGATGTTATTTTAAAAAAGAAGATTGAATTAGATGAATCAAAGGATAAAGATATTATTCAAAGTTGGTTTGATGAATCTAAAAAAGTATCTACTATGGATGAATTAATCAATTTCATTGATAAATTAAATAATGATTATATTCACGATTATGGAACTATTGTTCATGCTATGACTGCTGGTTGTATAGCTACAATAAACATGATGAATAGACAGGAACAAGGTGGTATTACAGGATTTCAAGCTAGTTGTTTGATGTGGGAATTTATATCTAAATTCATGTCATTTGATGGTCCGATGAAATTGATAACATATAGTGATATGGTTTATCCCCAATATCATTATAAGTTTGAAAAAACAATCAATAGGGAAACATGGAAATGGATACAAAGTGAAGCATCAAAAAATTTGAAAAATGATTTAAATGATGAAGTTAGAAAACATATGAAATCTATTGTTAATGGCATTGTTCCATTTGGATATACAGTAGTTGAGGAGGATTAATGTAATGGGTAATAGTAAAACAACAAAAAGTGTAAAAATTATTCAAAGATTGGTTGAAGTTTTAAAAACACCAGATGTTTTTAATGTTATTAAATATCAAGAAAAAAAAGAAGATTATATTAAGGCACAGATGTATCCTTATATAATTAGGGAAGTTGCAAAACTTTATGAAGATATTTATAAACACAAGCCAGATACATGCTTGAAGAAGGCTAAAGAAAATCTTTTGTGGGAAGGTAATACAAAAACAACAGTTAATAATGTTTCATTGTTTGGAACTTGGCATCGTCCTGATATGGTACTTGAATTTGATAAAAATATGAAGATAGCTATTGAAGTTAAAAGAGGGGATGATGGTAAATCAATTCGTGAAGGAATTGGTCAGTCCATTGTTTATAGTCAACATTTTAATTTTGTTATTTTGTTGTTTGTTGATATTGGAAAACAAAAAGAAGTTCTAAATTCTATTAATGGCAATCGTGAGCAATCATTGAAAAAATCACTTTGGGATAATTATAATATTGTATTTGAAGTGGTATGAAAAAATATATAAAATATCTGAAATACTTAACAAAGCACAAATGGTATGTTATGTTAGAATGCTTTAAACATGGATTATATTGGAGAGGTATAATTCATGATAATTCTAAATTCTTACCATCAGAGTTTATTCCATATTCAAGATTTTTTTATGGTGATAACAAATCAACTGGTGTTGATAAATCTTTTGATTTTGCATGGCTTTTACATCAAAAAAGGAATGATCATCACTGGCAGTGGTGGATTCTTCCAGAAGATGATGGTGGTGTAAAAAAAATACCAATGTCCAACGATTCTTTAATTGAAATGATTTGTGATTGGGTGGGTGCTGGCAAGGCTCAAGGGATTTATTCACCACCTGATGATATTTACAAAGAAACAAGAACATGGTATAATAAGAATAAACATAAGATGAAACTTAATTATGATACAAGAAGGAAAGTAGAGGCAATATTAAATGTTTCGTAGTTGTTACTTTGATTCTAAAAGAAATAAAATACATTTGTGGGAACAAATCAATGGCCAAAATTTGTATAATACTGTTGATTGGATTCCATATGTTTTTGTTAAGTCTAATAACGGTGAAATAAAAACAATATATGGTGAACAAGTAATTAAGAAAACATTTAATTCATATTATGATTACAATGAATTTTGTAAGTCAACAATATCTTTTGAAGATAAGGTAAAGCCAGAAATTCAATTCTTGTCTGAACGGTACAGTAGTGTTCCAGATGAAGAAATGATACCACCACAACTTAAAATGTTTTTTATTGATATTGAAGTTTATGTTGAAGATACTGATGATATACATTCATGGAAACCAGAAAAAGCTGATGGAACTGTTGTTTTAATATCAGTATATGATAATATAAAAAATAAAACAACTGTGTTTGGTATACATCCTTATAAAGGAAAGTATCATAAAGAAAAATTTATTGATTATTTTGAATGTAAGTCAGAAGAAAATCTTTTAATAAGCTTTTTTAATTTTATTGGTAGAAATAATCCAGATGTTATTTCTGGTTGGAATATCTCTCAATATGACCTTCCATATTTAATCAATCGTATTAAAAATCAGTTTGGTGAAGATTCAAATATTTACAATAAATTAAGTCCTATTGGTGTTGTAAGGATGTGGGAACGTGATGGCATTTATAACATCAATATTGCTGGAGTAAACATTATTGATTATATGGAACTTTATAAATGGTATGCTCCTAATAAACTTGAGTCTTACAGTTTGGATTTTGTTTCTAGATATGAACTTGATAAAGGAAAAGTTGATTATTCAGAATATAAAGATTTGAAGAGATTATATAATGAGAACTGGGATTTATATGTTACATATAATATTATTGATTCGCTTCGTGTAGGTCAGTTAGAAGAAAAACTTGGATATATCAAACAAGTTCAATCATTATCATTACTTACAAGAGTTCCAATGATGTTTTATAAAACAGTAACAAATCTTCTTGAAGGATTGCTTCTTGTTTATTTGAGGAGAAACAATATGTGTGCTCCACATCTTTATGGTGGTTCTCAAGAAGGATATGAAGGAGCATATGTTAAGGATCCTGAAAAAGGATTGCATGAATGGGTAGTTGATCTTGATATAGTAAGTTCATATCCAACAGCAATGATTACAATGAATATGAGTCTTGAAACATATTTCGGTAGAATACAGGGAATGGATGAGCAAACAGTTATTGAATATACTAAAAAAAGGTCTTTTCCATCTTTTACAATGTATAGAGAAGGTCAAGGAAAAGTATTATTTTCAGATAAAAAATTGGAAACTTTTAATAAAGCCCTTGAAAAAAGGTTGATATGTATATCTCCTTGTGGTGCTTGTTTTTCAACTAAACCGGCTGGAGTTATTGCTACTGTTGAACGAGAGTTATTTTGGAAACGTGTTGAAATGAAAGATAAAATGAAGCGTTTAAAATCAAGTTTATCAGAGCTTAGAGATGATAATCTTAAAAAATCTAAAGAAAAGGTAGCACAGCTTCATAATTTACAAAACGCATATAAAACAATGTTAAACAGTATGTATGGTGCAACAGCGGTTCCATATAGTAGGTGGTATAATAAAAGTTTATCTGAAGCAGTAACTTCATGTGCTAGGAATACAATAAAAATGGGTGTACAGTATGTAAATGAATTATTGAATAATCCAAATGATAAGCTTTTGAAAGTATTAGAAGAAATTAAAGGATAATATGAAAAACTTTGTTATATATGGTGATACTGATTCAATGTTTATTAATCTTGGTTCTTTTCTTACTCAACATCTTGGTGATAAGTGGATTAAAATGCCTGAAGATAGGAAAATTCATTATATCAGAAAAATATCATCTATTATAACTGATTATGTTAATGATCGTAGTTATAGAGAAGTTCAACGTAAACATTATAATTGCTTGGAAAATGATTTTAGAATAAAATTTAAGCAGGAAATCATTGCTAAAACTTCTCTTTTTGTTATGAAGAAAAAATATAGCTTATGGTGTATTGATGAAGAAGGAATACCGACAGATAAAATGAAAACAACTGGTCTTGAAATTATTAGATCAGAAACACCTGAAGCTGTAAAGCCTATGTTGAAAGACATAATGAAAATGATATTGAAAGGTTATAAAGATGATGATATTTCATCAAAGATTGAACAATATAAAACAGAATTGTTCAAAGTTCGTCCTGAAGAAATAGCAGTAAATGTTGGTATTTCTCATATTGAAAAGTTTATTGATGGTAGTAATTTTGTTAAAGGAACACCTTGGCATGTTAAAGGAGCATTAAATTATCGTATGCTGATGAAAGAACTAAAACTTGAAGGGCAATATGATGAAATAGTTGAGGGGGCTAAAGCTAAAGTTTTATATGTAAAAAAGAATAACTATAAGATTGATAGTATTTCATTTCATAGATGGCCTAAAGAGTTTGATGATATTTTAAAAGTTGATTATGATAAAATGATTGATAAATATTTTATATCAAAGATTGAAACACTTTTAGAATCTATGAATAAACAACATTTGTTGAATTATCATGCACAAGGTGTTGTAAATGCTTTCTTTTAGAAGATAAGAGATATAGGAATAAATGAAATAAGATTTAATAAAATTTTCAAATATTATATTAGAAAAAGTTAGAACTACTAAAAAAATATATACTAATGGTTAAGGAATTTTTAATATATTCTGATGGTTTAATAATATTAAATATTGATCAGTTAAATTTAGCAGAAATGTGGGTTAGGGGCCAAATGAACAATATTATAGTGATTATATGTTTATGAAAATGAATTTGTATGCTTACAATCCTCATTGTATAGTAGAGAAAATGTTTATGAAATAATAGAATATGCTAAAATTAAAAATGTTAATTATATAATAAATGATTGTTCAAACGAGGCTAAATTACAACAACAAATGATGAAAGAAGTGAATCCATTATAGAGGAAGATATGGTAAATGTTTGGGATTATGTAGGAAAAGTAAATGCTATATGTGTAACTACCAATGGATTTGTTAAGTCTAATGGTAGATGTGTTATGGGTCGTGGTATTGCGCTTTCAGCAAGAGAAACATTTAATGATATTGATTTAGAACTTGGTAAATTGATATTAAAATATGGAAATATATGCCAAATAATAAGATATGAGAAAGGTACAGCAGTAGTTTCATTTCCAGTAAAGAAAGATAAAGAAATTATGTCGGAAAAAACACAACTTGTTTCCCATATGTTGGGTAGGTTTAAAGAAGGTGATGTTGTTCCGGGTTGGTCTTTGAAAGCAGAACTTTCTATAATAGAAAAATCAGCTAAAGAACTATTAAACCTTATTAATACTTATAACTGGAAATCAGTTATAATGACTAAGCCAGGATGCTTTAATGGCGGTTTAGATTGGTCTGATGTTAAACCAATAATAACAAGAATATTAGGTAGTCATGTTATTGTTATATAATAAATTACCTTGTTCAGTTAGGAGGATTTCACCTGCCACCCCATTTCAACCCTGATAGCCGTCAGACAAGCTTTGATAGCTGCAAGCTCTGCGGTAGTCGCTTTATTTCTCTTGGCAGCCTAGACTTGAGTATCATCAATCAACTTCTTGATGAAATAGCCCAACGCTCCAATCAATATTGGAGTAGAAAAAAATTCCAAGTCATTAACGGCTCAGACATCTATTAAGTCCTCCGT
>ERZ795049.6372-NODE-6372-length-10375-cov-7.260174_pt1 | contig 10375 bp, 9 predicted proteins | sample MGYA00375133_ERZ795049 | MGnify/ENA primary metagenome ERZ795049 (study PRJEB30178, sample SAMN05720147) | activated sludge metagenome | isolation source: anaerobic digester from wastewater treatment plant | place: Japan | collected 2015-04-20 ...
CTGGAGCTTGTTTTTAAATATTAACCGTTCAAAGATTTTCTTTGGACACTAGTGAGTTTATAAGATTTATATGAAAAACAAGTCTGGGCTTCCTTTTGATGCAGGGATTCGTATTGAAGTGGCCGGTAAGCGCATCTTCGTAAAAATGCCCAAAAGGGACGCCGATGTGCAATTTGTTCGTTCTTTTCGCTTTGCCTATTGGGATGCCGGGGCCTATCTTTGGGTTATTCCTCATTACAGGAATAATCTGGACCTGTTGAAAGAATATTTTGCAGAGCGTCTTGTGGAGTGTAAGGAGATGCAAGCTTTGGATGCTACCGGATCTGTAACTGCAAAAATAAGGGCAAACGAAAATGAGCTACTGATTATCCAAACATCCGCCGGCAGATTGAGATTGATTCTTTCCTACAATGTTGAATTCAGCCGCTTGATCCAGGAAATTCCTTATTGTCGTTGGGATTCCAAAAACCGGTGGTGGTCAGTACCTTATTCAGATAAGATTATTCAAAGGCTTAAAGAAATTGCTCTTGGTCTGGATCTTCAGTTCCGCCTGGAACAAGAAGAACAGGGGAATAAAGGCAAGCCACGCCTGAATCCTTTTGATGTGCCCAACTACAGACCCTGCCCGGAGATCTATAAATTGAAACTTAGAGAACTCCGCTACAGCGAACATACTATAAGAAGCTATACTAATCTTTTTGAAGAGTTCATAAATTATTATCACCGTTTTGACATTGATCGCATTGACGAAACTATGATTACGGCTTTTTTACGATATCTGGTAATTGAGCGTAAGGTGTCGATATCCTATCAGAATCAGGCAATTAATGCCATCAAATTTTACTATGAGCGTGTCCTTGGCGGACAGCGAAAGGTCTATCTGGTGGATCGCCCCAGATCGGAAACCAAATTGCCGGTGGTGCTCAGTCAGGAAGAGGTCTGCGAGATTTTGAAAGCAACAGTCAACCTGAAACACAAAGCGATTCTTATGACGATTTATTCTGCCGGCTTGCGCATCAGTGAGGCAATTCAGCTGAAAGTCAGTGATATCGATTCGCAACGTATGCAAATCAGAATTACCCAGGCCAAAGGCAAGAAAGACCGCTACACCTTGTTGGCTGCGAAAACATTAGATCTTTTGCGCCAATACGTTCGCTTGTATAAACCAAAACTGTGGTTGTTTGAAGGACAAAAAGGGGAGCAATATTCCAATCGCAGTATTCAGGCTATCTTGAAGGCTTCCCTGTCTAAAACAAAAATTCAAAAAAGAGTCACAGTACACACCCTGCGACATAGTTTTGCCACCCATCTGCTGGAGAATGGTACAGATCTGCGCTACATTCAAAGTCTGTTAGGACATGGAAGCTCAAAGACTACCGAAATTTATACACACGTCACCACCAGAGGTTTTGAGCAAATAAAAAGCCCCCTGGACAGATTAAATTTGTAGAAATCTTCGAAAAAAGAAGTATAAATACAATTAATGTGTATTTTTGTTAGTCATTTACTGAACCAAAAGCAAGCTGTTTATTAAATTAGCTTGATTTGAATGAGGTTAATAAACAGATAATTAATAACATAATAACACAAAATACCCCGATTATGCATGGTTTATCTTCGGCTTATGACGGACTCTCGAAAATGCTTCTTTTGAACTGCGTCGGGGTTATAAATAAAGTTGATATATACGCAATGCGTTTATTGGGGTGTTGTACGCAAGCTGAAAAAAGAGCCAGCCGCACAATAGGCACATTTGGTTTTTGCCTAGACACAAAGCCAAAAGCTGAAAAACCAAAAGAGCCTAATTTTAGCCAACGCTCGACTGAAACAAGAATATTAACCGAAAGGAATAAAAGATATAAATGAAACTGTACGAAGAATTAGAAAAACAGCTCAAAAACGAACCCAACTTTGTGAGCGACAATGGAGAACTGAAAAAGTGGGTGGTGATAAACAAAGCTCAAAACTTTGATGGCGAACTGATAGCCTTGCTATTGGACAACCCAGAGCTGAAAGCAAAATTCTTTGTGGACGCAAAAGGCACGTTGATTTTTAATCAAAACCTATTTGTGCAATTTCTGGAACAGAAAAACTACCTGAACGACAGCTACACCCAATACAAAAACAAGGTTGGACTGACCATTGGTGGCAAATACCTGAAACAACGCAATGAAGTTGCCTTGGTATGGCCATTTAAAGACTGCATACTGGAAGGCGGACAAAGCAGAGAAGAAGATAAACGAGAAGAAATATTTTTCAACGAAATACTGGCACAGGACGAAATAACCCAGCTACTCGAACCTAAAGTGCTGACCAACGCAAAAGTGTTTGATAAAGACGGTGAACACGCCTTTAGCAGTTTTACTCGTGATGCTGAAATGAACAAAAAAAGAGGACTGCCCGAAGACACTATTACTGACAACCTGATTATCAAAGGCAACAATCTTTTGGCTTTGCATTCACTAAAAAAGGAATTTGCAGGAAAGGTAAAACTGATTTACATAGACCCGCCTTACAATACAGGAAACGATTCTTTCGGTTACAACGATAATTTCAACCGCTCCACGTGGTTAACATTTATGCGAAACAGATTATTATCTGCAAAACAATTATTAAAACCTGAAGGCATAATCTGTGTTCAATGCGATGATAACGAAAATGCGTATTTAAAAATCTTAATGGATGAACTATTTCCAAATGGATTTTTAAATAATGTCGCAGTAAAAATGAGCGAAGCAAGTGGCGTTAAAATGAATCACGCAAAAGGCAGATTTCCAAAATTGAAAGAGTACATATTGATTTATAAAATGCCAAGTTTTAAAGGTTTCATTACTGTTGATAAGTATGAACAGAAAGAATGGGACTCTGAGAATAATATTTTCGTAGAAAATCTTACTCAAGAACAAAGGGACAAACTCATCGAACTTGAGGCAAAAGAAACTAATGATGCATCTGACGTAAAGACAGCCAACGACATTTTAAAAAAGGCAAAAAAGGTATCACTATCATCTAAGTTAAAAGAACTTGATTTTGAAACAGAAGATTTAAGAAATGAGTGGCTATTTAAAAACAGCTATCGAATTATTAAGACAGCAGGTTCTTCAAGTCTTGCAACATTAGTAAAGAAGTTGGATAAAGTACCGAATCAAGATATTGCTGCCGCAGTTTCAAAAAAAGGAATTTTATTTTTCTATATCACAGATTTTAACCGTGAAACAAAACAACCAAGATTACAGGTGATTTTTGCAGACTCAAATATTTTTAAAAATCCTTGTGATTTTTGGCAAGACATTAAAACTACAGGAGCTATTGCGGATGAAGGTGGGGTAAAGCTTAGCAATGGGAAAAAACCAGAAAAAATCCTTTACCGATTGATAAAAATGATTACCGAAGGTAATGATATTGTACTGGACTATCATTTAGGTAGTGGAACAACAGCAGCAGTAGCCCATAAGATGAAAAGACAATACTTGGGAGTAGAGCAGTTGGATTATGGAAATAACGATAGCGTTATTCGTTTAAATAATGTTATCAGAGGTGACGACACAGGTGTTTCTGTCTACGAAGATGTAAACTGGAAAGGCGGAGGTTTATTTACCTATCTCGAACTCAAAAAATACAACCAAGCTTTCATTGAACAGATTGAAGAAGCTAAAGACACTAAAGCTCTTTTGGCAATTTGGGAACAAATGAAAGCCAAAAGCTTTTTGAGCTATAATGTGGACATCAAAAAACAGGAAGCACACATTGAAGACTTCAAAGCACTTAGCCTAAAGGAACAGAAACAACACCTTTGCGAATTACTGGACAAAAACCAGTTGTACGTAAACCTTTCCTCACTCAACGATAACGACTTTGAATGCACGGATGAAGAAAAGCAAGTAACTCAGGACTTTTACCAAATAAAAACCAAGTAGCACTATGGCTTATTTATACAATACCATCGTGCAGGAGTTTGGCAAAAGAGAACTTGCACGTACCGAAGTGCCCAACACCATTTTAGACAACCTTCGCCCAGGTTACGGTCAGCGACCTTATCAGATTGAGGCGTTCCAACGTTTTATACTTTGCTACAACGAAGATTTTGAGGGCAAGCCACACAAACCTTTTCATCTGCTTTACAATATGGCAACAGGTAGTGGTAAGACCTTGATAATGGCGGGCTTGATGCTTTACCTCTATGAAAAAGGGTATCGTAATTTTCTGTTTTTTGTGAACAGCAACAACATCATTAAGAAAACCAAAGACAATTTCCTGAATCCTCAAGCCAGCAAATACCTATTCAACAACAAACTGGTGGTTGATGGCAGAGAGGTACTTATCAAAGAAGTTGAAAACTTTGAAGAGGCTGACACGGAAAACATCAACATTAAGTTTACCACCATTCAGCAATTGCACATTGACCTGAACAACACCAAAGAGAATAGCATCACCATTGAGGATTTTAAGGACAAGAAAATTGTTCTGATTGCAGATGAAGCTCATCACCTGAGTTCGGCAACCCGAAACAACGGAGATTTATTTGGCAGTTGGGAAGGCACGGTAATGGAAGTGCTGAAGGCCAACTTTGACAATATCCTTTTGGAGTTTACCGCAACATTGGATTATGAAAGTCGGGAGATTGCCGAAAAATATCAGGCCAAGGTTATTCACAAATACGACTTGGCTCAATTTCGTTTAGACAAGTATTCGAAAGAAATCAATCTGGTTCGATCGCTCTATGAAGAACAGGAACGAGTTATTCAGGCTTTGATTCTCAATTTGTATCGTCAGGAATTGGCGACATCCAACAACATCAATCTAAAGCCTGTAATTCTATTCAAAGCCAAACGCACTATTGCGGAATCTGAGCAGAACAAAACTAACTTTCACAAACTAATTGAGGAATTTTCGGCAGAAATGGTGGAGAACATACAGCAAACTTCTACTGTACCAATCGTTCAAAAGGCATTTCAATTTTTTGAAGGCAAAGGCATTTCAAGTAACGAGATAGCCAAACGAATCAAAGCCAACTTTAAGGAAGAAAACTGCATCAGTGCGAATAATGACGCAGAAGCAGAAACCAATCAAATTTTACTAAACACTTTGGAAGATGAGAACAATCCAATCCGTGCCGTTTTTGCCGTTCAGAAATTGAATGAAGGTTGGGACGTTCTGAACTTGTTCGATATTGTACGTTTATACGAAGGGCAAAATACTGGTGGAAGTAATAGAGGCATTGGGAATACTACAATTTCAGAAGCCCAATTGATTGGTAGAGGTGCAAGGTACTTTCCATTCAAATTGGAAGAGGGTCAAGACCCTTTTACCCGAAAGTTTGATGATGATGTTTCCAACGACCTAAAAATCCTTGAAGAACTTTATTACCACACCAAAGAAGACAGCCGTTACATTTCCGAATTGAAACAGGCGTTGATTGATACAGGAATTTATGAAGATGATGAAAATTCTATACAACTTTCATTGTTCCTAAAACCTGAATTTAAGGAAACAGACTTTTATAAAACTGGTCAAGTTGTATTCAACAAAAAGGTTGAAAAGAGTTACGCCAATGTAAAATCATTCGCTGATTTGGGCGTAAAGAAAAAGAACTTCAGCTATACCCTTTCATCTGGAGTTGGACGTATGACAGGCGTATTTACCAAAGAAGAAGAAAACGGTGATACAGGCAAGATTGAGCAAAAGGACATTTCGGTAAAGGACATTCCAAAACACATCATTCGCTTTTCCTTATCGCAAAATCCATTTTACTACTTCGACAGTTTGGAGAGATATTTTCCGAATGTTGAATCCTTATCCAATTTCGTGGAAAGTGAAGATTATCTGAGTGGTTTGGAAATAACTTTTAACGGAACGAAAAGCCGTTTGGGAAATATCGACCATCAAGATTATTTATTTGCCATCAATGGTCTTCTTGACACAATTGAAATGGAGATAAAGTCGAACCTGACCGAATACGAAGGTTCGAACTACGTTAAAGATTACGTCCACAAAGTATTCAAAGACAAAGAGATTAAGGTTTACAAAGACAGCGAGCGAGCAGACGGACAATTAGATGTGGTGAGCGAACCCGAATGGTACGTTTACAACGCTAATTATGGAACAAGTGAAGAAAAGGAATTTGTAAAAATGTTCGCCAGACGTTTTGAGCATTTAGAGAAAAAGTACACCAATATCTATCTGATACGAAATGAAAGAGAACTGAAAATATTTGACAAGTTGGGTCGTGCTTTTGAGCCTGACTTCATTCTCTTCTGCAAACAAAAAGACGGAGAAGAACTGACCTATCAGGTGTTTATTGAGCCGAAAGGTGCTCATCTGGTTGCAAACGACAAATGGAAAGAAGACTTCCTGAAAGAGATTAGGGAAGAAAAGAAAACCATAAAGATTGACACGGACAAATACCTGATTACGGGCGTACCGTTCTACAATAATGCAAACGAGAATGAATTTAAAGACACATTAGAAACAACATTGAATGAATAAGCCAACGCTAAAGTGATACACATTTGCAAGCCGCGCAAAGCCAAGCTTGCAAAAGAGTATGCCTTTGCCGACCCGAAAAAAAGAAAGCCAGCGTACAACATTGGCTATACGTAATGCGGGTGAAAATGCTGATATGAAGGTAATTGCATTAAATAAACTAACTGCTAAACGGAAAGTGAAGTGCCTTGAAATCCCGCACTACGCATAGCCGAGACCGTTATGTGCAATTTTAAACAGACTAACAATAAACTTATGAATTTAAAAAATCTAACTTCACTTTTGTTCTTACTTTTGATTAGTGCCAATATTTTTTGTCAATCGAACCTTGATAAAAAAATTAGGATTAATGTACATGTAGTTGGACTTCAAGATAATGAAAAATACTACCTAAATAGTGTCAATAAAGCTGGAATTGATTCAGCATTGGTAAATGACGAAACCTTATCATTTTTATATCATGGAGAGCCTAATGCATTCATCATATCCACAAAACCTGATATGGGTTCCGATGGCTCCAATAAATTATTAGCAATGTTTATTTCAGGTGAGGGCGACATCACAATAAGAGGTCATGCTGATAGTTTGCAAAATATCGCTATATCTGGCTCTAAAGTCAATGATGAAATTATGAGTTTCAATGAGAAAATTTATATGCCTTTAAGAAATACCTTGAATTCTATTCCTTTTAGTGATACCGAAAAACGAGATAGTATAGAAAATAAAATAACAAGTTCATGTAAAACCTTTATTGAACAGCATTCAAATTCATATTCTGGACTTTTAATACTTTACCAACAAATTTTAAATAAGGATTTTACTGAGAAAGAAGCAAAAATGCTGTTGACACTTTTCGAACATAATTATAAGGACTCATATTACTTTAAAACTTGTATAGAGATATTAGACAATGTGAAGCAGATTGAGGTTGGTAAACAAGCACCTAATTTTTCAAGTCTAGATATAAATAGCAAAGTTGTGACACTAAGTGATTATAAAGGTAAATATGTCTTAGTTGAATTTTGGTCTTCATGGTGTGGACCATGTATATCAGAAATGCCATTTTTAGTTAATGCTTATAATGAGTATAAAAACAAAGGCTTCGAAATCATTGGTGTTTCATTAGATACGAACAGAGATAAATGGAAAAGGACAATAAAAGAGAAAAATTTATCTTGGACGCAAATTTCAGATTTTAAAGGACAACAAAATGAAATTGCTATGCTATACTGTGTTAGCGCTATTCCTAGTAGTTTCCTGATTAACCCAGAAGGGGTAATCATTGAGATAAATTTAAGAGAATATCAGCTAACTAAGAAACTTGAAGAAATTTTTAGTAAATAAAAAAAGCACATAACATCATGTATAAAACATTGGGGTTTAGGTGGTTATTTGAAGTGTTCTACCCCGCATCAGCTTTTGCAACGACAGACAGGGATGAAGCCCGCAATCCCCAACGTTTCATACATGTGACCGTTATGTGCTATGCCGAAAGAACAAAATATTAAATGAATATAGACCAAATAATTGATAAAATATATTTACTTCCAAACACCTCGAAACAGGAACTCAAACAAAGTATAACCCAAGTTAATTTCCCAAAAGGACATATTTTATTAAGAGCCGAAAAAGTTGAGCGAAGCATTTTCTTTATGAAAAAGGGAATTGCCCGAATTTATACCAATACGGTAGAAAATGAAATAACGTTTTTATTCTGCAAAGAAGGAGACACAATTGTTTCTATGAAAAGCTATGTCCTAAATCAAAAAGGTTATGAAAAATGTTGAATTATTGGAAGATTCCGAATTATACGAGTTGAAAACTGAAAAACTTCAGAAACTTCTTGAAAAAGACATCCATATTGCAAATTGGGCAAGAAAATTTGCAGAACAAGAACTCATAAAAACGGAAGAACGGTTTATTTCTCGACAATTCCGAACAGCAAAAGAACGATATAGAGAACTTTTAATTGACAATCCCGATTTAATTCAGCGGGTTCAGTTGGGTTATATTGCTTCTTATTTAGGAATAACTCAAGTAAGCCTAAGTCGAATCCGAGCCGATATAAAATAAATTCATTTTTTATCATTTGTAAAAAGAAATCCTGAATTCAATTCTGAACTTTGCACAAAAAATTTAGAACAAAATGAATTGGATTATTTTAATCGTTGCAGGCTTATTTGAAGTAGCTTTTGCATCGTGCTTAGGAAAGGCAAAAACTGCCACAGGAAATGAAGTTTATTTATGGTATGTAGGGTTTATAATCGCACTTGCAATAAGTATGACTCTCTTGGTAAAAGCAACCCAAACACTGCCAATTGGAACAGCTTATGCTGTTTGGACAGGAATTGGAGCAGTCGGAACAGTTTTAATCGGAATATTAGTTTTTAAAGAACCCGCAACATTTTTACGATTGCTATTCATAACGACTTTAATCGGCTCAATTATTGGCTTAAAAGTCGTGTCAAGCTAAGGAATAAAGATGCACAAGCACATAACATCGGTTTTGCGAAAGAGCGGGTTATCGTCTCCGTTCAAGATTTTTACTAAATTTGAAATTCCGTCTTCGCTTGGAAGTTTTGGGATTAAAGTCCGCTCCCTCGCAAAGCCGAGAACCGTTAGCCATTATTGCAGAAAAACCCGATAACCTCATTAAACTATGAATAGTAGACAAAAATCAAAAGAATGGAAAATTCCTCGACATACGGAATTTGAATCAGAATTAAGAAATTCTTCTTCTGAATGGTTTCAAAAAAACAACTTTCAAGTTCACAATAAAATGCCTTATTGTTTAGATTCATTAGAAAATTGGAAAAACAATATTATTCTAGCTGAAGTTGCTGCGTATATTGATAATTTTAAAAATGAAAGTGAAAAGAAAAACAAACCATTTCCACTTCATAAATACGCTCATCATGGTTTGAGTAGTCAAGCAATGGTATTCAATTTAATCGGACCACTGATTACAAGAAATGATTTGAATCCTCTAACAGACTTGTTAAAATTAAAAGGAATTGATTGTAAAATTAATAATGCTCATTTTGAATATGAAGATAGAAATGTTTTTAATGAAGATACTGGACAACCGACATCAATTGATTTAGTACTATTTGATACTGAACAAAAACCAAGAGTTTTTATAGAAAGCAAATTAGTTGAAGCCGAATTTGGCGGGTGTTCTGTTTTTACAAAAGGAGATTGTGCTGGGCGAAATCCGATAAATGATTTGCAAGAGTGCTTTTTGCATTTTATCGGAAGAAAATACTGGTATCTAATTGAAAAATATGGTTTTAATGAAAAGATTAAAAACGAAAAAATTTGTATATTAGTAAATTATTATCAGTTTTTCAGAGAAATCTTGTTGAGTATTGATAAAGATGGATATTTTGTTTTACTTTCAGATGAACGAAGTCCAGTCTTTAATTATCAAAAAGAAGGAAAAGTAAGAGGTCTAATTCCTTTACTTAGGGAATTTGTCCCAGATAAATATAAGGATAGAATTATATTAGTTACTATTCAAGAAATTGTTAATTCTATTGAAAGTACTAATCGACATAATGATTGGATAAATGAATTTAAAGTAAAATACGGAATAAAATAGCAACAAATGGCTAACAAACGCTCAAGCCTCATGGCAGTAATTCTGCAAGGTGTTTCGTTCTTTCTCGCTTGTGTAGTTCTCTATCGGCTGACAGAACGAAGTCCACGAATTACTGCCACGAAGGCCTAGCGTCAACCGTTAGCAACCATAATAAGAGAACAGCCAACAACAATATAAATTACTTTATGAACAATACTTTCATCATAGTTTTACTTTGTATTTGGTCTTTTATCTTGATAAAATCAAGTTTATCTCAAAATAAGAGACAGAAAGATTTAAATAATAAAGACA
>ERZ795049.6377-NODE-6377-length-10368-cov-3.558131_pt1 | contig 10368 bp, 5 predicted proteins | sample MGYA00375133_ERZ795049 | MGnify/ENA primary metagenome ERZ795049 (study PRJEB30178, sample SAMN05720147) | activated sludge metagenome | isolation source: anaerobic digester from wastewater treatment plant | place: Japan | collected 2015-04-20 ...
AAACAAATAAATTAGATGCTTATTTCTATTTTTTCTCTATTGAAGAATTCCAAGGTAATTATATTGTGGATTTAGGTCGGTTTTTATTTATTATAGATAAGGATTCATTATCAATTATAGATACCGTTAAAACGGATATTTTATGTATTCATCCTGTTGGTAATTTATTGAAGTTAAATGATAGTGTTTTTATTCGTTCAGCCGATTTTTCAAATTCAACTCCTGAAGTATTTGAAAGAGATATGGCTATTCTTTTTTATAATAAACAATTTGAAGTATTCAAACAAGTTCAAGTTGGACAAGTGGGCTATTTTGATGAATATGGATATTCAAATTTAGATTTTATTACAAAGGATTCTATTTACTATGCGTATTCTACACGTTTATCCAGTCCAAGTATACCGGTTGAGGCTTCATCGGTGAGCATTGCCTGCATGAATGAAAAAGGAGAAAAACATTTTGATTATCAATTTAATATTCCAGAAGATTTGAATACGGTAAAACGTATTTGTGGAATTATTGCTACTTCAGATGGGGGGTGTCTTGTTCACGGAATTTCTATTCGATATACATATGAAGGGTCAAACGACACAGGTCAATTTAAAGGATTTTTGCTTAAATACAATCCTCAATGGCAAAAAGCTTCCATAACGGAATTGCCTAAACAATATGAAATAGCTGTATATCCAAACCCGGCATCCAATCAAATTGTTATATCTGGGAATGAAGTTCAAATGCTGGATGTTTTTGTTTATACAATTACAGGGCAAAAAGTAAAACAAGTTGTTGTAAACGCTACCCAAACAACCATAGATGTTAACGACTTATCTGTTGGAATGTATATTCTAAAAATCAATACTAAGCAAGATATTCTTACAAGAAAAGTACAGATAATAAAATAAATGATTTAAGTAAAGGATTTAATATAGTTGGAAAAGGAATTAATATCACCAAAAAAATCATTAAATAAATATTCGCATGAAAAATATTGTTTTATTATTTTTATTAGGATTCATTTTTTATACAATTGATTTGTCAGCCCAAAACTTGGATGTTAAAGTACTTCCCGTATGGGACGGTACAACAGAAGAGATAATTGCCGTAAACGATACATTTAAAATTACCAATCCAAAACAATTAGCTTGGATTTCGGAACAACATGTATTATGGAATAATCATAAATTTGAAAATAAAGTAATATTTTTAATGAATGATATAGATTTGGAGGGTGTTAGTACGCCTCCCAAATCATGGGTTCCGATAGGTTTAAGTCTAAATAATAAGTTTATTGGAAATTTTGACGGAAATAATAAAAAGATTTTGAATTTGTATATAGATATTTAATGCCCTCTTTTTAAACAATAATAATATGACACGGAAAAGTATTTTATTTGTTTTTTTAATGTATTTTATGAATAATATTTATTCCCAAAATACATGTGATACCTTGAAATGGCAATGTACAGGAATGTATTTTTGTGAGAATACTACTGTTGTCGATACACTTCCACAAATGCAAATAGATCAGTCGATTTATCCTGATTTGCAGTTTAAATGTGTTTATAAAAACATGAGTAATCAAACATATTATGTAGGAGAAGAGTTGACAGTGCCTATTTATGTAAACATTTCATTAAAAGATGTCGGTTTTATCGGATATGTGAAAATACCTATGAAAGTAGTATTAGATAAAGATATCATTCCTATGGGTACCGTAACTTCTATTTCAGATAAATCAAATATTAAACAATTTATATTTGATCCTATTGAAGAACAATATGGCGATAATTGGTATAACCTTATTGATTTTTGTAGAGTAAAAGCCTATGTGGATGGTACAACGACAGATGGTAGATTTTCTGATTCAATTTATTATACATATGCTTATTCAACGGATATAACTTTTAAAAGTCCGGATAATATAGCATCCCATTGTATTGAAAAGAATATTGCATGCTTCCCAAATCCTGCTTCTTTTGTATTGACTATTGAAAGCAAAGATCTTATTATAGAGAATATTTGCTTTTATGATATTTTAGGTAAAAAATTAAAATGTATACAAGTGGAAGCAAATAAAACCGTTATTGATATCGATGACTTACCGATAGGTATGTATATAATAATAATAACAACGGCCGAAGGTATGTTGACACGCAAGATACAAGTGGTAAGATAAATACCCTTTTAAGTAAAGTATTTAATTTAAAATCTCCGCTGTGTCGTTTTTCTATTGTAGATTATTAAACCCTACCTCACCAGCGTCATTTCTTCAACAAGGTGTTTGGCACCGGCAAATTTATCGATGATAAACAGCACGTAACGAATGTCAACGGAGATGTTACGGCATTGGTCGGGGTCGTATTGGATGTCGCTCATGGTGCCTTCCCAGCAACGATCGAAGTTTAAACCCAGTAAATGTCCTTCGGCATTGAGTATCGGACTGCCCGAATTGCCGCCCGTGGTGTGGTTGGTGGCGATAAAAGCAACCGGCATTTCGCCTTTGGCATTGGCATAAATGCCGTAGTCTTTCTTTTGATAAAGTTCCTTGAGTTTATTTTCAACTACATAATCGTAGATATCGGGATTTTCTTTCTGCATAATTCCTTCAATGGTTGTGTAATACAGGTATTCAACACCATCGGAAGGGTAGTAACCGTCGACTTTCCCGTAGGTTACGCGCAAAGTGAGGTTGGCATCGGGATAAAAAGTCTTTGCAGGCTGCATTTCCATCAATGCCGCTGTCCATATCCTTTCCAAACTGTCCATGCTTTCGCGTAAACCGATTAAACGGGGATAGGTTTCCTCGGCATATTGTAAACGTAAAGGATAAATCAAACGCAAAGCAATATCGTTTTCTAAAGTCTTATATTGCGACGGTTTAAGTCCGCTGAGGAAGTTATTTAGTTTTTCTTGGTTGGCGAAAATCGAGCGTTTATATACCTCTTCGGCCATGGTTTGAATGTTGCCCTTGTATTTTTTAAGTATTTGCGTGAATTCATCCGGTAAAGTTTTTTTATCCACTTGATTGTAATACGCTTGCATTAACAGGACAAATATTTCTTTGTCAAGATTCACATTGTAGTTTTTATAAAATCCTTTGGCTACATTCGCATACTTATCCCTGAGTTTTTGTAAGGCGTCTTCCTGCATAACGGGATTGGTTTTGCATTCGTTGATTAAGGAAACGAAATTCATGGCAAAGGACAACAGTTCAATGTTCACCACACTTTCTCGGAAATAGGTGGCACTTGCATTGAGGGGGGTAAAGGATGAATAGAAACTTTCAAATGCGGGGAGCAATCCTTCATACCTGCTTTTGCGACTTTTTTCTTGCTTTATCCATTCCGTAAACTGTGCTTCAAGGGCTTTCTTTTGATTGATAACATCCAGTCGCTTCAAGCCTTTGGTTTCGCCTATCCATTTTTTCCAGCCGTTGGCAATGCCCGCGGCTTTGGCCGCGTATTGAATGCGGGTTAAACGATCGCTGTTCATATAGCGTTTTATGATATTCAATCGTTGGGTGCGTAAATCAATGGCAATAGGATTGATATGGTTTTGAATCATGTCGACATTCCACGAAGTGATGAATTGTTGGGTGGTGCCGGGATATCCGAACACAAAGGTGAAATCTCCTTTTTCATATCCTTTCAAGGAGATACTCAGGTGTTTTTTAGGTTTATAAGGAATGTTGTCTTTGGCATAGGGGGCAGGTTTCCCGTCTTTACCGGTATAGATACGAAAAACGGAGAAATCGCCTGTATGTCGGGGCCACATCCAGTTGTCGGTATCGCCACCAAACTTTCCGATATTGGAAGGAGGTGCTCCTACTAAGCGGATGTCTTTAAAGACTTCGTTTACAAATAAGATATATTGATTTCCGCCGTAAATGGGTTTTACCACGGCCGTATAGTGCGTGCCTTCAACGGCTTTTCGGATAATCTCCGCTATGCTTTTATTGATGGCATTTTCTCTTTGTTCTTCCGTCATAAAATCCGGACAAACATCCATCAACACTTCTTTGGTAACATCTTTCATATATACCAATAGGGTAACAGTAAGACCCGGTGCAGGCAATTCTTCTTCCATCTTCATTGCCCAAAAACCGTTGGTGAGGTAATCTTTTTCCAGGCTACTGTGTGATTGAATGCTGCCGTAACCGCAATGATGATTAGTGAGTAACAATCCCTTATCGGAAACGATTTCACCGGTACATCCGCCGCCGAACAATACGATGGCATCTTTTAAACTTCCTTGATTCACGCTGTAAATGTCTTCGGCTGTTATTTTCATGCCTTTTGCCTGCATGTCTTTCTCATTCATTTGCTGCAATAAATAAGGCAACCACATGCCTTCGTCGGCTTTGGCCGGCATAATCAAAAAGGCTACTATCGCCAGTATGCTAAATTTCTTCATCAATCCCATGGTGTTTAATGTTTAAAAAATCGATTGCAAAGGTACATCAAATTATCCAATTGCACATGTTCGTCTGGAAAATTCTTTGTATTAATTTTGGAAAGAGAGTGTTCCATTGAATGACATTTTATTGTGCCGAGTTCCGTGTGCCGAGAAAAGGTGGATATGGTTTAATAATAAGAAATGCAGCAACGGATTCATTATTGATGCGCATCAAATTCACACCTACTTTCTTATACGGCAGTTATACTGTATGTTAAGTACCTTAAAAATTTGATGCGCATCAAAAGTTAAAAACATGCACCCACGGAAAAAATCCGTGCACACACGGATTGAAATCCGCGCATTCACGGATGAGTATCCGAACGTTCATGGGTTTTTTACGTGCATGCCGTTTTTCAATCCGATGGAAAATTGATTAATTTTGATTACTGGCAAAATAAAACATTCCGCCAGGAATGATAAGCCCGGTAGAAAAGGGAAAAAGGTAGAGGGTGGCATGGCGAAGGTATGCCAAGAACCAATGAGATAAAAGGAAGAAAATAGGGGGATAAGATATTCTAATAATCAAGAATATAAAAATAATTTTAAGCGTGTGTGTAGATATTGGGTATGGGTCTTGTTGTTATTTTACGCTGTTTTCAATTATTCCGATTTCTTCTTCTGTCAAATCATAAAGTTTATAAACTAATTGGTCAATTTGCTTTTCGAGCTTGCTTATATCGCTGTATGGAGATTGTTCTTTTTGGGATATAATGGCATCGACCAAAGTTGATACTTCCATTTCCTGTGATTCAGTGGGATAGGGTATAGGTACTTGTTCGAGGAAGGCTTTCTTATAGCGTATTTTTCCAACCAGTTCGCCGCCCATATAAAATGTTTTAAACAAAAATGTTACGCACTTAGAATTCAGCAAAGCTGTTAAATATTTCAATTTTTCTCCTGACATGAAAAAGACTGTGGCTTCGGGATAATAGCCTTCTTCGTCATAAAAGAATTGCGGTTCGCTGACGATTTCCGAAAAGATGATTTTTGGTTTTTCGAATTCAGCTATATAGCTACAGGCACGAAGTTCCCACCAAAAGTCTCCCTGATCTTCTCTCTTTTCCGCTTTTTCTTTAAAGGGTAATAAATGCATGGCAACATCCTTGTGCATATGGCTGAAAAACGCCCAAGCCTGATCAAATTCCATAAAACCATATCTTGGTACCGGTTCCATCACTATACTGTCATCACCTTGGTTTGTTTTTATGGTATAACCTTTGGGAATGTTTAATATCCACAAGTTTTTGAAATCGGCATAATACTTTCGGGTGTCTCTCCCTCTTAAAATGGGCTTAATGAATTTTTGGTTGTTTGCTTCATCTGCTATTATCCTTTCTTTCGTTTTATCATCGATGATAAATGCTTCGTTTAATCCTGTTAACAGCCCTCTTCTGAAATTGATTTTCCAATCTTTGATTATTTTTCCACTTTTTTCGGCTTTGATTTTAATTCTTTCTATGGAAGGTTTTACAATATTCCATATTCCTTCGTCGACTGTTAAGGGGTAAATAGTATGGGCTTTAATATAATTATTAAAATGAATATTATTGTTATTAAAATAGTTGTCAGGCAAACGTATGCCTTTTAATGCCTGTTGATTTTTTTGTTTTAACAGCGAAATGATGCATGTATGTACGATGGCATTTTCGAAGAGTAAGTTTTGTCCAAAGTCGATAAGTTCTACAGGGTTGGTGTTTTCAATAATATATTTTCTTAATACTTGACCATAATTTGCTCTCATCCACTTGTTGGAAATAATAAAAGTGGCTATAGCATGCTTGGCTAATAATTGCTGTGAAAGTTCGATGAATAGGGCATAAATATCTCCTGTTGAAGTATAAGTAGTGTATTTATCTGCGAGCTGGCTTAATATGGAATCGGCCGATAAAGAATAATAAGGGGGATTCCCAATCACCACATCAAAACCTACAAAATCACCGTTATCGTCCAATACTTCGGGGAATTCAAAACGCCATTCAAATGCGTTTTCGTAAATTTTATTATTTTTTATTTCTTCTATTTGTGCCTCCAACTTCTGTATTTCGCTTGTTAATTTGGTCATTTTTATTTTCCAATCCTCTTTTTCATCTGCCGAAAGTTCAAACAGTTGTCCTTGGGTGGTCATTTTTATAAGTTCACCTTGAAGTTTCTTTAATCTTATTACTTTGGGGTCATTTGATGAAATTTCGCTTCTGAAATCCGATTTGATAGTAGCAATCAAGCGTTCCATTTCTCGTTTTTGTTCCTTGTTTTCGGCATTGCGGTAGGTAGCAACGGCAATACGGTAACTGTCGATGTTCCATTTGCTTTTTTTGAGTGCTTGCCGAAGGTCGGAATCGAGTGAAAAACGACTAATAAGTGAGTTGCCGCATTTGATGTTGATATCGATATTGGGAAGTGTTTCGAGTTCGGTTTCGTTTTTGTAGTAAGCATTTTTCAGAAGCTCAATCCATAAACGCAAACGACAAATTTTAACGGAATTGGGATTTAAGTCAACACCAAATAAACAGTTCTCGATTATTGTCTGTTTTTCGTGAAACAAGCATTCTTGTATGCGTCGACTCTCTTTATTGGTGGGATTGTATTCAAAGAGTTTGCCATCTTCATCGGTAATTATCAACTCGTCGTTTACCACTTCCACATGATATTCTTTCAATCTACGTCCTTCACGGTCTTGAAGTATTTTCAAATCACTTTTAATGGCAATAATTTCATTGAGAGCCGAAACTAAAAAATGTCCGGAACCTACGGCAGGATCACATATTTTTATTTGATTTATAATGTTGTTGGCTTCGTTCCTGTTTTCAATTTTATCATAAAGCGAATTGAAATCATGACAATTCCATCCTTTTGATTTATTGAATTTTTGAATTACAGCATTACGTATTGTTTCACGACACATATACATGGTGATGAAACCGGGAGTAAAAAACGAACCATCTTTATAACCGTTAATTTTCTCGAAAATCAAACCGAGAACAGAGGCATTGATAAGCGTTTTGTTTTCTTCCTGTATTTCTTCACTTCCTTCGCTAGCAAAATCATACGCGTTTAAGAATGCAAACAAATAAGCAAGCGTGTTCATATGCCCATTGCATTTTTTACCTGTTTCGTCTTTTAAAACTGTAGATGCACAGATAGGAATAGTCTTATCATCATTTAATTGACTGATAAAAAACGTAGCCTGTTCAATTTTCGTAGGCTCAAATAAAGAACTATTTAAATAAGGAATTTTCGAAAAACAATTCTTTACATCTTCGTTTCGTTCTTCCTGCCTTTTGGCAAGTACTTGAAAGAATAAACTGTTTAAGGCGTCGTAATCCTTAATTTTTTCTATTTTGAGAAATTCATAAGATTTGTCATCTTTGTGATAGGAACCCAATTGTGCTTCGAGTAACTTTAGAAATAAAATACGATTTATCCAAGTTATGCTCAACTCCAAAGCGATGTTAAATAGTTGTTCTTCTTTGTTTTTCCCAAAATGATTTGGTTTTTCTAAGTGTGAGATTTTATCGAGGCTGTCTAACTGAATTATGGCATTTTCAAGTAATGAACCTGTATTTCGTTCACCTGCTTTGTTTCTTTCGATTATTTTTTTACTTCCGTCTTTTGTTTCAGTCAATCCGATGATATGAAGTAATTCACTGTAAAAACGTTTATCAAGGCTGTTGCTGTCGTTTGCGAATGGAAGTTTTAAAAGATGTTCAGGCGATAAAATTTTAAATAATGCAATCAGCGAGTTGTCGTCTGTTTTGTCTGCATTGCGCAAAGTTTTTTGATAGTCCTGAATATTAAAGTAAGTGTATTCAATTTCAGAAATGATGCTATCAATAAACGGCTCTGCAATCTCTTTGTAAAATACGTCTGTTGTTTTCTTGCTAGCTTCAAAGTTCTCAAACTGTTTGACAAATGATTTGTTATGAGCAAAATGCCTTTCAAATATATGTTCATCAAAAATAAACCACTCATTAATGTTGGTTGCAATCAAATGTTTTATCTCAAGATTTTTATATGTGATACGCTCACGCATATAATACAATACCAATTCCTGAAATGCCTTGGTGTTCAGTTTTGTGGTGGTAATCATTTCGGATTTGTTGATAGGCTTTTTCGCTTCAATGATTACACCAACTGTTGAATTTGCATCTTGTCCGTTGTGGATAACAAGGTCGTTTCTGCCTTTGGTGTTTATAAAATGATTTTGCTTGTAGTAGGTATCTTTCAGAAAATCACTCACAAGGTTTTTGTGAAACTCTTCCGTTTCATTATCATTGATTTTGTCGAGAAGCGAAGATAAGTTGGTTTTGAAATGCTCGATTTCAGTCCTGTTAGGTTTTACTTTCAGAAAGGCTTTGTTTAGTGCCTTCCGAGGTTTTAAAATTCGTATTTCCATTGATAAAAATCAGTTTATTATAAATATCCACAAACGTTTAATGAGCGAATCAGCAATAAAACAAATTTTGAATAAAGAAAATTACATTAAATCATATTATTTCTTATTGTTATAAATACTGCTGATTTGCGTAATTTGATTGCAAAGGTACATCAAATTATCCAATTGCACATGTCCGTCTGGAAAATTCTTTGTATTAATGTTGGAAAGAGGGTGTTCCATTGAATGACATTTTATTGTGCCGAGTTTCGAGAAAATGGAACGCTGATAAGGCGGATGCAGCGGATTATTAATAAAGCTCTCATCTGTCCGCTATCAGTTTTTCAGTGCATTGTGTTAAGAATAATTATTAATTTGACAGTAAATTTTGATGAAAAATATTATTTTAACCGCAACAATATCAAAGACTTTTGTTCTAGTACTAGAACACCCCTTGAGAGAAGCTTGTCACAGAAATTCGCTGCTTTGTCACGAGAACGTCACAAGCGTGTCACGAGAATGTCACAATCGTGTCACGAGAACGAGAGAAGCATGTCAGGAAAACGTCACACGCTTGCCATTTTTTGTGTCAAACGTGTCACAAAGGGATCTCTAGCACTAGAACACCTTTGTATATGTTTCATTTACAATAACATATAAATGTCAATTTTTAACCCCAATTTTATATATGAAATTTGCCGAATTTTAATGGAATAGGTCAAAAGGTATCCAAACAGCCTTTATAATTTTTCTAATGTGGAATCCGGGTTTAAAAATAATGTTTTAAAAGAAAGTGGAGGAAAAACAATTACGAATTCCGGAAATACATGCAAATAGAAATGGCGAAACCCCAAAGGGGTGATATTGTTGTAGAATGATGTATGTGCCGAATAATAAAACCCCGAAGGGGTGATATTATATTTGATGATACCGAAAATGTATTTATACAATAATGTCACCCCTACGGGGTTTGTTTGTATTCGTATTTTCCTTTTTTTATAATAATGTCACCCCTACGGGGTTTGGATGTGTTTGTATTTGGCTGATTTTCTTTTTAATCATACATTTAGTGTCATTTATCAGATGCTTAACAAAGAAACTGTTGAAAAACATCCCGTCAGGAATGTTAAGCCCGGTAGAATACATGACAAAGATAGAAAACGGCATGCCGTAGGTATGCCAGGAATGGTCTAATATTTTAACACACACCTCAGGTTAATGCTTTTCCCTGTGGTTTTTGTGTTTGTTTCCAACCGTATGTTAAGAGTGGGGGCATAGATAAAGGCTTGTCGGGTAAAGCTGAGTGTGAGGTAGGCCGTTTCGTTGGGTGCTAGTATTTGTTTGTCGATTTGCAGATCAAAATGTTTGGAGTCTTTATGCCACCGGGTTATGTGTAAGGTGTCAGTGCTGAGATTCTTGATTTGTATGCGTTTAATATAGTTTGTAATTCCTTCGGTTGGTGTGAATGTCAAAACGCTGTCGGGGATGGAGATGTATAAATCTTTGGAATTTATATAGGTTGTGTCTTCATCATAACC
>ERZ795049.6389-NODE-6389-length-10352-cov-3.072448_pt1 | contig 10352 bp, 10 predicted proteins | sample MGYA00375133_ERZ795049 | MGnify/ENA primary metagenome ERZ795049 (study PRJEB30178, sample SAMN05720147) | activated sludge metagenome | isolation source: anaerobic digester from wastewater treatment plant | place: Japan | collected 2015-04-20 ...
GCGCGGTCCATCCATCATTTGAGCCTTCGGTCACATAAACCGGTCGTCGAAGTCAATTGTGCGGCAATTCCGGAAGAACTCATTGAAAGCGAGCTGTTCGGTCATGAAAAGGGCGCTTTTACCGGTGCTACCGAAAAAAAGCGCGGTAAATTCGATCTGGCGCACGAAGGAACAATTTTTCTCGATGAAGTTGCCGATATGAGCCTGAAAGCACAGGCCAAGATTCTGCGTATTCTTCAGGAGAAGAAATTTGAGCGTGTGGGCGGCAATAAGTTAATCGATATGGATGTGCGGGTTTTAGCGGCTACTAATAAGGATCTGGAAAAAGAAATGGAAGCGGGAAGGTTCCGGCAGGATCTGTATTACCGGTTGCATGTTATTCCGCTGCTGGTTCCGACCCTGCGTGAAAGAAAGGAAGATATAAGACCTCTTGCGGAAAGATTTCTGCTTGATTTTGCCCTCCGGGAAGGGCAACCGCAAAAGACGATAACCGACGATGCCATAAATCTGCTCATGCGGCATGATTGGCCGGGTAATGTCCGCGAACTCAAAAACATTATTGAAAGGTTAATTATCTTAACGCCGAACAATACAATAACCGCTCGTGATATTCCGCCGCTGAAGGCGCGGGTAGATAACAGCGAAGCACTGCCGGCCCCGCCGGTTGCTTCCTCCGCTGATTCGCTGAAAGATGCCAAGATGGACTTTGAGCGAAAGTTTATTATTAAGAAGCTGGAAGAATATGAAGGCAATATTTCCAAAACGGCGGAGGCGATCGGTCTCGAACGCAGCAATCTGCATAAGAAACTGAAAAGCCTGAAGGTAGCAGTTAAGGGTGATGATTAAGTCGAAAAAGCCTGCCTGCTTATCAGCCGTTCGCTGATCAGGCGTTTTGCTCCAGAGCAGAAAATCATCAGCTCCGGATGGGGGAAATAACGCTTACCCGTCCAAACCTGGAGAGTCCTAAACAAGTTCATTGTCTTTTAGATTATTTTTCATGTCGGAAACGGAAAATTTGTTGAAAGGAAGAAAACTTACGCCGAGCGCGACTATGACCATCATGGATAGGAAATGGTAAACGACGGCGAAGGAAAATGCCTCCGTTTTTGCTATACCGAAGAAAGCAAGTGCTACAATACAGCTGTAATGCCAGCTGCCGATAAAACCGGGCGCTGCGGGGATGGCGATGCCGACGATAAGAACAATCATGATCAGGAAGGATGCCATTACCGGCAGGGTAAAACCGAAGGCTTCCAGCAAGACATAAATGGCCAAGACATCTAAAAGCCAGATGAGAGAAGAAAGCAGCAGCAAGTAGAGCAGCAGTTTGATGTTGACGATTATTTGCAGGCCGTCGATAAACCGATGAACCGCGGCATCAATCTTATGGGCAAATTCACCCGGCAGTTTGCCCAGAATCCTGTTGATTATTTTCAGCGCCTTGTCCCGGCGCCAGATCAGGCCGGCTATACAAAAAAATATTAATAAAGTCAGAATAAAAAGAAGCAGGCTCGATTTGATCATCCACGAAGGCAGATCATTGAAAAAAAAAACGATAACGGAAATCGTCAGCACGGCGAAGCCATCCAATACTCTTTCCACGATTATTGTGCCCAGCGCCGCAGACATTTTGACGGAGCTCTTTTTAGAAATCAGATATGGCCTGGCCAGTTCGCCAATCCGGGCGGGAATTGCCGCAATAGCCAGAAAACCTACCGAGGTGACGGAGAAAAGAGAAAGCTGATCGATCTTTTGCTGCGGTTGCAGAATCACCCCCCAACGGTAGGAGCGCAGCCATTGCATGAAAATGGCGATAATTAAAAAAACGGCAACGTAACTGAAGCTGATTTTTTTTAGATCGCGGGAAATACCCTGAAAGTCAATTCCCCGAACAGATAAATAAACCAGTACCGCGCTGATGATAATCCCGAGGATGACTTTTTTATTCATTTTATCGTCTGGTCCGCTTGCTGCAGAAAAATCTATTGATTTTTGACCAGGTGTTCGGCAATTTTATCGTGCAAAAGCTGGGAAGACAGTTTGTTCCCGATAATTCCGACACGCACGGCAACCGTAGTTAAGTCTTTAGCTTTATATTTAATATCGAACTGAACTTTTTCATCGTTGATTATTGTTGAGATTTTGCCTTGAGCAATTTCTTTGTCGGGAACAACTTCAATACCGCGCATATCGGCGACTGTTTTTTCGCAGGCGCTCCAGACTTTGTCGAAAGAATAGTAATAATCTGTTTTTAATTCGCCGTTGACGAACAGATATGTTCCGGTGCTGGCACCGACAGCGGCTCCGCCGACGACAAGCGGTACGCAACCGGAAAAAAGAAAAGCGGCAAATAACAGAATCGCCATCAAGGATTTATTTCTTTTCATGTTTTTCCCTCCAGAGATATTCATAATTAAATTTAAATCACATGTTTGCTGCTATTGCAATGCCTATTATAAAATAAAGAGTTACGACGTTCTGGAAGTCTGCGCGATTTTTTCAAATTCTTTTAAAAGTTATTCCTGCTTTTTATTCAGATTGACAGGAGTCTGCACAAATATCTCAATGATCTGATCGCCGCGGCCGTAACCGCGAAGATGAGGGATGCCTTTACCTTTCAGCCGGAATTTGTTGCCGGTCTGAGTGCCCTTGGGGATTTTCAATTTTTCCTTTTCTTCCAGTGTCGGTACTTCCAGCGTTGCTCCCAATGCCGCCTGGGTAAAAGAAATAGGAATCTGGCAAATTACGTCATCTCCGGAACGGACGAAAAAGTCGTGTTCTTCGACATTCAGAAAAACATACAGATCTCCGCTGGGGCCGCCGTGATCGCCGGCCTCTCCCTCACCGCGCAGCCTTAAACGGGAACCCGTCTCCACGCCGGCGGGAATTTTTAACTGAACATTTTTTTTGATTTTTTCTTTTCCCTGGCCATGGCAACGATTGCACGGCTGGGAAATAAATTTACCACCGCCGCCGCAATGGGGGCAGGTGGAACTGATGGTGAAAAACCCGCTGGACTGGATTACCTGACCGCGACCCTGGCAGGCACGGCATGTTTCCAGTGTTGTTCCCGGAGCAGCTCCGGTGCCCTGACAGTCACGGCAGCTGGCAAGTTTTTCCACATCGATGGTGGTTGTCAGGCCAAATGCAGCGTCAATAAAAGAAATCTTCAAATCATAACGCAAATCAACGCCGCTCCGGGCATGAGAACGGGATCGTCCGCGGGTGGAGCCGAAACCGAAAGCTTCTTCAAAAATATCGCTGAAATGGGAAAAAACATCTTCGAAACCGTCGAAACCGCGAAAGCCGGTATTGCTGAGACCTTCATGCCCGTAATGGTCGTATATTTCTCTTTTCTGTTTGTCGCTGAGTACTTCGTATGCCTCCGCCGCTTCCTTGAAGCGCTCTTCCGCTTTTTTATCTCCGGGATTTCTGTCCGGGTGACATTGCATTGCTATCTTACGGTAGTTCTTCTTGAGTTCTTCATCCGTGGCCGTCCTTGCGACGCCCAGAATTTCATAATAGTCCTTTTTTATCATGAGACTTTTTCGTGTCCCTCCGCATGCATGATTTTCTCAAGAGAGCTTAGCAAATCTTTATTATCAGCTTTTTCCAACGCATGCCGGGCGAACTGGTATTTTTTTAAATCCAGAGCGTTTTTCGCGATGATTTCCCAGTCGGCTGATGTTAATTCCATGTTCAGGGCTTTGGCGGCCCGCTGGAAATTCATTACATCTCCGCTGTCCAGTGCGGCGCTTCTTATTTTATGTAAGCCGTCTGTAAAATTAGCTTTTTGATAAAAATCGAGAGCATCGGAAAAATTACCTGCCGCAAAGAACAAATCTCCGTAATGCCGCAGGATTTCCGGGCCAGGGTTGGCGACATATAATAATTTCTGCTTGGAGCGGTAATCCTGCAGTTTGCTAACGCTCACTTTTATCTCTCCTGAAAAGTCCGCAGCTCAGCGCGTCCTAATTTATTGATAATTTTCATTATGTCAATATTGTTCATTGCATCAGTCCAGCAGACGTTTCAACGCCTCTTCGTATTTTTTCCTTGTGTTCTCTATTATATCCGGCGGCAATTCCGGCGCGGGCGGTTTTTGATCCCAATCAATGGACAGCAGATAGTCCCGCAGAAATTGCTTATCATAACTTTTTTGCGGCCGGCCCTCCTCATAATCGGCGCTTGGCCAGAAGCGTGACGAATCTGGGGTAAGCAATTCATCAATCAGGATTAATTCTTGGCCCAGCATGCCGAACTCCATTTTTGTGTCCGCGATGATAATACCGGCTCTCTGGGCTATTTCTGCGGCGCGTTCATAAATTGCTAAGCTTACTTTTATAATATTATCAGTAAGTTCTTTACCGATGACATCTTCCATTTCTTTTCTGGTAATGGCGGAATCATGCTCGCCTACCGGAGCTTTTGTCGTAGGGGTAAAAATCGGTTGGGGCAGTTTGGATGATTCTTTAAGCCCGTCAGGCAGTTTTATTCCCGAAATCGTCCTGTTCTTTTGATAGTCCTTCCAGCCGGAGCCGCTTAGATAGCCCCGGACAATACACTCAACCGGCAGTGGGGTAGCCTTCTTGACCAGCATGCTTCTGCCTTTCAAAGCATCGCGATAGGGAGCGCATTCTGCGGGGAAATCTTCCGGATTGATGGAGATCAGGTGATTACTGATAATATCTTTCATTTTGTTAAACCAAAAAGCGGACATCCGGTTTAAGATTATCCCCTTGCCGGGAATGGCATTGGGCATGATGACATCAAATGCCGAGATTCGATCTGTTGCGACAATAAGTAAACGGTTGCCGACGGCATAAATGTCACGCACCTTGCCGCGGCTGATAAAATTTAATTTTGTAAAATCGGTCTTTTGCACGTTTTTTTCCATAAATGCCCTTTCTCCTTTCATCTTACGGACGGGTTGTACATCTTCTCGTGACCGATAGTGGAAGTCGGTGTTCTGCCGTAATTATGGCCGGGCATTACTTTGGTTTCCTCCGGCAGCGTGAAGAGCTTTTCCTGGATGGACTTATACATTATCTGCCAGGAACCGCCCGGCAGGTCGGTTCTTCCGACGGCTTCGACAAAAAGAGTATCACCCGTAAAGACATAGCCCCGCGTATAAATACATATTCCGCCGGGGGAATGGCCGGGTGTGTGAATAACCTGAAGCGATATATTGCCGACTTCAATTTTGTCGCCGTCCTTGACCAGAATATCGGGCGGGGGAGATGCTTTTGCCCCGAACATCTGCAAGATAATCGCCGGGGTTGATGTCAGCATCGGCGCATCGTCTTCGTGAACGATGATTTTTGCTCCGGTAAGCTTCTGCATCTCGGCATTGCCGCCGATATGGTCAACGTGGCCGTGGGTATTAACAATGTAATTAATGTGCAGTTTATTGTTGCCGGCTTCTCTGATGATTTCTGCGGCATTGGCTGCCGGATCGATCACCAGCGCATCGCCGGTCACTGTATCTCCGATCAAATACGCAAACACAGCCATTTGGCCGATTTGCATTTGTTTAATGAACATAAAAATCTCCCCGCATTAATTGGATACGCCTATCATTTTTTAGTTTCTTTCGTCAATTTAAATCAATGAAACTGTAATTTTTCCGGCGGCAACCACCGAAAAAAGTTTTATCCTGCAAAAACCGGTAAACCGGATGATACGGTGCTTGACGGTACGGAAATTTTTCCCGGAAAAACTGTAAAGAATCGGTTTTGCGCAGGGTGATTGATCCGCGGATGGGAATTTTTGCCGTGACACCAATCATCTTTTATTGCTGTCGCGCATTAATTACGCTTAAATACGGCGGCGAAAAAGCCATCCATATTATCCCGGTGGGGATATGTCCGGAAAAGGCCCTGTTCGATAAACTGGCGGGGGATGGCTTCGGATGGCGGACAGGCGGAAAAATGGGGGTTTGATTTGAGAAAACTGTCGGCGATTTCTTCGTTTTCCTGCGGCATCAGGGAACATGTACAGTAAATTAACCGACCGCCTTTCCGGACGGCAAAAGATGCATTTTGCAGAATGATATTTTGCGTTCGCGCGAATTCTGCAAGATGTGCGGCAGTGATGCGCCATTTGATTTCCGGATTGCGGCGCAGCGTTCCCAATCCGGAACAGGGTGCGTCAACGAGGACATGATCAAAATTCGCTGTCAATGATTCCGGCAGCTTTTTAGTAACATCGCCCTGACGCGTCTCGATTATGGTTACTCCCTGCCTTCGGGCATCTTTGTTCAACTCTTTCAGCTTCCGCAAGTCGTGGTCGATTGCCAGGATTTTGCCGCTGTTTTCAAGCAGTGCCGCAAGATGTGTCGCTTTACCTCCGGTGCCGGCGCAGACATCCAGGACTGATTCCCGACTTTGAGGATTAACCAGATAGGAAATCAACTGCGATGCTTCATCCTGCAGGCGCAGGTATCCTTCTTGAAAGAAACTTGTTTTTTGCAGAGGGTATGCCGCGTTTTTCATGATGAGACCGGCGGGGGAAAAGTTTGCCGGTGAGGAGTCGAAACCGGCCGCAGCCAGATTCATCCCCAGTTCATTGCGGGAAATTTTCAAGGTATTTGCTCGCAATGTCAAAGGCGGCAATTCATTATCGGCGGCGCATATCGCCCGGGTATTATGCAGCCCGAACAAACCGGCCCACGCTTTAACCAGCCACAGCGGATGAGAATGAAACGCGGCAATATATGCGGCGGGATTCTTTTCCGGGCAAGGGAAGGTGATTTTGCTTCCCTGCCGCAGATAATTTCGCAAAACGGCATTGACAATGCCGCTTTGCGGCGGATTAAGAATCTTGGCGACTTTAACTGCTTCATTGACTACGGCGAAAGCCGGCAGGCGGTCACTGAATTTAAGCTGAAAAAGACCGACGCGCAAAATATTTTTAATGCTTGCCGTTGCCTCTTCCCAATTGCCGCGGTAGAATTTTGTCAATATCCAGTCCAGATGACCTTGGTGGCGAAGGACTCCGTAGACGAGATGGGTCAGCAGCCTTCCGTCAGCTGTCCCGGAAAGATCATTTTTATCCAGTTGCTCATCAAGAATTGGTCCGGCAAAGGCATTGTTTGCGGAAACCTTATCCAGGATATCTACTGCCAGAAAACGCATCGATTTTTTTTTCATCGCGCTAAGGTTCATTTTCAACCTAAAATTGTTTCCGTGTCAATCTGATGGCCGCGCAGAAAATCACGGGCCGACATCCTTTTTTTGCCGGCCAATTGGACTTCTTTCAGGAAAACGCATCCATCGGCGGCGGCGACGCACAATACGCCGGTCTTATCTGCCGTTATGACACCCGGGAGAGCGGCTTTGATTCCCGTGCCTGCTTCCGCAGTATAAATTTTTAGAATCTGCCCGGAGAGCAATGTGTAAGCGGTCGGAGTCGGGCTTAATCCGCGAATCAGATTTACAATATCAACGGCGGAAGACTTCCAGTTAATCAGCCCGATTTCTTTTGTTAGACGGGGTGCGAACGTTACTTTGGATTCATCCTGGCTTTTGCGCAGGGCTTCTCCCGCCGACATCCGCTCAATAGCCGCAATAAGCAGTTCGGCTCCCTGAACGGCCAGGCGGTCGTGTAACTCGCCGTATGTTTCTCCGGTTTTGATCGGTGTTTCCTGTTGCAATAGAATGTCACCGGAGTCCATTCCCTTATCCATCAGCATGATGGTTATGCCCGTTTTTGTTTCTCCGCGGATGATGGCCCAGTTGATCGGAGCGGCGCCGCGGTATTTGGGCAGCAGGGAGGGATGGATATTCAAGCAATGCTGCGGCGGAAAATTAATGATTACTTCCGGCAGAATTTGGCCAAATGCGGCAACAACGACCATTTCCGGCTTGAGGTTTAGAAAATTTTCCAGAAATTCCGGCGCTTTTATTTTTTCCGGCTGAAAAACCGGCAGGGACAGTTTCTGGGCCAGCAGTTTTAAGGGCGGGGCAACTGGCTTTTGCCCTCTACCTCGGGGGCGGTCCGGCTGTGTTACAACGCCGATAACCGGATAATTTCGCAGGTAAAGATATTCCAGCGCCGGCAGGGCAAAATTGGGTGTTCCCATGAAAAGAATGCGTGGGCGAATCATGGACAATAATCCTTTCTTTTTTCTCAGCCGAACATATATGGAAATAAAAAAATTGTGTCAAGAACAACGAAATATTAATATTTCCCCGCCGTCGCCTATTGAAAATTAAGAAATCAAATCTTATATTAATAAAAAAGCGACGGGAGGAAAAGGATAGTTATAATTGTCCGGAAAGGAGATTGATGATGAAGACATATGCCGCCAAGTATATGGAATTGATTCAACAACATGCTCCGGAAATGGCAAAAAGATGGGCCGAAGATGTCCGCAGCAACCGTAAAACCACATATTATAAGTTTCTGGATGAACAAAAAATTATTTCCCAGTGCATCAGGTTTTATGAATATTTCAGCAGAATGTTTGTCGATGAAAAACTGAGTGCAGATGTTCTGAAATATTTCAAAACTTATGCCCGGGAAAGCTATGCCATGGGCATACCTATGGACGAGGCCGTTTATGCGCTGATCCTGATGCGGCGCCATATCTGGCTTTATGCAGAATTTCAAACCATTTTCAGTACGGAAATCGGGCAGCAGCAGGCTGTTGATACACTGAGCCGGACAATTTTGTTATTTGATTATGCTGTTTATGAGATTACCAGGGAGTACCAGGAGTTAATGAAAAAACAGGCAATAAAGAAGTAGCTTGCCGGGTATCGACAGCTGCCGCAAATATGAAGAAAGGAGATCATAGTATGCTGGCTTCTCTTAAACTGATCGATCTGGTGGAAAAGAATGCCGAAGTAATCGCCCGGCAATGGGTGGGCGCATTACAGACCAACAAACGAACTCCTCATTATCATGGGTTGCCCGCGGAGAGATTGCAGCCACAGGCAGCTGAGTTTTATCGGCAATTAAAAAAATTATTGATGTCTGCCAATACGTTCGAGGAGACCCAGGATTATTTTCACCGCTATGCCCGGACCTGTTTTGAAGAAGGTATTCCGCTGCACGAGGCAATTTATGCCTTGGTTTTAATGCGGCGGCAAATGTGGCTATTTGCCGAATTTCAAACGGCTTTTGTTACGGCGGTTGAGCACCAGCAGGCCATCGACAGCATTACCCGGACGATTCTCATGATGGATTATGCCGTTCATAAGATTACCCAGTATTATCTAGAGTTGATGAAAAAAGATTTAAAATAGAAATTCCGCCGACGGGAAAAAATTGCAGAATGCGGCAGCGGCACATATGAGCCGGTGAGTACCACGCATGCCCCATTCCCCCGCGGACTTTGCCAGTATGCCTCCATTTCCCGGAGTATCCGGTCAGTTTTAATGTTTCGCATACGCCAACAGCAACTTTATTTCTGGACAAATCAAGTGATTAATGCTTGATTTCGGGCGGCAGCCGTAAATCTGCCTCTGAAATACAAAATTACTGTAACGAGTTAATGATATTATTCAGCGCATTAGAAATAGATTTATCAGCCTGCCGCGGGATTTAAAGCTTTTTTTGGCGGCAATGTTTGTTTTTGGATTTTCCCAGAGTATTGTTGAAGCTACTTTCAATAATTTTCTAAGCGAAACATTTGTCATCAGCGACATGCAGCGCGGGCTGTTGGAATTCCCCCGGGAATTGCCGGGATTCCTGGTGGTCTTTGTTTCGGCTGTTCTTTTTTTCCTTTGCTCCCGGCGCCTTGCTGCCCTGGCGAACCTGTTGTGCGCTTTCGGTATATTATTTATCGGCTTCTATTCTCCCAGCTTCTCCGTAATGCTGATTTGGCTCTTTATCTTCAGTATTGGCCAGCATCTGTTTTTGCCGACCAATCAGAGCATCGGCATGGAACTCGCCCGGGATGGAAAACGGGAAAGCGGCTGGGACAGCTCAGCGGTATTGCCAATTTGTCGGCGATTATCGGAAGCCTTGCCATTTTGATCGGGTTTAAATACTGCAATCTGAATTTCCAACTTTCTTATGTTGCCGCCTGTCTGGGTTTTCTCACGGTGGCGATCTTGATTTTTCTAATGAAAAAAAATCAACCATCGGCGGCGAAGACAAAATTTTACCTTAAAAAAGAATACGGGCTTTTTTACTGGTTGAATATTCTCTATGGAACGCGCAAACAGATTTTCCTTACTTTTGCCCCCTGGGTTCTGGTGACTGTTTTCAAGCAAAAGACACACGTTGTGGCGACACTGCTGATGATTGGCGGAATCATCGGGATATTTTTCAAGCCGATGCTGGGCAGAGCAATCGACAGGTTCGGCGAAAGATTCATTCTTACGTCCGAAGCAATGATCCTG
>ERZ795049.6390-NODE-6390-length-10351-cov-5.239122_pt1 | contig 10351 bp, 9 predicted proteins | sample MGYA00375133_ERZ795049 | MGnify/ENA primary metagenome ERZ795049 (study PRJEB30178, sample SAMN05720147) | activated sludge metagenome | isolation source: anaerobic digester from wastewater treatment plant | place: Japan | collected 2015-04-20 ...
GCTTATATTTATCCTTTTAAGACCTGCTTCCCTTAAGTCATGGGCATACTTCTTCAGGAGCACTCCATTGGTGGTCAGAGCAACATCCTTTATCCCCCTTAGCGATGTAATTTTCTCAATCAGCCCTATGAGCCCTTCCCTGACAAGTGGTTCTCCCCCGGTAAGCCTTATTTTGTCTATGCCTAACTCCGTACATGCTTTTACTACATCGAATATCTCCTCAAGTGTCAATATCTCTCCATGATCCCTCTTCTCTACACCCTCTTCAGGCATACAATAACGGCACCTGAGATTGCACCTGTCCGTGACCGATATTCTTAAATAATTTATGTTTCTGCCCAATCCATCCTTCATTTGCAGCTCCCACCCTTTACTTCGGTATCCTTCATATTCATCTAAGTTCATGCAAAAAAACAACCCTGAAAAGGATTGTTTTTGGTAATATACAACAAAACATTTTCCTTTCCAAACACGGGAGGCTTAGGAATTTCCCCCTAAACCCTTATGGGACCGGCCCATCGGTCAAGGCTTCATAGCAACCCTTAGAAGCGATGACTCGGAAAACTTTTTTATTATTTAATTATATACTTTATAAAATTGCCTTTAAATCTTTTTATGCTTTTACATCCTTTTCTGCAGCAACAGGTGCAGCAGTCTTCATGTATGCCACATGGTAGAAAAGCGGAACTACAAGCGATCCACCGATCAGGTTGCCTATTGTAACCGGAATCAGATTATTCAACCAAGCCTGTCCCCAGGTAACAGGAGCCCCTAAATACATTCCAAGGGGTATAAAATACATGTTTGCAACACTGTGCTCATATCCGGACAATACAAAAAGCATAATCGGGAACCAGCATGCAAATATCTTTCCTATTACGTCCCTCGCTCCGGTAGCCATCCATACTGCAAGAACTACGATGATGTTGCAGAGTATACCTCTTATAACTGCGGGGCCAAAAGCCATTGCAACTTTTTTTGTTGCTATTCCTATAGCAAGGTCGGCAGCAGGTGTTCCGGGTGCCATTAATCCGGATTTCGCAACAAGGTATGCCAATACTACCGAACCCACTAAATTAGCAACATATACAGTGCACCAGTTCCTAAGAACATCCGAAAATTTGTAGCGGCAATTAATACATCCTAAGGTCATAAGGTTGTTACCTGTAAAAAGCTCCGCACCGCATATAACTACTAACATAAGTCCTACAGGGAAAGCAGCGGCAAATGCAAACTTCTGCAAACCTACATCAATCTTTGTCAGTGATTGCCCTATTGTGATTGCTCCCTGTGCTCCAAAACCAATAAATACCCCTGCGAAGATTCCTAATACAATCATTTGTAGAATTGAAAGCTTCGCCTTTGCACAACCTGCATCGCATGTTGCTTGTGCAATTTCCTTTGGGGTAAGTATTCTTTTCTCCATTAATACAGACCTCCAATCAAACCTTGTTAAATATTATTGTAAGTTAAATATATTTTTAACAATATTAGTTTACCATTTTTCATTTATAATGTCTATAATTCTTAAGGGATTGTAACAATATTTAATGAAGATTTTTATACACCTAAATAACAGGCTCTATTCCGCCTGTATTGGGATCCATTAACAGCCCGAATATTTTTACATCCTTCGGAATGTATGGGGACTCTCTCAGTTTAAGAACCGCGTCCCTTACATTCTCTGATTCGTCCTTAAGCAATCCGAACCATTCCTCTATATCAATGGCTTCAATTGCATCCTCAAATATTCCCCGCTCAACCATTTTTGCCTTGATGTCATCCGCTTTCAGCTTTCTCATCCCGCAATCAGAATGGCCTACCACATATACTTCCTTTAATCCCATCAGTATTGTCCCTACAGCTATACTTCTTATTACGTCACTGCAATTGCCTCTGATAATATTGCCTGCATTCTTCAATATTTTTATATCTCCCCTCCCAAAACCCATTGCAGGCTCCAAAAGTTCTACAAGTCTTGTGTCCATGCAGGTAAATACCATTGCATCCTTCTGGGCGTGGCCGCTTATTGGTTTATCCTCTCCTGCATTCTTTCTTCCCTGTACAAATTTCCTGTTGTGCTCTAATATCTTTTCTAACATTGCTACCTCCTTAATTTTTTATTTTTAATCAAAGTACAGTATTTCTCCTCTGATATCCTTGTCCACATATAAAAGTCCCAAAGAATATCTGGGTTCAAACCTTTTGGATGTTGGGGAACCGGGATTGAAGAACAATACCCCGTTAATCATTTCATTGTGGGGCTTGTGGCTATGTCCGTATACCACACAATCCACATTATTCCTGGAAAATATGTCATATGCGTTCAAATATGTCCTTCCCCTGCTGCTCCCGTGAGTCAATCCTATTCTTTTTCCATTGACCTCAATTATTCTTTTTGTTCCGTATTTATATAACATATCATAGTCATCATTATTTCCTGCTACTGCATAAACAGGAGCAATTGTCTCCAATTCAATTATCACTTCGTCTATCAGGATATCCCCCGCATGAAGTATCATTTCAACGCCGTCAAATGCCTTAAAGATAATATTGGGAAGCAGCTTTGCGCTGCTTCTTATATGCGTATCCGAAATCACACCTATTTTCATCTGTCGTATCCTCCGGGAATTTAAGTAAAACTATAGCTGCTCCGTATCATTCGCCAAATCCGATTCGTTTTCTTCATCTCTGCAGCTTTTTACCGCCAAAGCAGCATATAGAATGGAAATTCCCCAATATATCAACCCAAATCCAGGAAGAGGGTAGCCGTAAAGGTTTACGGCAAGCTGAATAAGCATCGGCAGTGTCAGTACATATATACTGATGTTCAGCATGTTGTTAAACTTCAGCCTTCCCTTTAGCACTGAATTCACAATTAGCCCTAATAGTGCCAAAATGACTGCATTGAAAAGCTTCCAGCCCAATGCGAAAATGAAGCCGAAAACAATAAAAATAAGCATAATCCAGCTTAGCTTGGGCAAAAATTCAAGTATATCCGACTTTGTAAGGATTATTCCTTTTAGTTCGGTTAAACTGAACGTCCTGGTTTCAATTTCATTTGTTTTTATATATATATTGTTCCTGGTTATCAGCATCCCAGTCCTTACATCTTTTAAAACGCTTTCTTTCACACTTCCCGTGGTGTCAATTACAAAAATCTCATTAGTGCTGTTACTGATATAGTAAGGCATATTGCCTTCAAAGCTGAGTTCGCCGTTTTCAAGCCTGAATTCCGGAACATTTTCGATAAAGTTGACACCTATTTTATCTATAACTATTCTGGTTACTATAAAAGTCCTTATTCCATTTATGAAATAAATTATCAGAAAAAGCAGCAACAGGTATAAGAAGCTCCTACTGAACTTATTATTTCTAATACTTCTGTAGAATTTGAAATCGATTACGCTTTCCCTTATTTGGGTAAAAAAATTCATACTAAAACCTCCCGGATGTTTACTGATGATATCATTTGCCTGATTAATATGTTTGCATATGCCCCGACTATTATACCAAATATACCATCCCCCGGTAAATGCCTAAATTATATAGTTGCTATATGCCTTTTATATCTATAATTTTACCGCATTTGGAACATACGCCGTCTTCAAGATTTTCCATATGTATGCCCCCTGTCCTTCTTATCAGAAGCGCACTGCATTTGGGACAATTGGTATTTACAGCCTTGCTCTGCAAATTGCCTATATACACATATTCCAGGTTTCGGTCGGCTGTTTTTTTTAGCATATTCAAAGTCTCTACAGAAGTAGGTTCCTCCTTCATTTTATACATTGGAAAATACCGGGACAGGTGAAGCGGAATTGAAGGTTTAACAGACGACAGCCATTTTGAAAGCTCATCCATTTCCATTTCACTGTCATTCAGGCCAGGAACAATAAGAGTGGTAATCTCTACGTGACATTCCGAAGCAGCTGTCCTTATAGTCTTTCTTACATGGTCCAGATCTCCTCCGCAAACATTTCGGTAGTATTCCTCCGTAAAACCCTTAAGGTCTATATTCATAGCATCTATATAAGGCAGTAGTTCCAAAAGCGCTCCCTCGCTTATATATCCGTTGGTAACCAGCACATTTTTGAAGCCCCTTGACTTGATATATGCGGCTGTTTCCAGCACATATTCATACCAAATACCCGGCTCATTGTACGTATATGCTATGCCTATGCAGTCTTCTTCCTGCATGCAGAGCTTCAACAGGTAACTCTGATCGGATTCGTAAAAGTCATACCCATTCCCCTCGCTCACCCCGCACTGTGCAATATGATGGTTCTGGCAGAAACCACACCTGAAATTGCATCCGAAAGTACCCAGGGACAGCAAGTACTTTCCGGGATAGAAATGGTACAGGGGCTTCTTTTCCACCGGGTCCATGGCTAATGCGGATATCTTGCCGTAATTGCAGGTATAGAGGGTGCCTTCAATATTATTCCTTACTCTGCATATTCCGAATTTACCCGGTGCAATTTTGCACTCATGGGGGCAGAGCCTGCATATAACATTGCGGCCTTCAGTTTTATCATAGTACCTTGCCTCTTTGAGTCGGTCCATTACAAATCACTCCATATGTTTTTATGACTTAATATCATCGGACTTCCTTATCCTAAATCAGTCTCTTCCAAATAAGCCGCCTAATAATGTCTGATCACTTCAAAACGTTCCATCTCATAGGGTTCATTGCTCCTAATGCCTGCTTTCTGCAATGCTATACTCACCTGGTAGTCAACCGTGTCCACTCCTTCAAGATTTGGCAGCAGCAAACCTGTTCTATATCCGCTTCTCACAATGACGCCGTATTTTTTCACATTCAGCTCCTTTTTTGATTCAATAGGTTCAGGCTCCCCAAGAACATCCACCGAATAAACCAAATCAGAAAGCTCTTCTTTTCTTACAGGAGAAAACCTCGGATCCCTAATTCCCGCGCTTATGGCATTCTGGATGATTTCAGCTGCAATATTTATTGTAGTGGGTGCTATGGTTCCTATGCAGCCTCTGAGTTCCCCGTATTTCTTAAGTGAAACAAATACTCCTGCCCTATCAGTAAGCATTTCCTCAGGTAAATCCTCGGGAATTTCAATTTTATTCCCTGTCCTGACATAAGTCTCCAAGGTCTCAATTGCCAGTTTTACATAAGGATCGCTGCTTTTCTCCGCACCTATGGTTTCACAGGTCCCGGCTTTGAGCTCTGCAATACAGTAGCCTACCCCAAAGGGCCCTTCGTAAGATAAAACATCCCCCTTAATACTGCAGCCATCCAAACATCCCATAAGTACAACAGCGGAGTTATAAGCGCACTCTCCTGCAGATTCTAAAAGGTCTGCCGACATAGACAAAAACTCATTGACATTACCAGCCTTTATCAATTCAATAAATTCTCTATCATATTCTGCGCCCTGTGGATTAAAGCCTGCGGGAGCATCAGTCTTAAGCCTGTGAGAAAGATCTCCGCTTGCTATTACTACTACCCTTCGGTCCAGTTCCGTAGCAGCATCCCTTATAGCCACGCCCAATTTATAGTGCCGGTCTCTTGGAAGAAGACTGTAGGTTATATGCACCAGTTTGAAGCCCTTATATTTCTTATTCACAAAGTAAAGCGGAACCACAGCTCCATGGTCAAGTCCTGCTCCGATTCCATAGGTCTTTTTGACATCTTCGTGCATTGGGATACAGTATGTTCCTTTTTTATCAGCCTGCTCCATTATTTTATCAACTAACTCCAAATCATTGTCAAAGCTTAGTTTTACCCCTGCAGCTCCGAACCTCGCAAGGTTCCCTTCCAGCCTTTTATCGGATGAAATGGTCATAGCATCCCTAAGCAGCGTGCCATGAGGTGTTATAATTACTATAGTATCCGGCTCTGCACAGGCAATACGTCCGGAAGCTTCCAATGCACTATTAATCGATTTTGACACTTTTTGGGATTCGCTCTTTCCCACTTCCTCCACCATAATAGGCGGATGCGGAAAAATAAAAGCTCCTGCTATTTTGCCCATTTTCTACTCTCCTTTCAATATTTGGCGTATCACAGTATTTAATTTAATCCTGTCAAACAGTATTTAATCCCCGATAAATGCCCGAACTTAAAAAAGCTCTCCGGTCAATTCCATTATATAGGTTTTTAGCATCTTATTCCATTGTTAATATAATAAAACGAAGGCTTTGGCCTTCGTTTATATATTAATCCTTCTCCAGAAAGAAGGCATGGTGATGAGAAGAATCGGATATATCTCCAAACGTCCTATTAACATGCATATGGACAATACTATCTTGCTTAAAACCGATAATGCCGAGTAGTTGCCCGCAGCGCCGACCATTCCAAAACCAGGCCCTACATTTCCAAGAGTTGCAGCCACAGAAGTTATTGTAGTTGCCCAATCCAGGTTATCAAAGGATATAATAAGCACGGCTGCAATAAATATAACCATATACATGAAAAAGAATCCCAGCACTTCGGATATTGTTTTTTCATCAACTGCCCTTTTACCAAATCTGATAGAATAGACTGCGTTTGGGTGCATGATTTGCAGAAGCTCTCTTTTCATAACCTTAAAAAGCAGTAAAAATCTTATGTTTTTAATAGCACCGCCGGTTGATCCCGCGCAGCCGCCGATAAACATAAGCATAAACAGAATAATCTTACTGAACATTCCCCATGTTTCAGTATTTGTTGTAGAATATCCCGTTGTACTGATTATGGTAACTACCTGGAAAGAAGAGTGGCGCAGCGATTCCCATAAAGAATTGAATACACTGCCATAAAGATTTATTGTAATAAGAATAATTGATAGTATTACCACCCCGGAATAGAACCGGAACTCATCATCCTTAAGCGGCGCTTTCAAGTCACCCTTCAGTACTTGATAATGCAATGAAAAGTTCGCGCCGCATATGAATGTAAATATTGTAATAATTATCTCTACAGGTACATTATTATAACTCCCTACGCTTGAGTTCATATTGGAAAATCCCCCGGTTCCAACAGTGCCAAAGGTATGGATTGCTGCGTCAAAATAAGACAATCCGGCGATTTTTAATAAAATTATTTCAACGATTGTAATTATAATATATATTCCATATAGTATTTTGGCTGTTTCGCCCACCTTGGGCACAATTTTCCCGGGATTCGGTCCGGGGCTTTCCGCTTTCATCATCTGTACCGAACCGGCACCTACCGAAGGCAGGATGGCTAAAGTAAGTACAATAACACCCATGCCTCCCACCCAGTGGGTAAAGCTCCTCCAGAAAAGTATACCCCTTGGCAGGTCTTCTATATGAGTCAGAATACTGGCTCCTGTCGTAGTAAAACCGGAGCTTGTTTCAAAAAAACAATCTATGAATGAGGGTATGGCACCGCTAATATAAAAGGGAAGTGATCCAAAAAAAGATAGAAGAATCCAACCCAAGGCAACAATAGCAAAACCATCGCGAGCATATATCCTTTTCTTCCCAGTCTTTATAAATGACAATGGAACACCGGTCAATCCTGTAATCAAAAAGCTAAGTGCAAAGGCCCAGGCATCTCCTCCGCCGTAATATGCCGCCACCCCAAGGGATGGAAGCATCAATAAAGCTTCACATACCAATAATATTCCAAGAATCTTGAGCACAACCTTGAAGTTCAATTTATACCCCTCCTGCAGGGTTTATTACTATTTCATTTAAATTGGAGATCTTTTTGTTCTTTGAAATAACAATAACCCTGTCTCCTTCTCTGATGATGTCGTTTCCATGAGGAATTACAACTTCTTTCTTTCTGACAATTGTAGCAATTATTACATCTTTAGGCAACCCCAACCTCTTTATCTTAGTATTTATTATTTTGCTCTCCTTGTCTGCAATTAACTCTGTGATTTCCGCCTGCCCCTCAATAATCCTGTACAAGGATTCAATGTTATTTCCGCGGACAAATCTTAAAATGTGATTGGTGGTAATAAGTTTTGGATTTATTACGCTGTCAATCCCCAAGCTTTTTATTATACTGATATAATTTACCCTGCTTACTTTGGCAATTACCTTTTTGACTCCAATACGTTTTGTGAGAAGCGCAGACATAAGATTTTCCTCATCCATACCGGTCATTGCTATGAATCCGTCTATGTCGCTTATATTTTCCGACTTCAGCAGTTCTTCATCAGTTCCATCTCCATTTATTATAAGCGCCCCCGGAAGCAGTTCCGAAAGCCGTACACATTTTTCCTTGTCTATTTCTATCAGCTTTACTTTAATGCCCATTTCCGTCAATAGGTTGGCCAGGTATATTGATATCCTGCCCCCTCCTTCAATCATGACATTTCTGATTTTATGAGGGGCTTTGCCGGACAACATGCAAAAACTATAGAGGCTGGAAGGTTTACCTATTACATACATATTGTCATTCTCTTGAATAATAAATTCTCCGTTGGGTATTATAACTTCATTATTTCTTACTACAACCCCAATCAGAACAGATGACATAAGCTTGCTTCCGATATCCTTCAGGGGTTTTCCTATTACCTCCATATCCTCAGTCGCTTTTATCTCCACCATTTTGACTCTTCCCTTGGCAAAGTTTTCAACATTAACAGCAATGGGAAAGTTAAGAACATTTACTATTTCCTCGGCAGCCGTCTGCTCAGGATTTATAATAAGGTCCAATTCAAGTTCCTCTTTCAAAATGGAAAGCTCATTTGCATACTCAGGGTCTCTTATCCTCGCTATTGTTTGCTTCACCCCAAGTTTTTTTGCGGTAAGGCAGCAAACCATATTTACTTCATCGCTGTTTGTAACAGCAATCAGCAAATCGGCAGTACCTATTTCCGCTTCCATAAGAATACCAGTACTGACGCCGCTTCCCCTGATGCAAAGCACCTCAAGGTTCTCTTCAGCCTTGCCCAAGGCAATAGGACTCCTGTCAATGATTGTTACATCATGATTGCTTTTTGACAAACTCTCTGCCAGGCTATATCCTACTTTTCCGGCGCCAATAATAATTATTTTCATACACTAAGCCTCCATAACAACTATATATTTTGGAACAAGTCCGTCGATAGATACCTTTCCCCCGTATCCGGAATCAAAACCACAATACTCCGGCCCATATCCCCGGGTCTTCTGGCAATCTCAGTTGCCGCATGCAGTGCCGCCCCGGAGGAGATACCTACCAACAAGCCCTCTGAACTTGATAGTTTTCTTGCCGCTGTAAAAGCATCCTCATTTTTTACCCTGAAAATTTCATCTATAACAGTTTTGTTCAATACCTGCGGGACAAAACCTGCACCTATGCCCTGTATCTTGTGGGGACCCGGGTTACCTCCCGACAATACGGGTGAATCTTCAGGTTCTACCGCCACAATCCTGATTTCAGGGTTCCTTGCTTTAAGTATTTCTCCGACCCCCGTTATTGTTCCGCCTGTTCCAACCCCGGCAACAAATACATCTACCTTGCCTTCAGTATCTCTCCAGATTTCTTCGGCCGTAGTTTTTCTGTGAGCCTCCGGATTGGCAGGATTATCAAATTGCTGCGGCATAAAAGCATTGGCAGTTTTTTTGGCCAGCTCCTCGGCTTTCTTTATGGCACCCTTCATACCTTCGGAACCGGGAGTAAGTACTATTTTTGCTCCAAGTGCCGATAGAAGGCTCCTTCTTTCCACGCTCATTGTCTCCGGCATTGTAAGGACAAGTTCATATCCCTTTGCAGCTGCAACAAAAGCCAGAGCAATTCCGGTATTTCCGCTGGTTGGCTCTATAATTACAGTATCTTTTCCGATAAGTCCCCTATCCTCAGCATCCTTTATCATTGCGTAGCCAACCCTGTCCTTTACGCTGCCCCCGGGATTGAAATATTCCAGCTTCGCTATTATCTTTCCCTTGATACCGTTTTGCCTATTATAATTCACAATTTCCAGAAGCGGTGTATTTCCAATAAGCTCGGTAATACTTTTATATATTTTACCCAAATCTGTTTCCTCCATTGCAAATATTACTCTATGTGAAAAAAGATATAGTTACATTGATGTAACCATATCCCCTAAATCATTATTGGTGACCCATAGGGGACTCGAACCCCTGTTACCGCCGTGAGAGGGCGGTGTCTTAACCGCTTGACCAATGGGCCTTAGTAAAAAGCGCTACTTAACTATTATAATTGATATAAACCTTTTTGTAAACCGAAAAAAATAGTGTTTAGCTTTTCAAAAATTCATACAGTTTTTGTGTTGTATAAGTGCCAATAATAAACTATGCATTATCATTAGAATCCAAATCAATAGTAAAATTATTCATGCTATATCCTGCCATCCACCTACAGCAAACCTTGCCTCCGACCTTTTCCTTATATCTTGCCTTAAGCTTGCTCAGA
>ERZ795049.6399-NODE-6399-length-10338-cov-6.602451_pt1 | contig 10338 bp, 9 predicted proteins | sample MGYA00375133_ERZ795049 | MGnify/ENA primary metagenome ERZ795049 (study PRJEB30178, sample SAMN05720147) | activated sludge metagenome | isolation source: anaerobic digester from wastewater treatment plant | place: Japan | collected 2015-04-20 ...
TGGGCTGGCGATAGCATCTGGATAAATCCCTGGACGAATATGTTCGGGCCTGTAACATTAAAACAGCCAATAAATAATCTGCAATATATGAGCAAGAGTTCCAGCCAAGCCGCCAAGCGTTTACTACAAGACAAGATGCGACAGGGAATTATCACTCAAGACCAATACAACGAGGCTGTCACGAAAGGCGGTGCGCTGTGGCTGGACGCCTTGATGGAAGCGCGCCAAAATTCTGGTGAGGAAGTAGACCCGATGAGCATGGTCTCAACCTTTATGCAGCCTGCGCCGTGGTTTACAATCCCCTATTATCTGGTCAATTACTGGCAGGGCGATAAGACTGCTGCCGAGAAAATCACACCGATGCCATTGCAACTGTATGGCAATGCGATTAGCGGGCAGTTCCCAGAAGGGCCTTTGCGCGTGGTGGGCGATATTATCTCAACAATCGGTGGCGAGCCGTTCCAGAAGTGGATCGGCAATGACGAATGGGGCTATCTCACGGATTACTATATCAACTCACGGATAGCCGAAATGGTTGTAACTGATGGTATTAACCCAGAGGACGCTGAACTTGCGATGATAGAACAGAAAGGGCCGATATACGATGAAGCCCGCCGCAGAACCAATGAGATACTCTCATACCGCTATCCTGGCTCAGCCCTTGCGCAGGTCATTCAAAAAGTTCAGGAAGATAAGAACGCAAACTGGATGATGTATCTGCCGTCAGCATTTGTGGCTACGCTGTTTCCTGCGGGTATATTCCCGCCTGGTGAAATGGAAGAGAGGGGGCTGTCTGATGACTTCAGCGATGCCTACCGTCAATTCCTGATGGGAGATAACGAGGCGTTAGAGGAGTTTTATAATGAGAACCCAGAATACGGGATTAGACAATCGCTGTTCAAAGACCCCGACCAGCGGCTTAAAGGCTGGTTGATAAATAACATCTGGGACTCTTATATGGCTTTGCCACAAGCTAACCGCTCATTACTCAAGAGCGAGCTTGGCGAGGATTTTGAAACCTATTTTGTGAACAAGGAGACGAGGAACTATGATGAAGTAGATGTTGATACAATGGTTCAGTGGGCACGCAAGCTCAAAGCCAAAGTGCCTGAAACCCCAGAAACTGAGGCAGCATTGGGCGAGACAATCACCGAGCCGAGACTATATCGGCCAGAAGTGGCTCAGGCTGCCCAACAATGGTACGACTATGTCAATCAGAAATATCCCGACTATTACTGGTTAGAGGATGTATATTATTCCTTGCCAGAGAATGAACGGAATATGTTCTTGATGAAGAACCCACAATTGGAGATGTATTGGCATGAAAAGAAATATGCGCGCCAGCAGAACCCGTTGCTGGACGCTTACTTTACAGATAGGTCAGAAAGATATATAGACGTTGACGAGGAACTATTAGTTCCACAGGAGAAGGCTTTAGTTGAAGCCAATATTAGCAAGTTAGATGACCAGCTTGGCATAGCCATTGGTCTCTACATGTATTCAGGACAAAAGATAAGCGGTGGTGCCGAGGCAGAACTCAGGCGTATATGGAAATCCTATGGCGCGCCTGGTGATTTCTGGACTTGGCTGGATGCCTATCTTGGAATTAAACGATAAGTTGTGATATAATACCAAATCAAGGAGATATGAAAATGAGTGAACAATCTTACTACCAAGCAGGTGCACAAGGGTCGGCACCCCAACCTGTATCTGCTGAACCTGTTTCTGAAGTTAAGGATGCTGCCAGCGTCGAACAACAGGAGCAGAAAGGGAATGAGCCAGTTACTCAGGAACAACTCAAGTCTGCAATGGAAGAGATTTTACGCAAATCACAATCCATGACAGACAAATTGGGCGCTCGCGTTGACCAACGCATCAAGGAAGCAAAAGAGCGGGCTGAGATTGCGATTAAGACCATTGAAGAAAATGGGATTACGCTTACTCAGGAACAGAAGCACGCAATCATGCGTGGTGAAACCGACAAAGCATTGCTCGTTGATGAGCCTGCCAGTTCAGAGGCAAAGGGACAGCAGGAGCAGGGCGAAGACCCAATTAGTAAGTTCGTGAATGGCGAAGTTCGTAGAATTATGAGCGAGACAAAGGTGTATATCTCACCAGAAGAGGCGCGAGCCTTAATTGGAGAAGTGGATAGCCCTTATGTGTTCTTGCGGAAATTCGAGGAGCTGGCGCGTGAACGAGCAGGGAACACGACCCCGCCAGAAGTTAGGATGCCTTCAATTGCACCCGCATCTGGTCAAAGTCTCTCTGCTTCTGGGTTAAAAGCGCAATATGAAAAAGAAATCGAGATGATAACTTCTGGCACACACCCTAAAATCAGACGAGGCGATGTCGATGCAGTGCTCAGGTTGAAATCCGAGTACCGAAAGCGGGGATTAGAAATATAAATAAATATTAGGAGATTACTATGACTAATCAAGCACCCCCTATCTGGACTAACTCTCATTTAGATTACCAGAAAAGGGTTATTACTGACTATGTCGCCATGCTCGACCCTTCCGATGCCCCCTTTGTGGAGGCTATCGGCGGTCTGGATGGCGCGTCAGGCAAATTCAAATTCACTGCCACTGGGATTAAATATGAGTGGCTTGAAGATACTCTTTCACCACTTTCCGTGAGTTCTGGAGAAACTGCTGCTATTGCATCTACAGCCACTTCCGTTACTCTTGCAACTGGCAATGTAAATGCCCTCGAACCAGGACACATTCTCAAGGTTGACAGCGAATATCTGTGGGTTTCAGCCGTTGGAACCAGTGCTATTACAGTTACACGTGCCTTTGGTGGCACGGTTGCTGCCACGCACGCCTCTAACTCGGTGCTGGAAATCATTGGGCAGGCGCGCCTTGAAGGCGCAGAGTCCGTACCAATGGGCTTTACCAATCTGACCAACGACTGGAACTACTCGCAGATTTTCCACAAGGAAATCAAGCTCACTGGTTCCGCACCTCTTGTTGAAGTCTATGGGATTACTGACCCATACGAATATCAGGCTGCCAAATCGCTGCCAGAAATGATGCGGTTGATTGAAAAGACGCTGCAATATGGCAAGCGAGCAACGACCAATGCCGATGCTCTTACTACCAGCCCGCGCACGATGGGCGGTGTAGATGAGTTCTTGAACGCAAGCAAAAGCAATATTAAAACTGCACAAGCCACTGCACTTACTGTGACCGATATTGAAAACACGCTCAAGATGGCATACGAGGATGGTTCTTCGGGTCAATTTACGGCGATTATCAACCCAACTGATTTCCAGCGGATTACGGCGCTGTATAACAACTCCAGCTTTATCCGCTACCCACCCGAACAGACTCGTGTGGGGATGGTGCCAGCTACAATCGTCACGCCTTTTGGCAATGTAGACTTTGTGCTCGACCGCTGGCAGAAAGCAAACTATATCTACTTTATCAAGCCTGAGAATATGGGCATGTTGACACTCCGCCCGTGGCAGATTGAAGACTTGGCAAAAGGTGGAGACTATGAACGCAAGCAGCTCGTTGGCGAATTTGGTTTCGCTGTAAAGCTGCCCAAGAGTATGGCTGTCCTACAATTAAGTTAGGATTAAGCCCGACACAATCAGGGAGGGGCTTACGCCCCTCCCAATCAGGAGGAATATTTGTCTAAGCTAAGCACAACCCCCGTTGTAAGATGCGTGCATTGTGGCAGACCTGTTACCATAAGCAACTTACAAACCAGTGTCTCTGATGAAGACGGGAAATTATTAATGCAATTATTTAAGGGCATTGCTGAAAATGCCTTATGTTATCGTTGTCAACAAGAATACAATTACTTGGCGAAGGAAGGAAGGTTAAACGAGTGGCACACGAATCAAAACCCGCTGAAAGACCTTTTGTAGACATTGCTATTCCCTGCTTACCATATCAAAGTTCCAAGTGGTGGCCTAAAATAATGAGCTTGATATTATCAGAGGAACGGTATGGAAAGGTTCAGATTAATAAAATTACAGCCGTTAGCTCGGCACTGGTTGATAGCAATAAGAACCATGTAATATCAGTGGGTAAAAAAAGAGAAAATTATGTTGACTCTAATCGCAAAGAAATCACAGCCGATTTTTTGGGCGGAGAAGCAGAATGGATATTTTGGATTGATGACGATACTGCCCCGCCCAAGTTAGCCATTACTAAGTTATTTTCATCTGGACATGATTTTATATCAGGACTTTATTATTCAAAGGCAGAAGAGCACGCGCCAGTGGCTATGCTCAAAGCTGATGACGGAGGATACAGAGCAATAGCGGGCTATTCGCCTGGGGCTATCATGCCTGTTGATATAGTTGGGATGGGCTGCTGCCTCATTCACCGCAGCGTATACGAGCGTATTATGCAGGGGCATACGCTTTACAGGCGAATGGATAAAACCCTGTTCGCATTTCCCAATTCACAAATCAAGGATAAAGAACCAGTAAATTCAGAAAGGTTCGATCCGTATATTGAAAATGGGATATTACATGAGCCAGCTTTCCCAACAGAATTGGAAGAAGGCGAGAACTATCCTTTTTATGCGTTGGAAAACGACAGAACTGAGGATATTATATTTTGTGAGCTGGCTGCACATGTTGGCATCAGACCGTGGGTAGACACTTCTGTTACCTGTGAACATATCGGGCTGTCAACAGTTACAGAAAAAGACTATGAAGCATATCAATTGCACAAGGCAGGATTGTTATGAGCGACAAAAAGAAAATTGTGCTTATCGGCGATGTTCACTACGAACAGGAAGAGGACGAGATTGTTGTTCGTGTGGACGCCGACTCTTTTAATGAGCCAGAAAAATCTGTAGACTTTGTTATCTGCACCAGCCTGCCAGAAGTCAGTCGTAGTAAGATAATGGACTTTTTGGGGAGAATAAACAAGGCGCTCAAGGCCGATGGGATGGCTACCTTCCAAGTTCCAAGCGCAGAATTTGCAGCCAAACTTGTGCTGACCAACCAGTTCAATTCGCCCGTTATGTTCATGCTTTATGGCTCAAGCAAGCGCCCGTTCCGCGCCTGCTACACGATGGCCGCCTTGCGGGCTATCATAGAAAGTGCGGGCTTCTTAACCTTATCCGCCACAGATGATATTATCAGACTAAGCTCTGGCGAAAAAGTAATTGAAATTCCCGTGCATACCTTAATTGCGAGGCGAAAATGAGCACACTATTTGATGCCATGTTAGAAACCTCACGCCTGACTGGCGTGTTGGCATCTGGCGTTACAACTGGACAGCTGGACGCCGACCATTTTTATGACAATAAGCGCTGGGAAACCGATGGCTATTTTAATAATGGCACAGTATTTATCTTGTCTGGTACTGTGAACCTGAACGAAACAAGGCGCGTGATTGAATTTCGGAATGTTGATGGGCGTTTTTACTGCGACACTTTTGACGATGTTATCGTAGAGGGAACGCAGTACGCCGTAGTCAATGCCAATCGTGGGCAGTTAGTTCACGCCGTAAACAGCGCACTCATTTACATGGGCAACTATTTAGAGTTTGATGAGAGCCTAACCTTTGTCAATGAGTCGTCAGAGCTTGAGCTTCCTGATGGTGTTTCCAATGTGATGCGCATTGAAATTAAAGCTGATGAAGCGCCTACCGCACGCTATTTTCGGGTTACAAACTGGAAAGAGGTCGGTGGCAAGATTAAGCTGCCAGCCCCCCTCTACTTTGAAAGTGGGATGCCTATCCGTTACTATTATCTGAAACAGCACCCGCGTGTCTTTGATGATGATGACCAAATCTTAGAGCCATACAATTTCAAGCGATTAATCTGGACAGCTGCTTATATGTTCCTGCTTGACCGAATGCAATATGCGGGCAATTCTGATGAGAAAGAAAATTATCTGCTCCAAAATGCTATGCAGACGATGAACAAACTTGAAGTTCAATTCCCTGTTTATCAGGGAGGAAGGGACTCTAATCTGGCGGTGTACTAATGGCAGACTCGTTCTCCAATGTTTATGCTGGTGCAAATGTAAAAACACCCACACACGATATAAAGCTGAGGTCAGTAGACGGAAAGCAGTTAGGACTGATACTGTGTGATAAGCGTGGGCGCTTTGACCCGCGCGGTATCGTTGTGGGTTCAATGCCCAGAACTGCCCTGAAAACGGCACAAGGGAACACGGGCTATGATAACTTGGAGCTGCCTTATATTACCGAAGTTCAAACTACATTCTCTGGCGGTAGGGGATTAGATGATTTCACCAAAGACAGAACCCGCTATGCCGACTCATACAGGATGGATACGACCAGAGAGTTTCCTGTTTGCGGCCCGCTTGAGACCAACCAGATTGGCATCGGTGTTGAAGCCCTCAATCAGGACATTGAAAGCGAGTATGAAGCCAGGCTGGAGCTTACCAGCGCCAGCGATCCAATTGCCTTCAAAATCAAGATTGTCAATGCGGGCAACATTCGCAATGTTAGCTTCAATCTAAACTGGGAGGAAATCCCATACACCCCGCTGACGCTCAAATACTCAATACTTGCATTGACACAGGGCGCTGCCATCCCAGACCTAAGTACACTTGAATTTACAACGCTCAGCCTTGATGAGAGACCTATTGATAGCGAGTATTGGCAAGAGATTGTCCTGCCATGTAATCTTGGTGTTCTGAAAAATCAATCGCTTGTGCTGGTGTTAAAAGACTTTTCCCAAGACATGGAAGTGCGCTACTCAATCACTGGTGGTTGGGGCGGCATGACCGAGAACGGATATATCTTTGCCGCCGAAAACTCGACCAGCAGCTTAGCCTATCTCATAGTGATTGATGATGAGATTGAAGACGAGATAGATGAATATCAGACTGACACTTGGGTTACGATTAAGCCCTGGGGTTCTATCTATGGCTCTCTGATTTATGGCTCAAACTCTTATATAAAAGTATTTGAATATAAGCATCAAATGTATGCGGTTGTAAATGAACAAACTGATACTGGTGCGCCGAAATTATTTATAAATGGCTATCGTGGGGCAGCCAAATCAAACGCTTCTAATTTATCCTATACTATCACAGGCCTCCCGATGACTACCGATGAACTTGTAGATAAGATTATTCTTATTTACAACGGCCCTGGTGAAGAAGAGACGCAGCCATGGCGCAAGATTGTATCCAATAATTCATCTGGAAACATCAAGGTTGAACCCCAATGGAATGTGCAACAGTCGGGCATGACTGAATTTGTTGTGCTTGGCACAGATACCTGGACTGAAATTACGGGGCACGGATTGACCGCGCCTATTACAGATATTGCCGTTGTTGAAGACTATGTCGTCTTTGCGCAGGGCGTAAAAGCGCCCGTCCGCATTATGCACGAGTATGATAATGGCGGCACCTGGACGCGCGAGTTCGCTTCGCACAAAGCCAATCAATGGAAAGAACAGACTGGCGCAACGGAAACTTTTGACCAGCAGGTTTATGCAGACCTGCTTGAGAATGGAGTGTTGCTTACTGGCGAAAATGTCCTGTGGCGCGCCAGAGTTGATGATAGTAAGGTGGATTATTCTTTTGTGAAGAAATGGGCAGAGGGTGGCTATGAGAACGGCGAGATAGACCTGTTCTTTTTTGATGTGAATAAGGTCGAGCGAGACGGTCTGCGCATTGAACTTGCCAGAACACAAGAGGATTTGGCAACCGAACAGGCAGAGACAGACCCAGATGAAGGCGTCATTACTTCTTACCAACGCATGATACAAGACCTGAACCACCAAATCAAACATTACCTCACGGATACATTCAACGGAAATCCACTCTCAACAGACTATCGGTTCTTGCCTTATTATATTGTGTGTGGGAGCGAGGCTTCTAACATCACAGGCATGATTATGTATGGTTCGCCACCCATTCCCTATATTTTCAAAGAGGATAGCATTGGCTCTATACAAAATAACATTTATGCCGAACTTCCCATCGCCGAGATGCGCTTTGTGCGCTCTGAAAACAATGGCAAGGCGGCGATGCAGCATGGCGTCTACCTTTACTTCAACATGGAAGGCGGGATGATTGAGCGCTATTATGACCAGCGCATGGATGACGTCGGGCCGACTGGGGATGATGCTCTGCCGTCCAGCCGTAAGGGTGAAGTGGTAAAGCTGCTCCCGTATGCAGGCAGATATTATGCGGCCATCAATGCTGGGGCTTATGGAACTTCGTCCATACTTTGTTCAACCGAATCGGGCTGGCATGAAATCTACCGTGTTTCTACAGTGGGCAAGATGATTACCGATGCCGTTATTCAAACCATTCCTGGGGCAGATAATCCTGACCGCATGCTGATTAGCGAGGGCACTGGTTTGGTTTCAATTCCCGTTGCCATAAATCCCATCATGCAGATTGGTTATCGCTACTTTGGACATAATATTAATATCTGGCAGAAGCCCTATATTGAAACTGCTTGGTATGATTTTGGGCTCAAGGACGTGAACAAGTTTTTCAAGAGTGTTACGCTATTCTCTGATTGCACCGATACCGAAAAGCCCAGAGGTACAGAATACAATATCTACGTATATTATAAAGTTGATAATGATAAGGATTGGAGATTGGCTGGGCGTGGCGGAGCTTATGCTTCACAAGAGATTGATTTTACTAACGATAATAGCTGCGCAGGCAAGCGGATTAAATTGCGCATTGCTATGGGCTCAAATACTGAAGATAACGAAACCCCAAGATTGCGGGCTGTGGTGATTAATGCGGTATTGCGTGTGCCCGTCAAGCGCAGCTGGCAAATCACATTTACTTTGGAACCAATGAAGGATTTGCAAGATAGGCAGCTGACAGACAGCCCTTCATCAATCTATGACAGGCTGTTTGAGTGGAGCAATTCTGCGGATATGCCAACCCCGCTTATCATGAACGCCAATGATATAATTGCTGATAATAAGCACGTGTTCATAGACCCAGCTTCAATCAGCACATTCCAGGCTGTTTCTCAAATGGCTGACGGCTCTGGTCAAAAAGAGTATAAGCATATTGGCTCAATGGTGCTTTATGAAATTTAGTAAAGGAATTAGAAATGGCAAGGAAAAGTAAGGCGCATCCTGGATTCAAGGCTATTGCATCCGAGATTGCCAAGAAGACTAACCCGCGCACGGGAAAGCCCTATGGCAAAGAGAAGGCTGCTGCAATTTTAGCGGCACGCAGTCGGGCAGCCAGCGCCAAAGCCAAGCGCAAGAACCCGCGCCTCAAAAAAGTAAAGGGCTAAATGGCAAGACTTCGAACTGAAGAGCTTATTGTTCACGGGATTCAAGTTGACTCGCGTGAAGAATATAATGTTGCCAAAGCTCTGGATGAGATAGGACTGGAATATGCCTATCAAAAATATCTGGGTGCAAGCGAAGAGCGGGGCACATTTATTATTGACTTTCTGGTCTATACAGTCCCGAAGCCAACGCCCCTTCTTGTGCATGGTGAGTATTGGCATACGGGAAAATATGCTGCCGAAACCGCACTCAAAGAAGCGATGATCAATGCGCGCATGCGTGGGGTCTGGCGGGATATAGTGGTTATTTGGGAGAACGAGTGTCAAAGTGTAGACGATGCGATGGTAGCATTACAAAAGAAATTGTGAGGAAATTATGGCAGATATAAATTATAAGAAACTATCACAAATGGGCGAGAGAGTTGCCGTTCCAACCGCCGAAGACCAGGTTTGGTTTTGGGTTGTTGACAGGCAAGAAGCCGACCCTGCTTTCCAAAATAAATATATGGACTATGTCAATGTGGTCAAAGATATTGGCACGTCCCAGATAAAAGATGGCGCTATTACAGGCCCCAAACTTGCCGCAGATTGTGTTGATGGAAGCAAAGTAAAAGATGACGCTATTGACAGCGAGCATATTGCTGCGGGAGCTGTTGACTTGGCGCACCTGGCAGTTGACTTTCTGCTGCCATATAACAAAATTAATGGGATTAATACAGACCCTGGCGCAGATAGAATTGTATTCTTTGATGATAGTGCTACCAGCTTGAAATATTTGGGTTTGGGCGCAGGACTTTCTATCACAGATACAACCCTTAATGCGAACCTGCCAGCCGTAGTTGACTGGGAAGCAAATCAACTTGGTGCTCACTATATTCATGGTAACAATTTACCTTTGCAGGCTAATACTTGGTTGACTGCTGGAGAGGGCATCACCATTGATGGGCGCACAATTTCAGCAGGCATTACCGAAGGACAGATTGCCGATAATGCCATTACAAATGAGAAATTGCGTGATAGTGCCGCTCTTTCTGTAATTGGGCGGGCAGCTAATTCCAGCGGCGACCCCGCTGATATTGTTGCTGGCACAGATGGTTATGTGTTGCGCAGAAGCGGGACG
>ERZ795049.6400-NODE-6400-length-10337-cov-8.903229_pt1 | contig 10337 bp, 10 predicted proteins | sample MGYA00375133_ERZ795049 | MGnify/ENA primary metagenome ERZ795049 (study PRJEB30178, sample SAMN05720147) | activated sludge metagenome | isolation source: anaerobic digester from wastewater treatment plant | place: Japan | collected 2015-04-20 ...
CCGACGGCCTGCGAAATGCGGGTGGTGACCAGGTATTCGGCGCTCGGGAAGAAGACCGCCATGAAGCGCCGCACCACCAAGTCGTACAGTTTCTGTTCGGCCTCGGACAGGCCTGACGGGGCCTGCAGCGTAGGGATGATGGCGAAGTGGTCGCTCACCTTGCTGTTGTCGAAGATGCGCTTGCTGGGCTTGATGTAGCCCTCGTCCAGCGCGGTGCGGGCAAACGGCGCCAGGTGCCGCAGGCCGCTGTCGGCCAGCATGCCGAAGGTCTGCTTGACCACCGGCAGGTAGTCCTCGGGCAGGGCGCGCGAGTCGGTCCGGGGGTAGGTCAGGGCCTTGTGGCGCTCGTACAGGCTCTGCGCGAGCGCCAGCGTGGTCTTGGCGCTGAAGCCGAACTTGCCGTTGGCCTCGCGCTGCAGGCTGGTCAGGTCGAACAGCAATGGCGAAGCCTGCGTGGTCGGCTTGCTCTCCTCGGTGACGGTGGCGGCCTTGCCGCGCACGGCCTGCGCGATGGCCAGCGCCTCGCGCTCGGACCAGACGCGGTCGGCCCGCTTCTCGCCGTCTTCCGGGTCTTTCTTCCAGGCCGGATCGAACCACTTGGCCGGGTATTCGCCGGCTTCGGCCAGGAAGGTGGCATGGATTTCCCAGTAGTCGCGGCTGATGAACTTGCGGATCTGCTCCTCGCGCTCGACCATCACGGCCAGGGTCGGCGTCTGCACGCGGCCCACCGTGGTCAGGAAAAAACCGCCGTCACGCGAGTTGAAGGCCGTCATCGCGCGCGTGCCGTTGATGCCGACCAGCCAGTCGGCCTCGGAGCGGCTGCGAGCGGCGTCGGCCAGGCCCTGCATCTGCTTGTCGGAGCGCAGGCTGTCGAAGCCGTCCCGGATGGCCTGCGGGGTCATGGACTGCAGCCACAGCCGCTTGACCGGCTTGCCCAGGGGCTTGGCCCCACCCGCGTACTGCTCGATCAGGCGGAAGATCAGTTCACCCTCGCGCCCCGCGTCGCAGGCGTTCACCAGCGCGCCCACGTCCTTGCGCTTGGCCTGGCGGACCACGGCGTTCAGGCGCGTCTTGGTCTTGTCCACCGGCTTGAGGTCGAAGTACGGCGGAATCACGGGCAGGTGCGCAAAGCTCCACTTGCCGCGCTTGACGTCGAACGCCTCCGGCGCCTGGATTTCGACCAGATGACCCACGGCGCTGGTGACCACGTACTGGTCGTTCTCGAAATGTTCGTCGTGCTTTTCGAACTTGCCAGACACGGGCGTCAGCGCGCGGACGATGTCCTGCGCCACGCTGGGCTTCTCGGCAATGACCAATGTTTTCATCTAATTACAATCCCTTTGTCTCGCGTGCGCACGCGCACACCCATACGTAGGCGCGCACGCGCCCATACGGATTCACCATACCAAATTTTCAGACCGTGTCCAAAAAGCCCGCCACCGCCCCGTCGTCCCGCCGAATCCAGACCCGGCGCTCCGGCGTGCATGGCAAGGGGGTGTTTGCGGTCCAGGACATCGCCGCCGGCGAGACCCTGATCGAATACGTGGGCGAGATCATCAGCTGGGACGAGGCGCAGGAGCGCCACCCGCACGACCCGAAAGACCCGAACCACACGTTTTACTTCCATGTCGACGAGGACCGGGTCATCGACGCCCTGCACGGCGGCAACTCGTCGCGGTGGATCAACCACAGCTGCGACCCCAACTGCGAAGCCGATGAGGTGGACGGGCGCATCTTCATCAAGGCGCTGCGCGACATCGCAGCCGGCGAGGAGCTCAACTACGACTACGGCCTGGTCATCGACGAGCGCTACACGCCCAAGCTGAAGGCCGAATACCCCTGCTGGTGCGGCAGTGCCCACTGCCGTGGCACCTTGCTCGCCCCCAAGAGGCGCCTGGCGCCCCTGCGGAAATCGCCGCCGGCGAAGGCAAAGGCCGGGCGCTGAGCGGAATGGGGCTGTGAACCCGATGCGCTGGCCGGCCGAAGCCATCTGGGAGGCCATTGCGCCCCTGCTGCCCGGCTTCACCGTCGAAATCCTGCCTGAGATCGATTCCACCAACACGGAACTCATGCGCCGGGCCCGCGCCGGCCAGGCGGAGCCGGTGCTGCTGGTGGCAGAAATGCAGACCGCGGGCCGCGGCCGGCTCGGGCGCGGGTGGCACAGCGCCCCGGGCGCCTCGCTGACCTTCTCGCTGGGCATGCCGCTGGCGCCGGCCGACTGGTCCGGCCTCTCGCTGGCGGTGGGCGTGAGCCTGGCCGGCAGCCTGCACCCGGCCATCGGGCTGAAGTGGCCGAACGACCTCTGGTGGGAGCAGCGCAAACTGGCCGGGATCCTGATCGAGACCGCTGCCATCGGCAGCCAGCGCCACGCCGTCATCGGCATCGGCGTGAACATTGCCCCGCCCCCCACACAGGAGGGCCTGGCGACGCCGGCTGCGGCGTTGCAGGAGCTGCTGCCCGGCATCGACGCCCCGGGCGCCCTGTTGAAGATCGCCGAGCCCCTGGTGCGCACCTTGCTGGCCTTCGAGCAGACCGGCTTTTCGCCGTTTGCGGCGCGCTTTCAAGTACGCGACGTGCTGGAGGGTCGCGAGGTCGTGCTCAGCGACGGCCAGCAGGGCACGGCCCGGGGCGTCGACGAAACCGGCGCGCTGCTGGTGCATACTGCCGCTGGCCTGCAGCGCGTCACCAGTTCCGAAGTCAGCGTGCGGCCCCGCCCTCCCCTTAAAACCTGAATCCGCGATGCTGCGCCTGATCGTCCTGCTCCTGCTGCTGGCCAACGGGCTGTACTTCGCCTGGTCACACGGCCTTCTGCAGGCCTACGGACTGGCACCCGTCCAGCAGACAGAGCCGCAGCGCCTGACACAGCAGCTGCATCCTGAGCGCCTGCGCCTGCTGGGCGCTGATGAAGTCAAGCGTCTGGAGGCAGCGACGGCGCAGTCCAGCCTGCCACCGCGGCCTACCGAATGCCTGCAAGCCGGCCTCTTCGACGAACGCCAGGCCACGGCCCTGCGCCAGGCACTGGATACCGCGCTGCCGCAGGGCAGTTGGGAGTTCGAGAACGGCGTGGAGCCCGAGCGCTGGATCGTCTACATGGGCAAGTACCCCGACAACGACACCCTGAACAAGAAGCTGGCCGAGTTGCGCAGCCTCAATATCCGTTTCGAGCCATTGAGCAACCCGGCCCTGTCGCCAGGGCTTTCGCTGGCTGCCTATCCGTCCGAGGCGGCGGCGAAAGAAGGCCTCGCCCAGTTTGCCAGCCGCGGCGTGCGAACCGCCCGGGTGGTGCAGGAGCGCGCCGAACTGCGCGGCCAGTGGCTGCGGCTGCCGCAGGCCGACGCCAGTCTCAAGCAACGCCTGGACAACCTCAAGGCGGCCCTGGCCGGCAAGGCGCTGCGCCCCTGCCAGAAACCCTCCACCCCTGCAGCAACCCCCTCATGACCCTGAAACTCTATTTCGCACCCGGCGCCTGCTCCTTCGTGCCGCATGTGCTGCTGGAAGCCAGCGGCGCCGCCTTCGAACCTGTGATGGTCAAACTGCACAAGGGCGAACAGCAAAGCCCTGAGTACCGGGCGATCAACCCGCGCGCTCAGGTTCCGGTGCTGGTGGACGGCGCAGAGGTGATCACGCAGATCCTGGCCATCATCGGATACCTGAACGACCGTTTTCCCCGGTTGGGCTTCCTGCCGACTGAACCGTTGGCGCGCGCCCGCGCCATGGAGACGCTGGCATGGATGAACAATACCGTGCACCCGGCCTTCACCCACATCTTCATGCCCCAGAAGTTTTCGGACAATCCGGCCGTGCATGAAGATCTGCGGCGCTACAACGCCGGGCTGTACCGCGGCATGATGGGCGAACTGCAGGCTCTGGTGCAGCGCGCGAACGCGGCAGGCCAAGACTGGCTCGGAGGCGCGAATTTCGGGCCAATGGACGCCTATGCGCTGACCCTCACGCGCTGGGGCAGCATCGCCGGCATCGATCCTGCGGATTTTCCGGGTCTGTGGGCTTTCGTGCAGCGTGTGGCCGGCCACCCGGCGGCCGCCCGCGTCATCGAACGCGAGCGCCTGCAACTCAATCTCTTCAAGCCGGCCTGATTCAGCTCGACTCGAAACGGTCGTCGCCCACGACGAAGCGCACACTGAAGCAGGCTCCGGGCGGTTGCTGCCCTGGGCGGGCTTCTTCGATGGTCACCGTTGCCGCGTGCTGCTGCGCAATCTCCATCACGATCGGCAACCCCAGCCCGGAACCATCGACATTGGTGCCCAGCACCCGGTAAAAAGGCTGGAAGACCAGCTCCCGCTCGGACTCGGGGATGCCGGGCCCGTTGTCCTCCACCTGAAGCACCAGGACCTGGCCAAAGGGATCGGTCAGCAGGCGCGCCGTGATGATGCCGGGTCGGACCTCCGTCGAAGGGGTGTAGTTGATGGCGTTGTCCACCAGATTGCGCACCAGCTCCTTGAGCAGTGTGGGATTGCCGCTGAGCATCACGTCGGCAGCGCCGGGTGCTGCACCCTCGTAGCCAAGATCGATGTGCTTTTCCATGGCGCGCGGGACCGAGTCCTGCACCACCTCCATGATCAGCCGTGCCATGTCGCAGGGCAGGCGGCTCAGCGCCGCGCCACCCGCCTCCGCGCGGGCCAGCGCCAGCAATTGGTTGACGGTGTGCGTGGCGCGCACGCTGGAGCGCCCGATCTGCTTGAGCGAATGCTTCAGATCTTCCTCGCTGGAGCCTTGGCGCAGCGCCAGGTCGGCCTGCATGCGCAGACCCGCCAGCGGCGTCTTGAGCTGGTGTGCCGCGTCAGCGAGAAACCGCTTCTGCGTGCCAATGGAGTCTTTCAGCCGGGTCAGCAGGTCGTTGACGGAGGACACCAGCGGCGCCACCTCCAGCGGCACCGTCTTTTCGTCAAGCGGACTCAGATCGTCCGGCCGGCGCGCCCGGATGCGCTCTTCCAGCTGGCTCAGGGGCTTGATGCCGCGCACCAGGGCCATCCAGACCAACAGCACGGCCAGCGGCAAGGTGACGAACTGGGGCAGCATCACGCCCTTGATGATTTCGGTCGCGAGGACTTTGCGCTTCTCTCGTGTTTCGGCCACCTGAACCAGCGCGGGTTGTCCGCCAGGCACATTCAGCTTGATCCAGATTGACGCGACACGCACTTCGAGCCCGCGCAATTCGTCGTCGCGCAAGCGGACTTCACCCAGCACGCCCGGCTTGTCCTCCTCCCCTGGCAGCGGAATGTCACGCTCGCCGCTCAGGTACTCACCGCGCGGACCCAGTACCTGGTAGTAGACGAGGTCGGAGTCATCTGCGCGCAGGATTTCGCTGGCCGGCTGGGGCATGTTGAACAGCACGCGGTTGTTGTTGACGCTGAGCAACTGGGCCAGCGCCTGGACGTTGTAGACCAGCGCGCGATCGAACGGTTTGTCGGCGATGCCCTGCGCCACCAGCCAGGTCAGCGCCAGACTGATCGGCCACAGCAGCAGCAGCGGCGTCAGCATCCAATCGAGGATCTCGCCAAAGAGCGAGCGCTGTTCCCGCTGGAACAGCTTGAGCGACCATTTTTCGGGCTTCACGGGCGACCGGTCACCGGGGACCGACCTGCCGGCGGTCGCCTGACGCAGCTGTCATCTTGAAGGCGCGCCCGCGCGGCGGGCCGTGCCGTGAAAGCGGCGACGCAGGCCTGGCACATGACGTCAGCCTGGAATTTTTTCCAGGCAGTAGCCCAGCCCTCGCACGGTGGCGATGCGGATCGGGCCTTTCTCGATCTTCTTGCGCAGTCGGTGGATGTACACCTCGATGGCGTTGTTGCTGACTTCCTCGCCCCATTCGCACAGGCGCTCGACCAGCTGGTCCTTGCTGACCAGCCGGCCGGCGCGCTGCAGCAGCACCTCCAGCAGGCCCAGTTCGCGCGCCGACAGCTCGACCATACGGCCGTCGATGGTCGCCACCCGTCCGGCCTGGTCATAGACCAGCGGGCCGTGCTTGATGGTGGAACTGGCGCCGCCCATTCCTCGACGCACCAGGGCGCGCACGCGGGCTTCGAGCTCCTGCAGGCTGAAGGGCTTGGCCATGTAGTCGTCGGCGCCGTAATCCAGGCCTTTGACCCGCTCTTCCACACTGTCGGCCGCTGTCAGGATCAGCACCGGGAGCTTGGAGCCGCGGCTGCGCAGCTTCTTCAGCACTTCCAGCCCGTGCATGCGTGGCAGGCCCAGGTCGAGGATGAGCAGGTCGAATTCGGTATTGGTCATCAGCGCCGCGTCGGCCTGGGACCCATCGGCCACATGGTCCACCGCGGCGCCTGAGGCTCTCAGCGTTCGCAGCAGGCCGTCGGCCAGCACCTGGTCATCTTCGGCAATCAGAATCCGCATGCCTGTCTCCTTCGTTGTTGGGGCGCGTGCTTCGCGCGTGGGGCAAATTCTAGGCCGATGCAGGCGCCGGGTGCGTGTGCATCGACGCTTGAAGGCGTTTTCAGCTGGCGTAGGCCTCCAGGCCGAGGGCCACGACCGTGGCCACCTCGTCACCGACGGCGGAGCGAAACTCCCGCTCGGCCTGATTCACGGCCTCGCGAAACGCTGCGAGCCAGGCCAGACCTACCGGCGTGAAGCAGACCTGGCGCGCACGGGCATCCCGCGGATCGGGCACTCGGATGACCAGGCCCCAGGCCTCGCACTGATCGACCAGATTGCCCATGGCCTGCTTGCTCATGCCGGCCGCGCGGGCCAAGTCGGTCAGGCGGGAACCTTCGACGGCCAGGTGGCGGGTGATGTGGATGTGCGCGGCACCGACCTGACCGCGAGCCGCCAGATGGGACAGGCCCAGTGGCACATGGACGTTGGAGGCCATGAGAACCAGCACGCGCTCGTCAAACCGGCGCATCGCCAGCCCCAGAAGACGACCCAGGTGGGTCTGGCGCCAGCCTCCGGACAGATCTTCAGTCATCATGTCCAAATAGTAAAGCAAACTGACTTAAATAGTTGTTTACTTCTTTTAATCGGCTGCGTTAAAGTACTGTTCAAGCATCCAGCCTGTCTTAAACCACAGATGTAGATGCAGGCCAACCGATTGATTCACCAGGAGATTTTCATGGACGCACTTGTCAAGACCCCGACCGCCCCCAACGCCGCCGCAGCCGCCGAAAAGGCCAAAGCCCTGCAAGTGGCCCTGGCCCAGATCGAGAAACAGTTCGGCAAGGGCACGATCATGCGCCTGGGTGAAGGCGAGGTGATCGAAGACATCCAGGTCGTCTCCACGGGCTCGCTCGGCCTGGACATTGCCCTGGGCGTCGGTGGCCTGCCGCGCGGTCGCGTCGTCGAGATCTACGGCCCGGAATCTTCCGGCAAGACGACGCTGACACTGCAGGTGATTGCGGAGATGCAGAAGCTGGGCGGCACCTGCGCCTTCGTCGACGCCGAACATGCGCTGGACATCCAGTACGCGCAGAAGCTGGGGGTGAACCTGCAGGACCTGCTGATTTCCCAGCCCGACACCGGCGAGCAGGCGCTGGAAATCGTGGACAGCCTGGTGCGCTCGGGAGCGGTGGACCTGATCGTGGTCGATTCGGTCGCGGCGCTCACGCCCAAGGCCGAACTGGAGGGCGAAATGGGCGATTCCCTGCCCGGCCTGCAGGCCCGCCTGATGAGCCAGGCGCTGCGCAAGCTCACCGCCACTATCAAGAAGACCAACTGCATGGTCATCTTCATCAACCAGATCCGCATGAAGATCGGCGTGATGTTCGGCAGCCCCGAGACCACCACGGGCGGCAACGCGCTGAAGTTCTACGCCTCGGTGCGCCTGGACATCCGCCGCACCGGCACCATCAAGAAGGGCGATGACGCCATCGGCAACGAGACCAAGGTCAAGGTCGTGAAGAACAAGGTCGCCCCCCCGTTCAAGACCGCCGAGTTCGACATCCTGTTCGGCGAAGGCATCAGCCGCCACGGCGAGATCATCGACATGGGGGTGAATGCCCGCATCATCGAGAAGTCAGGGGCCTGGTATGCCTACAACGGCGAGAAGATTGGGCAGGGCCGGGACAATGCGCGCGAATTCCTGCGCGAGAACGAGGCCCTTGCGCACGAGATCGAAAACAAGGTGCGTGAATCGCTGGGCATTCCGCTGCTGCCGGACGCCGCAAGTAACGCCTGAGCCGGTTTCAACCCGGATTTCGATCCCGGCAGGCAAAATCCCAGCGTTCAATCGTCATAGTTTGCTTCTCTTTTTGCAGTTGGCGCTTGCATGAACCCGTCCACGCCTTCGCTCAAGGGGCGCGCGCTCAGGCTTCTGGCCGCACGGGAGCACTCACGAACCGAGCTCGAGCGAAAGCTCCGCGCCTTCGAGGAGACGCCCGGCGAGTTGGTCCGTGTGCTTGATGAACTGCAGGCCAAAGGCTTCGTCGACGAGCAGCGGGTGATCGAGTCGGTCGTACACCGCCGCGCAGGTCGGCTGGGGGCGTCGCGCATCCGCCACGAGTTGCAGGCCAAAGGGCTGGATGCACAAAGTGTGCAGGAGGCGGTTGCGCTCCTGCAAGGGACGGAACTGGAGCGAGCGCGGGCAGTGTGGCGCAAGAAGTTCCACGAACCTGCATCGGATGCGGCAAGCCGGGCCAAACAGATGCGTTTCCTGGCGTCCCGGGGCTTTGGCGCCGAGGCGATCCGCCGGGTCGTCACTGGAGCTGATGACGACGAGAGCTGAGCAGCCCAAGGGGCACAAGGCCTGACCGGAGCGGGAGCCTCACTCTTTCTGGGCCATTTCCATCGCCGGATGGTCGTAGCTTGCTATCATTCTTGTTAACAACTTCAGGGCGGATTGCACAGCCGCTTTCGCTCCGAAGGCCAGCGAGTCCTACAGGCCGAGCATCAGTCTCATGTTTTGCACGGCCGCACCGCTGGCACCTTTGCCAAGGTTGTCGAGCCGGGCGATCAGCACAGCATGGTGGTACTCGTCGTTTCCGAAGACCCGCAGTTCCATCTTGTTGGTGTCGTTGAGCGCCAACGCATCGAGCTTGCCGCTCTCGGGCGCCGGCTCGACGCTGACCCAGCGCTCAGGCGTATTGCTGGCCGCGTAGTGCCTGGCCAGCGCGCCATGCAGATCGGCCACCTCCGGCTTGCCCGGCAGAAGGTCCAGGTGCAGGGGCAGCTGCACCAGCATGCCTTGGCGAAAATTGCCCACGGAGGGCACGAACACCGGGCGGCGCGTCAGGCCCGTGTAGCGCATGATCTCGGGCAGGTGCTTGTGCTTGAGGCCCAGGGCATAGGCCTCAAACAGCGGCGCCTCGCCTTTTTCATAGGCCTCGATCATGGTTCGGCCCCCGCCGGAATACCCGCTCACCGCCGGCAGCGCCAGCGGAAAGTCGCGCGGAATCAGTCCCGCATCCACCAGCGGGCGGATCAGCGCGATGGCGCCGGTGGCATAGCAGCCGGGGTTGGCCACGCGGGTGGCGGCCGCCACGGCCTCGCGCTGGCCGGCTGCCAGTTCAGGAAAACCAAACACCCAGTCTGGCGCCGTGCGGTGGGCGGTGGAGGCATCGATGATCTTGGGTTTGCGGCCGGGCAGGCTGTCAATCATGGCCACGGATTCGATCGCCGCCTCATCGTGGAGGCACAGAATCACCAGGTCCACTTGCGCCATCAGGTCGCGCTTGGCCTGCGGGTCCTTGCGCAACTCCGGCGCAATACTGATCACCTGCACCTGTGGCATCTGTTGCAGCCGCTCGCGAATCTGCAAGCCCGTCGTGCCGGCTTCGCCGTCGATGAATACCTTGGCCATGGCGCGACCCACTCCTCGTCAGTTTCAGTTCAGATGCCTGTTCATATAATTATGCATTATGCAAACAGGGCGCAAGCCAGTAATTGGTGCGCTGCAGCATGATACAGTTCCAAGTTGCCATATCCAGCGGTCGCGACCCGGTTGGTTGCCGGGATCGACGGATCCTATTCATCCACTCCTGAGAGAGCCCTCATGAAGATTCACGAGTACCAAGGCAAGGAAATCTTGCGCAAATTTGGTGTGCCGGTGCCGCGTGGCATTGCGGCCTTCACGGTGCAGGAGGCGGTGGAAGCCGCCCAGAAACTCGGCGGCCCGGTGTGGGTGGTCAAGGCGCAGATTCACGCGGGTGGCCGCGGCAAGGGCGGCGGCGTCAAGGTGGCCAAGTCCATCGACGACGTCAAGCGTCTGGCCGGCGACATCCTGGGCATGCAGCTCAAGACGCACCAGACCGGTCCCGAAGGGCAGAAGGTGCGTCGCCTCTACATTGAAGACGGCGCCGACATCAAGAAGGAATACTACGTCTCGATCGTCACCGACCGTGCGACCCAGAAGGTGGCCGTGATCGCCTCCA
>ERZ795049.6401-NODE-6401-length-10336-cov-4.148624_pt1 | contig 10336 bp, 9 predicted proteins | sample MGYA00375133_ERZ795049 | MGnify/ENA primary metagenome ERZ795049 (study PRJEB30178, sample SAMN05720147) | activated sludge metagenome | isolation source: anaerobic digester from wastewater treatment plant | place: Japan | collected 2015-04-20 ...
GCCCTATTCGTTTGGAGCGCGCTCAGTGTCCAGGAAAAATGGATTCGCCCCTCTGCCCAAAGCGTCTTTGTCTTCACGCGCCCCATCCCCACGCGAACGCTTGCCCGCATACGGCTCCTTGCAGCGGCCAAAGCCTTACTCGTGAGCATAGGCGTTTTGGTTGCGGCAGTAGCGGTGTACGTGCTTCTGCTTCACCTGATTGGCGCGGCCGTCGGGGTCAAGGGGCCCTCCATACACTATTGGTTGCAGGACCTCGCCCTCATGTATGCAATGTCCGTGATGGCGCTTGTGTTCGCATACGTATGTGGCTGCTGGGCATTGATGTCGAGCGGCGCCTTCGTTATCGCCGCGGCTACGATTGGCTTGCCAATGGCGATTGTCGGGATAACAATAGACTACCCGCCCATCGTTTCCGTCATCGGGCTTTCGCTGGCGTACGTGATTTTTTGCGTGCCAACAGCCGGTTTCTTGTTTCTTGCCCGTGCAGGCGTGCGGCGGGGCTTATGCTCGCGCACGAGCGTGGGGCTGTATTTCGCACTCTGGGCCGGATTGGCGTTTGTTGCGACGCGCTACACGCCTTTCCTGTCTGGTTCGCGGCATACCGACGTTGCCTTGCTCCTTGTTAGTGCGCTTGTGCTCATCGCCATCGCCTCGCTCCCTGTGTACCCTTTCCTCCTTGAGCCGCTGTCCCTGCACCGGCAGCGCCACCGATGAAGCAAAAACGCTCAGAACGTTTCATCCTCCAAAACGCGAATGCCCGTAATTTGCGAGAGCTTGAAACTGCGCGCGCCGCCATGCAAATGACAATAACCGCTCACCGTCGGCGTTCGGTTCGTTAAATCCAGCGACACGGGGTTGATCTTCCGAATGGAAGGGGTCGGCCCCCACGCCGACTGGTACGCAATCAGGATCGCATGCCGGCGGGCTATGGCCTCTTCGACAATCTCCCGCACGATGCGCGGCGAATACGCCGGCAACTGCTCATCCGGTTGCGTGGGCGCATGACGTCCCTCGCGATGGTCCCCGCCCGCCGTCTTCTCCATTTCCTGTGCATGGCCATGGCGCCGGACCCAATCCCCTACCCACGTCTCGGGCGGCTGCGTGTCGGCAAACGCCTCCCCGGCCACCATGCGAATGCCATGCTCCTTAAGCAGATTTCGGAACGACGTCGCCTGCCCTTTGCGCAGCACAAGCGTGTACAACCCTAACCGCCCCTCGACCATCTGCTTGGCCGCCGCCAGCTCCAAAACGCTCTCGCACACGTCCGGATCGACAAAACGCACCAACGGCGCCGAACCGGAAAGCGCCGGCTCAACATCCCCCATCCACGCCCGGATTATCAAACGGAATCGCGCGGGCAAAGGCTCCTCGCTCACCGCCTCCAACTGCGCCGCCACAAGCGACCAATCATCCATCGCCCCAATCTTGCGTTGCGACAGTCGCACCGTCACCCCTCCGGAAGCGTCCGCCTCAAGATCAGCGATATCCCCCAGCATCGACCTCAGGAACAAATGACTCTTCTCCCAGGGAACCCGGAACTGAAACCCCTTCTCGGGCCTCATGAAACGCCGCAACGGCTGCCGATAATCCACCCGAACGCTCACCTCCCGAGGCGGCTCCGTCATCAATACAAAACGATCGCCCACCAACCGCGCCCCCGGAATCGCCGCCGCCGCCTGCTTGGCCGCCTGCGGCGTCGGATACTCCGCCACATCGCATCGGCTCCGTATCACCAACGACTCCAGCCGGCGCTCCCACGTCGCAACCTGCCGATGCACATTCTCCGGAATGGGCTTCATCGCATACCGGCCCAACATCCGCATGAAATCGGCCGCGGACATGTTCGAGCGCGCCCCGCGATACAACGCCTCCTTCGTCAATTTGTACGTGCTGACAGGACCTCCGCGCACCCGCTCGCAAAACGTGTCCAACTTGCGCCGAAGCTCCGGTGTGCACCGATCCATGTACAGCAGCACCTCGAAATCCGGCTGAACCACCAGCGCACGTCCATCGACCAAGTCCGCCTCATCCGGGCACGCGCCCACGCCCAAGGCATAACGGCCCAAGGGCGTCACCCGAAACGCTTCGCCGCCCCGGGAAATATCCACCATATCCAGGTCCCGCAACAACGACGTGATCATCCACGAAAACAACCGCGTCTCATGCGTCTGCCACGAACGCTCCTGCCACGCGTGCGACGCATCGTGCGCCTGCGACTGAATCGCGCGCCACCGCGCTTCCAAGAACAAGACGTTGCGGTCCATGTGGTACACCGCCTGAATGAAATCCGCGATGCGATGCCACGCCCCCTCCGCCTGCCCGCGAAGAATCGCCGCCGCCAACGCCTTGTGATACGTCCGCCGCAACGAATGCAACGGCAAACGATCGCACATTGCGTCAAACAACTCCGGAAAGAACAGTTTCACGTCCGACAACCCCGGCGACGCAACGTAGGCCCGGAACAAATCACGGGCGCGATCGGCCCGGCCCAACTCCGTCCACGCGCTCGCCCGCTCCGTCGTGCACAACCGCCCCTCTCGCGCCTCGACACAGCCCAATTCGCGCGCCTCCATCAACGCAAGGCTAAACGCCTCGGCCGAAATGGAAGACTCCCGCACCATCTCAAGCGCCCGAGCCTCATCAGCCTTGTGCACCTCCCCCTGCGCCGTCACCCGAGGCGACAACACCTCCACCGCACGAAGCGTCTCCAAAAAAACCGACGTCGCCCGATCGCGAGAAGACGCGCCCTCCGCCGCCGCCTCCGTCACCGGAACCGCTATCGACAAAGGAGGAGAAGGCGCAACCGCGAGCTGCTCCCCCACGGCATCCGGAACCATCAACAACGGGCCCATCTCCCCAGGCCCATGCTCTCGCGCCACATCCTCCAGCGAAAAAACGCCTGCTCGCTCCTGCGGACATGCCAACACAAAACCCCGCCCCGCAAGATCGCCCAAAAGCTTGGCCGGATGCGACGCCTGATACAGCCCCCGCACCCCCAACACATCCCCCGCAAACACAGGATGGCTTCCCCAAACCAAATGCACCAACCGCAGCGCCGCCCCCTCCATCTCCTGAAGGGACGCCTGCACATGCAACGGCTCACGCAAAATATGCTCGATAGCGCGAATGCGGCTCTCCTTGCTCTGCGCCGCTAAACGCCACCGATCGCAGATCGCGCCCAACGCCTCGTTCGTATATCCCCGCAGACATTCCTTTGTTGTAAACGGCTGACTCACTCGACAACCCTCGGCAAATGCCCCATTCCCTGCAACCGCCGGACCACCTCCGTCACAGCCTGCGGCTGTACCGCAACACACCGATCCGAAAGCCGTTCGCCCAAAAAACGCCGCAACGCCGGATCGCTCTCTATCTCCGTCAGCAGCATTGGATCCGTCACCTCAATAAGGGCGATTCCCCCGTGCAATTTGACGCCCTGCATAGCATGCCCATCCTTAATTTCGATACAAAACACAAAGGACAAAGTATAACAAATTAACGTCCAGACAAAAAACAGCTATTCGAGGATTTGCGCCGTTTGACATGAGCCGGTAGAATGCTCTTTCGAGGTTTGGTGAATGGGTCAGTGGCTCCGTGCGGCTCTCGCGGAGCGAAGTTTGTTCTTTCGTGGAAACAGCCCAAGAAGGGGAATCGTCATGGATAAGAAATTCCGGGTAGGCATTATTGGGTGCGGCCAAATCGCCAAGTATCTGCACGTTCCTGATTACGCGCGTTGTCCGCAGGCCGAGTTGGTCGCATTTTGCGATATCGACGTTGTGAAAGCGCGAGCATTGGCGCAGGAGTTTGCGCCTGATGCGCAGATATTCCACGATTTTTCGATGATGTTGAAAGAGATGGATTTGGATGGCGTTTCCATCTGCACGCCGAACTATTTGCATGGTCCGGCGACGATCGCGGCGTTGAAGGCCGACTGCAACGTTCTTGTCGAGAAGCCGATGGCTACGAGTTCTGTCGAAGCGCAGAAGATGGTGGATGCCGCCAAGAAAGCCAAGAGGCTGCTCATGGTGGACCAGACGCAGCGTCTCTTTCCTGCTCACGTCAAGGCCAAGGAAGTTCTCGACAGCGGCCTGATGGGCAAGATTCTGGTGGTGAATTCCATGTTCGGTCATTCCGGCCCCGAAAATTGGAGTCCGACGGGCAAGTGGTTTTTCAAGAAAAAGGAGGCGCGTTTTGGCGCGATGGCGGACCTCGGGGTGCACAAGGCCGATCTGATTCGTTTTTTGACCGGCAAGGAGGTGGCGGAGATTTCGGGGTACATGAACCGCCTCGAAAAGAAAAACTCGGACGTCGAGGACAACTTCGTGTCCAGTTTCACGTTTACGGACGGCACAATGGGGACGTTGTGCGCCTCGTGGACGGTGAAGGGGTGCGAGGCCAACTACACGATTTTTCATTGCGCCAATGGCACGTTGCGCGTGTGCGAGTTTCCCGGAAAGCCCGTTGTGGCGTATCTGGTGAACCCGCAATGCGAGATCGAATTTCCGACGGCTCAGGCCGCAACCAATGACGACGACGAGTGGGGGCTCAATGCGTGCGGCAATTTCGTGCTTGCCTCGCTGGGCCGCGCCACGCCGTTTTGCACAGGCGAAGACGCGAAGAAATCGCTCGATATCATTCTCGCAGCGGAGAAGTCTGCCCTGACCGGCAAGTCCGTCAAACTCAATCATTAGCTGTTGAGGCGGCTTCAGGAAGCCTTTTGCATGAAGCGTTTCCATATCCGGCTGTTTTTGACGCAAGGAGCGCCTGCCGTATGACGCAGATAGACGTGTCGCTTGGAGAGCGGTCGTATCCCATCCACATTGGATTGGACACGATGCCGGTTCTCCAGGATGTCTTGTCGAGGTTGGGCGCGCGCGGCGCAGTCGCGATCGTTACGGATTCCAACGTAGCCCCATTGTACGGCGCGGCCGTGGACCAGTTGCTGGGAGAGGCAGGGCTATGGCCTCGTCTATGCGTGCTGCAGGCTGGCGAGGAGAACAAGCGTCTTGATCGAATCGAGTGGCTTTGCGGAGAGTTTTTGAAGGCGGGTCTCGATCGTTCGAGCATTGTCGTGGCGTTGGGCGGCGGGGTTGTGGGCGATGTGGCGGGATTTGCCGCCGCCGTGTACATGCGCGGCATTCGCTTTGTGCAAGTTCCGACCACGATCGTGGCCCAGGTCGATTCGAGCGTCGGGGGGAAGACCGGCGTCAACCATCCGCTTGCCAAGAACATAATCGGGTCGTTTCACCAGCCGATCGCCGTCGTGATCGATCTGACGTTCCTACGGTCGTTGCCGGACCGCGAGCTTCGCGCGGGCCTTGCCGAAGTCATCAAGCATGGCGTTATCGCGGACGCGGCGCTTTTCGAATATATGGAAGCGAGCGCGGAACGGTTGTTGGCCAAGGACTTGGCGGCGCTTGAGCATCCCATCCGCCGCAGTTGCGAGATCAAGGCGAGCATTGTCGCGGAGGACGAACGCGAGCAGGGGCTGCGCGCCATATTGAACTATGGGCACACCTTTGGTCATGGTTTCGAGGCCGCCGGCAAGTATGCCCGTTTTCTTCATGGAGAGGCGGTCGCGTTGGGCATGCATGCGGCCGCGGCGCTGGCCCAGGAGATTGGCCTCGTGGATGAGGCGTTTGTGCAACGACAGAGGGATTGCATCGAGGCATACGGTTTGCCGGTTGCTTGGCCCGAGATGCCTGTGGACGTTGTGCTCGAAGCCATGCAGCACGACAAGAAAGCGGTGGGGGGCGCGTTGAAGTTCATCCTTGCCGATGGCATGGCGCACGTGATTCAACGGAAGGATATCACCGAAGCGCAGACGCGCGCGGCGCTCGAAGCCGTACGCGAAGGGCGTGGATAAGAAGGGGGGGGCATGTCCTTTGGCGGAGAGAACGCGGAGAGTTACTTCGACGACGGGATCACGGCCTCCATGAAGGGCGATCTGAAGCGAGCCCTCCAGTGTTTTGAGCGAGCCCTGAAGCTCGATCCCGCGTACCTGGCGGCGCGCCATCAATTGGCGAAATGTCTGCTTCGGATGGGGCAGTCGTCCCGTGCGATCGAGCTGCTCCAGTCCGTCGTCCGGCACAAGCCTGAGATGACGGCGGCGCGCCTAGATTTGGGAGCCGCCTTGTTGACCGGGGGAATGGCGGCTCCGGCCAAGGCTGAATTCGAGAAAGCGTTAACATTGGATCCGTCGAATTGGCGCGCTCAACTGGGGCTGGCCCAGACGGCGTTTTTGGAAGGGCGATGGGACGTCGCGTTGCGCCAGGCGCAGGCGGCTCTGTTGTGCGGCGGACGCAGTTTCGCCGTGTTATGGGTGCTGGGGCGCGCCGCCAAGCTGACCGGGAATGCGTCGCTGGCCCTGAAAACCTTCGACGAGGCCGATGCGCTTATCAAAAAATCGCTCGAGTTGGCTCCGGACAGTGTCGAGGGGCATTTCCTGCGCGGCGAAGTCGCCATGGCGATGGACCAATTCGCTACGGCTGTCGAAGAGTATCGCGCGGCAAGCGTTCATGCGCAGCCCGAGACCTACTACGCGGCGTTCGGGGAGAATTTCACCTGGGTGGATATCCTGGCGCGGCAGGGCGTGTGTTACCAGCGTCTAGATCGGGCGGAGCAAGCTCACGTCGTCGCCAGGCAAATACTCGCGATTGACCCGGAACACAAGCTCGCAAAATCTCTGTTGCCTCAGGAAAAGTAAGGAAAGGGCGGTCATGGCGGACGTCAGCCTTCAACTGGTCCGGGAGTTTTTCGAACTCAATCTATTTCAGACGCTGACCAACTGGCAGCAGGAGCCGTGGCGCGAGCGGGTTCCCGAGCATAGCCCGCAGATGTTCCTCCAGAATACCCGGACGGTTTCCATGCGCGAACCTGCTTTTGTGCTGCCCCCGGAGGAACTGCCCCTTATAGAACGCGCCGTCGTCGAGGTTCGTGCGTGGCATGCCGACCGTTTCTACCCCTCGGTTATCGAGGCGAACCCGGTGCTATTTCAGTTCGCTGAGGAAAGCGCCTTGGCGTTGGCCCGTGAAGTCTTTGCCGGCCAGCCTTTTGTCACGATCCTGATTCTGTCCGAACTCCCGGTTTCCGCCGAGCAACGCCGCCGCGCCGTCTCGCTGTTGCAGGCAGCCAACATCAATCATGTCATGGAATTTCCTGCCATTCTGCAGGACCTTCTCCACAAGGTCAGCGCCAACGTCGCGTATCCCTCGCCTACCTTACAGACCTTGCGGCTGCTCAAACGGTACAAATTCATCCGGCATCAGCAAATGGAACTTCCTTTTGCGGTCGAACCGACTCTTCCTTTTCCCGCGCCGTTTGTCGAAACCGCCCCCGTGGAACCGGATTCTTCAAGCGAAGACTGATCGCGAAAAGATCATTCGCCAACGGCATGGTCAGCCGTTGGCGAATGTCCAGGGGGTAAGGATAGAGAAGGATCCGCTGTTATGTTTTTCTCGTGCGCCGTGTGGCAAAGGCCGCGATGCCTATGCCCAGGAGCACAAAAGAGGCGGGTTCCGGCACCACGGGCGTATCTCCAGGGAAATTGGGTTCGGTCAATGAGGTTCCATATTGGAAACTCACGTTGGAAATATCGTGCAGCGAAAAGTCCATGGGCAAATTGCCCAGCGTGAACACGACCGCATTGTGAATGAATGCGTTGGAGCCTGTCACCGGGGCATTGCCCGTAGCCGGATTATCTCCCAACGAGACAATGCCATACTGCATGCCGTTGACCGCATTAGGCCCTTGCAGATTCGCGCCCGGAAAGGTGGCCGCGCCAAACAGGCCTAGTCCGGAACTGCTGATGCCTTGATTCGCGCCCCGAGGCGCCCCGTTCAGGCCTGATGCATAGGCCCATTCGCCGCCCACCACATTTCCGGGGGAAGTTCCTCCGAAAAACACGGTGCTGCCTGCCGTCAGGACGGCGGAAAGCGATGTCAAGGCAGGATCGCCGGCCAGCGTGAAGAAAACGCCGGTCAGCACATCCGATGGAACCAGGACGTCGCCATGGACGTATTGGTCAGCGTGACCTGCAGGTTGCCTGCCACCAATTCGAATTCAGCCGAAGCCGCCAGATTTCCGCTTGTCCCTGTAAACAGCAAGCCAAACGCATGTCCGCTGCAAACAGTCAATAGCAAAACCAAGGCAAGGGCGTGTATCGTCGTCCTTGTTTTCCCAAACATGGCCTATCTCCTTGCGCTTCGGGCAAGCATCATCCAAGCCGTAAGCGTTCCATTCATTGGAATCGTTTCATTGGAAGCATCGCCCTCCCTTGCTGGGTTCAGCACTTCGGGAGTGGCATCACCGCAGCCGCGCTAAAGCAAGCAATATTCATGCCGACGTGACGGCGTTACGTAATTCATTGTTGTGCGAGGGGTTGCGAATTTAATGCGTGTTGTTTTGACGGGATTGTTGTTGCGGATGTATGGCGCGTTTGACAAAATGTTGACGAATTGCCATGTGGGTTGTGCGGCAGGGATGTGAAAGATATCATGTGAATAGGAAAGCAGGTGAGTGGCTTGTTTGGGCTTGCACTCGTGGGGCGTGAATGGGTTTGGAACTCGCGTCAAGGGTTTCGCGTGAATTTCGAGAAATCCGGCGGGCGCTTTTCGAGGAAGGCGTTGCGGCCCTCTTGGCCTTCTTCGGTCATGTAAAACAGCATGGTGGCGTTTCCGGCGAGTTCCTGAAGGCCGGCTTGTCCGTCGCAATCGGCGTTGAGCGCGGCTTTGAGGCAGCGGATCGCCATGGGCGAGTTGGCCAGGATTTCGCGGCACCATTGCAGCGTTTCTTCTTCGAGGCGATCGTAGGGCACGACGATGTTGATCAATCCCATGTCGAGCGCTTGTTGTGCGTCGTACTTGCGGCAGAGAAACCATATCTCGCGCGCTTTCTTCTGGCCGACGATGCGCGCCATGTAGGACGCGCCGAATCCGCCGTCGAAGGAACCGACGCGAGGTCCAGTTTGGCCGAAAACGGCGTTGTCGGCGGCGATGGTGAGGTCGGCCATGAGGTGCAGCACGTGGCCGCCGCCGATTGCGTAGCCCGCGACCATTGCGATGATCGGCTTTGGACAGGTGCGCATCTGCCGTTGCAGGTCGAGCACGTTGAGGCGATGGACGCCTGTGTCGTCGCGGTAGCCTGCGTCCCCGCGTATCCGTTGATCGCCTCCGGAGCAGAAAGCTTCCTTGCCCTCGCCGGTCAGGATGATGACGCCGATGGCGCTGTCAAAGCGGGCATCCGCGAGGGCATGCATGATCTCGTCGATGGTCTGTGGACGGAAGGCGTTGCGGACCTCTGGGCGGTTGATGGTGATTTTCGCGATGCCCTCGGCTTTTTCGTAGCGGATGTCGGCGTAAGAAGGGCCCGCAGGGGTCCATGGCATTGAAGTCATCGTTGGTTCCTTTTACAGGTTAAGGATCCCGAGGTTCCGTCAGACATGCCATTGTATCGCGAAAGACGGGGCTGCGCTGAGCGATCCCGCAATACATTTTCGAGAAAGGCGCGGACGCTTTGCACAAACGCCTCAGGAACTTCGAAGTGTATGTTATGTCCGGCGCCGGGCGCAATTTCCATGCGGATTGCGGGCGATTGCGCTGTCATGGCGCGCGCGATGTCGATGTAACGAGCGTCGTGCTCGCCAACGAGCATCAGCGTGGGGACGGTATGATCCGGCAGGGAGGGCCAGAGATTGGGCTGGCTTCCTGCGCCGAGATTGACCAGCGCCTGCGCCACTTGCAACCGATCGTTGATCAAGCGCGTTTGGAGCAGTTCCTCGAAACGCGGGCGACGCCGGAGCGAGTCGAACAGCGGGCGTGCGTACCAGCGCGTCAGGACTTCGGCAAGGCTTTCCTTCTCGAACTCCAGGGCGAGGGCCGCATCGTGGGCGCGGCGCGCGGCGCGTTCGCTTTCCGAAGCAATGCCGGGCGTGCCGGATTCGATGACGGCGGCGCGTATGCGGTTCGGGTGCGTGATGGCCATGTAGAGCGCCAGCCGTCCGCCCATCGAATATCCGACCACGGCGCAGCGGTGGATGTCGAGCGCAGTGAGCAGTCGTAAGAGGGATGTTGCGGTGAGCGGGATATCGTAGATCGCGTCCGGATCGTTCAGCAGGGACCTTCCATGCCCGGGCAGATCGGGCGTGACGACATGGAACGCGTCCGCGAAGCGTTCTGCGACAGAGATCCAATCGTTGGCGTTTCCCAGAAAACCGTGCAGCAACATGACGGCGGGATGTTTCGGATTTCCATATTCCTTGAAGAATAACGGCAGCGCTTTGGACATCGGCGTCATTCTTTTCCGGCGCGGCGGACGCTCCCCTCCAGCGCCGTGTGCGTCC
>ERZ795049.6403-NODE-6403-length-10333-cov-15.479957_pt1 | contig 10333 bp, 6 predicted proteins | sample MGYA00375133_ERZ795049 | MGnify/ENA primary metagenome ERZ795049 (study PRJEB30178, sample SAMN05720147) | activated sludge metagenome | isolation source: anaerobic digester from wastewater treatment plant | place: Japan | collected 2015-04-20 ...
ATCGACACGAATCGTTACCGCGACTTCTGTGAGGGGCGGGATGAAGCCGTCCTTTGTTTGCGGCGGGCATCTCAAATCTGCGTGCCCTTCTGCGTGCTCGCGGAATTGCGGGCGGGATTCGCCTGCGGTACACTAGCGCGCCGAAATGAGGGAGCACTGTCCATTTTCCTCAACAGCCCCCGCGTCAAGATGCTGTTTGCCGATGAACAGACCACTTTTCACTATGCGCGTATCTTCCGGCAATTACGTGAGCAGGGTACGCCCATACCGACCAATGACATCTGGATAGCCGCTTTGGTGCAGCAGCACAATCTCCTGCTTTTCTCCCGTGATGCGCGCTTCGATGCCCTGCCGCAACTGGGTCGAGCACAATGAAAGCAATCTGGATGGACGACCTCCGTGTCGTTGTACACCGCAGAACACGCACAGGGACAGGACGCCAGACTCATGCCACGTATCTTTGACAACATCAACGAGTCGTTGTTGCCGGCTTTGCAAGAAACGCTTGCCGTCTGCGACCGTGCGGACTTTTGTGTCGGTTATTTCAATCTTCGCGGATGGCGGGAACTCCATGATTACGTCGAGAGGTGGCCCGGCGGCGAAGGCAACTGCTGCCGATTGCTGGTCGGCATGCAGGCGCTTCCAGAAGAAGACTTCCGCGCCGCCATGAGCCTGGCCAAAGACCAGGCCCGCATGGACAACGCTACAGCGCTCCGGATGAAGAAAACATTGGCCGAGGAATTCCGCAATCAGCTCTGCATCGGCGCACCGACCGATGCGGATGAACGGGGCCTTCGGCGCTTGGCCGCCCAGATCAAGACCAAAAAGGTCGTCGTCAAGCTCTTCGTCAAGCACCGCCTGCATGCCAAACTCTACCTGCTTTTCCGTCCCGACGATCCTGCCAATCAAATCATCGGTTATCTCGGTAGCAGCAACCTCACCATGGCCGGGCTCTCCCAGCAGGGCGAATTGAATGTGGACGTGCTCGATCCTGACGCTACCGACAAACTGGCGCAGTGGTTCGAAGACCGCTGGACGGATCGCTGGTGCCTCGACATCTCGAAGGAACTGGTCGAGATCATCGAGAATAGCTGGGCACGCGAGACGCCCATCCCGCCGTATCACATCTATCTGAAGATCGCCTACTGCCTCTCCCAAGAAGCCCGCACCGGTCTCACCGAGTTCCGCATCCCCAAGGAGTTCGGCAACAAGCTCTTCGACTTCCAAACGGCGGCGGTCAAGATCGCTGCTCACCACCTGAACAAGCGTTACGGCGTCATGATCGGCGATGTGGTTGGACTGGGCAAGACCCTCATGGCGACCGCCGTGGCCCGTATCTTTGAGGATGACCACGGCCTGGAGACGCTCATCATCTGCCCGAAGAACCTCGTCCGCATGTGGGAGGACTACAAAGAACAGTACCGGTTGCGTGCCAAGGTGCTCTCCATCACCCGGGCAATCACTGAATTGCCCGTATGCCGCCGCTACCGCCTCGTGATCGTGGACGAGAGCCACAACCTCCGCAACCGCGAAGGCAAGCGCTATCAGGCCATCCGCGACTACATTGAGAAGAACGAAAGCCGCGTCATCCTGCTGTCGGCCACCCCCTACAACAAGAGCTACCTTGATCTGGCCAACCAGCTCCGCCTCTTCGTCCCCGAGGATCGTGACCTCGGAATCCGCCCGGAGCGGCTGCTCCAGAATATCGGGGAGACCGAATTCCTCAGGCGGCACCAATGTGCCGTTCGCTCGCTCGCCGCCTTTGAGCGGAGTGAATACCCCGACGACTGGCGTGAACTCATGCGTCTTTTCCTTGTACGGCGCACACGCAGTTTCATCCAGGACAACTATGCCGAGTATGATCCCGAACGGAAACAGAAGTTCCTGACCTTCGAGGACGGACGCCGCTCCTACTTCCCGACGCGCGTCCCCAAGACCCTCAAGTTCCGCATCGATGAAGGCGATAAAAACGACCAGTACGGTCGCCTCTACTGCGAGGATGTCGTCAAGGCCATCAACAAGCTCGATCTCCCGCGCTACGGATTGGGAAATTATATCGCGCCTTCCCCGGTCGAGCCCCCGTCTCACATTGAGGCGAAGCAAATCGAAAACCTCTCCCGCGCCGGCAAGCGTCTCATGGGCTTCTGCCGGACCGGTCTCTTCAAGCGCCTGGAGAGCAGCGGCGCGGTGTTCCTCCAGTCCATCGAGCGCCATATTCTCCGCAACTACGTCTACATACACGCCATCGAGAACGGTCTTCCCGTTCCCATCGGCACGCAGGACGTGGAGATGCTCGACTCCCGCGTGTACGATGAGGATGCCGACGCCATCAATGCCCGTCTCGACTTCGAGGAAGATGCTGACGAGAACGGGCCTAAAGACCACCAGCAGACGCTCCATACCCTGGAAGAGTTCCGCCGCAAGGCTGAGGAGGTCTACGCATTCTACAACGAACAGGCCCACCGCCGCTTCAAGTGGTTGCGCTCCGACCTGTTCATCCCTGAACTGCGCAACGACCTTGAAAGCGACGCCAAGAGCCTGTTGAAAATCCTGAAGAACGCCGGACAGTGGGAACCGGCGGCTGATGAGAAGCTCCAGACGCTGGCCGCCACCCTCATGAAAGACCATCCCGATGACAAGGTCATCATCTTCACCCAGTTCGCCGATACGGCGCGCTACCTGAAACGCCAACTCTCCGCGATGGGTGTGGAACGCATCGAGGGCGTAACCGGCGACTCCAGCGACCCGACTCTCAGCGCCTGGCGCTTCAGCCCCGTCAGCAACGGCAAACGCGACGAGGTGGCGCTGCACGATGAACTCCGCGTTATCATTGCGACCGACGTGCTGAGTGAAGGCCAGAACCTCCAAGACTGCCATATCGTCGTCAATTACGACCTGCCTTGGGCCATCATCCGGCTCATCCAGCGGGCCGGCCGCGTGGACCGTATCGGTCAAGAGGCCGACACCATTCTCTGTTACTCCTTCTTACCGGCCGAAGGCGTCGAGAAGATCATCCATCTCCGCAGCCGGGTACGCAACCGGCTCAAAGAGAACCAAGAGGTGGTCGGGGCCGACGAACTCTTCTTCGAAGACCAGCGCGATGAAGTCATGGCACTGGACGATCTCTACAACGAAAAGGCCGGCATCCTCGACGGCGAGGAAGACAACGAGGTCGACCTTTCCTCGTATGCCTACCAGATATGGAAGAACGCCGTCGACGCCGACCCCGCGCTGGAAAAGATCATTCCCGGCCTGCCGTCCGTCGCCTACTCTTCGCGTCCATGGGCCGCCACCCCCGACAAGCCCGAGGGCGTCCTGGTTTATCTCAAGACCGCCGACGGCAACGACGCTCTGGCCTGGATGAACACAGCAGGAGAGAGCGTAACAGAATCCCAGTATGCCATCCTGCGGGCGGCTGAATGCGCACCCGACACGCCCTGTGCACCCCGCCTTGCCAACCACCACCAACTGGTGCAGGAAGGCGCCGAACTGATTGTAAGGGAAGAGCGCTCCATCGGCGGCCAGCTCGGTCGGCCGTCGGGCGCGCGTTTCCGCACATACGAGCGCCTGAAGGCCCATGCAGAGGAAAACAGGGGCACGCTCTTCGAATCGCCGCTCCTGAGCAGAGCCATCGAGCAGATTTACCGCTACCCGTTGCGCCAGACCGCCGTTGACACGCTGAACCGTCAGCTCCGCTCAGGCATCACCAACCACGCGCTCGCCGAACTCGTGATCGCCCTCTACGAAGAGGACCGGCTCTGCATCGTTCACGAAAAAGAAGAAAGCCGCGAGCCCCTCATCATCTGCTCGATGGGCTTGGTCTCCGTAGACAAGGACACCTGATATGCTCCTAGACCTCAACCATGCACGTACGTGCCTTCAGAATTTCGAGTTTAGCCGTCTCTTTGTCGAAGAACTCGGCTGGTCGCATCCCTCTTCTACTGCGACACTCCCCATATCGGCCAAAGGCGTTGCCGCCCGCGGCCGCGCCGTGGCTGAGCTTTCCGGCGTCGCGGTAGTCGAAATCGAGGCCGATGACGGCGCGATCCCGAACGCCGCCAACCGCGCAGCCATTCACAAGGAAGTCTCCAAACTTCACCACGAGAACGTTCTCATCTTCGTGGATGCGCAGCGCTCGCAGAGCCTCTGGTATTGGGCGAAACGTGAAGACTGGAGAATTGTTCCCCGGACGCACATATACGTCCGCGGCCAGTCTGGCGACCTCATCCTGAGCAAGTTGGCGGCGCTCGCAGTCGATTTTGAGGACTTCGACGAAAGCGGCGACGTCCCGCTTCTGGAGGTGACCGGCCGGCTCAAACAGGCCCTTGATATCGAACGGGTCACGAAGAAATTCTACGGCGAGTTCCAAGAGCAGCACCTCGCGTTCCTTGACCTGATCGAGGGCATTGACGACGAACGCGACCGGCGCTGGTATGCCTCGGTCATGCTCAATCGCCTGATGTTCATCTACTTCCTTCAGAAGAAGTTCCTTCTCAATAACGGTGACGAGCACTACCTCCAGAACAAACTTGCCGAGAGCCGAAAACACGGGGCGGATCTCTACTACAGTCAATTTCTGCAAGCGCTCTTCTTCGAGGGATTTGCCAAGCCGGAAGACAAACGCTCCGCACGGACCAACGCCATGCTGGGCAAGGTTCGCTATCTCAACGGCGGTCTCTTTCTGGAACACCCCATCGAGCAGCGATGGCACGGCAAGATTGCCGTCCCCGACAAGGCGTTCGATAATCTCTTCGACCTCTTCGGACGGTACTCATGGAACCTCAACGACACGCCCGGCGGCAAGGACGATGAAATCAACCCCGACGTCTTGGGTTACATCTTCGAGAAGTACATCAACCAGAAGGCGTTCGGTGCCTACTATACCCGCCCGGAAATTACGGAATACCTCTGCGAAAGCACTATCCATCGTCTGATTCTGGACGGCGTGGCCGAGGGCGAAGGCCGGTCCGCCCGCACATTCGACTCCGTCGGCGACCTGTTGCTTGCCCTTGACGCGCCGCTCTGCCGCAAGCTGCTGTCCGATGTCCTGCCCAATCTCCGCCTTCTCGACCCGGCCTGCGGATCAGCCGCATTCTTGGTCTCGGCCATGAAGACACTCATCAACGTCTATGCGGCCGTCATCGGCAAGATCGAATTCCTGGGCAACCGCGAGTTGCAGGAGTGGCTCAAGAAGACCCAGGCGGAACACAAGAGCGTCGCCTACTACATCAAGCGCAGCATTATCACCAACAACCTCTTCGGCGTGGACATCATGGAAGAGGCCGTCGAAATCGCCAAGCTACGCCTCTTCCTCGCTCTCGTCTCATCCGCGCATACCGCCGATGATCTGGAGCCCTTGCCGAACATCGAGTTTAACATCATGGCCGGCAACTCGCTCTTCGGCCTGATGCGTGTTGACGATGCCGAGTTCGACGGGCGTTACGCTCGGGATCTTTTCCGCAAGAGCTATCAGGAGTTGCTGGAGGAAAAGAACGAACTCATCGAGGTCTATCGCCGCGCCGTCGGGCGCCAAGCCGACGAACTCCAGGAATTGCGCGACAACATTCAGGAACGCAAGAATGCCGCCATCCCCACCCTGAACGACATCCTGCTCTCCGAATGCCACCTGCTCGGCATCAGGTACGAGGAGGCGACATGGGACGACAAGAAAAATGCCGCTGGCAGACCGAAAAAGCGCACCCTGCAACTCGAAGACATCGAGGCCCTCAAGCCGTTCCACTGGGGTTACGAGTTTGACCAGATCCTCGCCAAAGGCGGCTTTGACGCGATCATCACCAACCCGCCGTGGGAAATCTTCAAGCCCAACGCCAAGGAGTTCTTCGAAGATTACTCCGATCAGGTCAGCAAGAAGAAGATGACGATCAAGGAGTTCGAGAAAGAGCAGGCCAAACTCCTCAAAGATCCCGATATCCGCGCCGCTTGGCTGAAATACCTCAGCGGGTATCCGCATGTCAGCGCTTTCTTCCGCTCTGCCGCGCAATACAAGAATCAGATCAGTATCGTTGACGGCAAGAAGGCAGGATCGGACATCAACCTCTACAAGCTCTTCACCGAGCAGTGCTTCAACCTGCTGCGCTCCGGCGGCTACTGCGGCATCGTCATCCCCAGCGGCATCTACACCGATCTCGGCACAAAGCAACTGCGCGAGATGCTGTTCGGACAGACTACCGTCACCGGACTCTTCTGCATTGAGAACCGAAGGTTTGTGTTTGAGGGAGTTGACTGCCGCTTTAAGTTCGTGGTTATGTCCTTCAGGAAGAGCGGCTCGATCGAGAGCTTCCCCGCCGCCTTCATGCGGCATGACGTGGCCGAACTCGAACGCTTCCCGCACGAAGGCGCCATTGAGATTTCCGTTCCGCTCGTGCGCCGTCTCGCACCGGAGTCCCTCTCCGTGATGGAGTTCAAGAGCCAGGTGGACATCCGGATTGCCGAAAAGATGGCGCGGTTCCCGCGGCTCGGTGAACGCATCGAAGACACGTGGAATGTCTCGTTTACGCGCGAGTTTGACATGACCAACCACAGCTACCTGTTCAAGACGGCACCGGGCAAGGGGCGTTTGCCGCTATACGAAGGGAAGATGTTTCATCAGTTTTGTTCCAACTGGGGAGAACCCAAGTACTGGCTGGATGAAGAGGAAGCTAGAAAGTCTCTCTTGGGAAAACAGTCTGATGAAGGGCAGTTCTTGGACTATCAACAGTACCGTCTTGCTTTCCGCGATGTTGCTGCTTCTACCAATGAACGTGCGATGATCATGACGATTCTACCTCGCAATGTCTTTTGTCCGCATACTGTGAGTCTTGAGAATGTCGTCGCAACTTGCTTGGGGCAGCAGACTCGCTTTTACGTTCTCGCAGCTATGAATAGTTTCGTGGTGGATTATCTTTTGAGAATGCGAGTAACGAACCATCTCTCATTCTTCTTCGTCTACGGCGTTCCCGTCCCCCGCCTGACCGAGAAGGACGCGGCATTCCGACCGATTGTGGAGCGGGCGGCGCGGCTGATCTGCACGACGCCGGAGTTCGACGATCTGGCGCAGGAAATCTTCAGCGGGCAGGCGAACGCCGCAAGCGTCGGGGCGACCGTCCCCGCCGAGCGCGCGAAGCTCCGCGCCGAACTCGACGGCCTTGTCGCGCATCTTTACGGCCTGACCGAAGAGGAGTTCGCCCACATTCTCACCACCTTCCCGCTGGTTTCCGATGAGGTGAAGATCGCGGCTCACAACGCCTTCCGCAACGTCGAGAAAGGACTGGTCAAATGAACGCTACGCATGGCTTACCGGATCATCAGATGAGAGGGCGCAGGAAACTGCGGCCGGGCGGCGGCTACCGCAAGACAGCGAGTTTCCAAGCGGCTACGGTCATCTACGACGCCACCTATTGGTTCTGCGAAAAGTTCCTTGATCCGCGGTCGCGCATGGTGGATCAGATGGTGCAGGCGGCGCGGTCGGGCCGCCAGAACATCGCCGAGGGTAGTCGTGCGTCGGCCACCTCGTCGCAAACGGAGCTGCGCCTGCTCAATGTCGCTCGCGCGAGCCTGGAGGAACTGCTGCTCGACTTCGAGGATTTCCTGCGACACCGGCACCTGCCGCAGTGGAAACGGGACAGCGCAGAGGCGCACGCAGTACGCGCGGTCCCGCGACGCTTCAGAGAAGATCAGACTGATCAGTCCGATCTGACTGATCTGACCGATCAAGAGCGCTGGGCGCTGTATGCGCCGTGGCTGGAACACGCCGACCCCGCCGTGCGCGCGAATACGCTGATCTGCCTGATCAACCAGGCGAACTACCTGCTCGACCAGCAAATCGCAGCCGTGGAAGAGCAGTTCGTCGAAGGCGGCGGCTATAGCGAACGGCTTGCTACCGCACGCTTGGCCGAGCGGGAGCGGCGCAGACACGATCCGTCCGATCCGTCTGATCCGTCCGATCGCATCCCCGCCTGCCCGCAATGCGGCAAGCCCATGGTGCTGCGGACAGCCAAGAGCGGCAGGAACACCGGTCAGCAGTTCTGGGGCTGCTCTGGTTATCCCCAATGCAAAGGGGCGGTGAACACATGACCGGGCGCACGAATATCTCCAGCATGGGCAACGTCGCCATCCTTGAGCGTCCCATGGTCGCGCTGTTGTGCTCGGAAAAATGTCCCGGCAAGCTCATCCTCGACACCTACGACCTCGCCAAGCTGTTCCGCAAGCAGGGCGTCACCGTCATCAGCGGCTTCCATTCGCCGATGGAGGAGGAGTGCCTGCGCATCTTGCTCCGATCTCCCCATCCAGTTGTCTGGTGTCTGGCCCGAGGCCTGTTCAAGCGCATCCCCACGCAACCGGTTGACTGCCGTCCCGCCATCGATGAAGGCCGGTTGCTGATCATCTCCCCGTTCAAGGCCAGCCTCATCCGCGCCACTAAAAAAACGGCCATGAGACGCAACCGCGTCATCGCCGATCTGGCCGCCGCCGTGGTCGTGGCGCATGCCGACCCTGACAGCGACAGCAAAGTCGGGGCGCTTACCTGTGATCTTCTGGCGGCGGGCAAACCCGTATACACCTTCGATCACCCCGCGAACGCCGCCATTCTCGACCGCGGCGCGCAAGACGTCAGCCAGCTTGACTTGACGCCGTTTATTTCCTCCACCGCCGATGTAAACAGGCATGACGGGCTGTTTTAACAGGTACGTTTCCGCGCCATTGTTGGCGCGGCTCCATTGAAGCCCCGAAAGCGCCATGTCGCACTCCTCAGCGTTCTGCTTACTGACGGTGGCAGCCTAGATGTCGCCTTTCGACTCCGAAACACACGTTCTCTTCACGAAGAAATCGAACGGGCATTCCGGCGTAACTCCGGACGTCTCCTCGTATTCAACCGGACGCGCCTCGGGGTGCCGGAGAGTGAAACGGCCGTCCCCCGCATCCCGGAACCGTTCGACCGATTCCTTCAGATAAAACCTGCTGTTGTCGTGAATCGTCTGGTAGATGAAGACGCGAGGGACGCAATTATCAGGGCGCGATCAGTTCGGCCTCGGCCACCTTCTCCGCCTGTCTTTTCTGGGAATCCGCAACCAAAACGGGGGTGTCTTGAGGCACGATGTCATGCCTTACAGGTGCCGACCAATTGTCTAAGATTTCGGGATAGTGTTTGAGGGTTGTGGCAGGATCGCGTACGAGCGGCAACAGTTCCCAGCCGTCGGGAAGCACACCGGCTGCTTCCAAGTCAAAGATGTAATCCTGAACCTCCGCAAAGTCCGCAGGCGGAACGGCAAACACACCAACTCCCAGCATATTCGTCTCATCCCCAACCTGTTCGAAACGAACCGGATATTGGGGGAAACGAAATGCCAGCGCCTCAGCAACGGCATCTCTTGCTTTCTCAATGATGTCATTCATAGCATCCCTCTGTTTCCAAGCGGTGGCTTTAGATTGATAAAGTACTCGCGAAGCGCCTTTGCATCTGAAATGTAAGCCGACACCTCATAGTCTGCCACATCATCGGTCTTGTAGTCAGCCTTGATCCTTGCGGCGTAAAGTTTTTTGAACGCGCGAGACTGCGCATTACGAGCACCTTTCCAGTGGTCAACTATCTTACGGGCCGCCTCGTGTTTTGTTGGCTTCCGCCTTATTCCCAAAGTCGCGTCCCATACGGGTTCCAGATACTTTTGCAAGCTCCCGTTCATTTCCGCATACCCGTACACGGCTTGAAAAACAGCATAGTAGAGGATATGCGCCGCTGAATTCCAGCAACCCACATCGGCGCAAGCTACACCTTCGGTCCAATAGCTGTCGGACTTGTTCTGAAACGGATTCGCCATCATCTACCAGCCCCATTTCTGGACGCCAGTTTTTCACATAAACCCGTTGTCGTCAATTGGGAAATTGAGAAATCACGGACCAATCACGGATCCTCCCACCCGTTTTTACACAGTTTTTACACTCATTCATTACGCCCACTGGGTGGTCGCAATAAGGGCGCCTCTTTGAAGTGACCTTTCAGGCCACCATGCCTTTTGCCCCCTGCCCCAGGGCTGCGCTGCGCTTGCCCTGGGCTAAGGTGATGCCGCCCCTTTGGGGCTGTGACTCCGCGCACAGCACCCTCATTTCGAGCGGTTCAATGGTGTGGAAATCCCGAGCACCGCTCGTTGCCCTTTGAAAACCGATCTTTTTTGCTCAAACCGGGCTCTTTCGCTTGACCGGACAGCCTATTTTTGGCACCGTTTTACACACCGCTCGAAAACGGCTCCGCAACTCGTTGGCGGACAACGGGTTGCCGGTGAGGGTGTTTCCGCGCCATTGTTGGCGCGGCTCCATTGAAGCTGGCCACGTATATCGATCT
>ERZ795049.6405-NODE-6405-length-10331-cov-88.582717_pt1 | contig 10331 bp, 5 predicted proteins | sample MGYA00375133_ERZ795049 | MGnify/ENA primary metagenome ERZ795049 (study PRJEB30178, sample SAMN05720147) | activated sludge metagenome | isolation source: anaerobic digester from wastewater treatment plant | place: Japan | collected 2015-04-20 ...
AAGAATACATCCTGAGGGTGATGCATTCAAACACAAAACCCTGTCATCCATTTTTCGAATAACCAGAATTGCCTTCTTTGAATTTTATTGCTTGATCCCAAGATGATTGGTTTATTTCGAACATTGGCTCGAAAACCATAGTTCTGAAAATGACTCATACCCTTTAGCATCCCCGATAAACATTTGGCATTTTTAATACATTTGCACCGCATGAATTATTCCTGAATTAATGGAACTCATCGAGACGAAGTGCTGGAGAGATTATGAACTTCTGGATACGGGCAAATCGCAAAAACTGGAACGATTCGGGCCTTATGTGCTTGTTAGGCCTGAGCCTAAAGCAATATGGGACAAACATTTAAGCGATGAAGAATGGGAAGGGAAATCGCAGGCAGTTTTTAGACGCACTTATAATTCGAGCCGCAACGACAAGGAAGAATCCGGAGAATGGTACAAGAAGAAAGACATGCCCGACCAGTGGGTGATCGAATTTCCGATGGATCATTTCTATCTGAAGATGCGCTTGGGTTTGACTCCCTTTAGGCATGTAGGCATATTCCCCGAACAGGCTACCAATTGGGAATATATCTATGAAACCATTTCGATGATGAAGATCGACAAGCCAAAAGTCCTGAATCTGTTTGCCTATACAGGGGCGGCTTCGATTGTAGCACTGGCAGCAGGTGCCGAGGTAGTTCACGTAGAAGCTCTCAAGCAACTGATTACTTGGACTAACGAAAATATGACTCTCAATCAGCTCAGTGGAATAAGATGGATGCTGGAAGATGTGGTAAAATTCGTGAAACGTGAGATTCGCCGTGGACATAAGTATCATGGCATCATCATGGACCCACCGGCTTATGGGCGTGGAGCCGAAGGAGAAAAATGGATTCTGGAAGAAGGAATCAATGACTTATTGAAAGACGCGAGACAACTGATGTTTTCACAGAACCGTTTTTTTGTTCTTAACCTTTATGCAAAAGGAATTTCACCATTGATTACCGAAAACCTCTTCGACGACATATTTGGAGAAGTGAAGGGAAAAGAATGCGGCGAACTGTTTATTCAGGATCATTATGGCCGCCGTTTGCCTTATGGAAGTTTATTGAGATTCAGAGAGATTGGATAAAAATAGTTCTCCATAGAAGGTTAGGGATTGATGGGTTAAAAGTTTATAAAGTGGAGAAATGGAAACTAGAAGACGAGGGGACGGAGAGAGTTTGATTAAATGGGAAATTATGAATATTTTCCCTAAATATTGAAATTAGACAATTAAATTTGGATAAAATTAACATTAAATTTTCAAGAATCTTATTTTATTTTAAAAAATTTATTTATTTTTGTTCACGCTCTATAAAAGTTTAGTATTTTGAATTTTGTAAAGAAAAGTTTAGTATTATTTTAATCAAAGACATGCAACAACTTGTAACCCTTTAAATTACATTTTTATGAAACAATTAAAACAATTCTACACAATTTTTCTCGTTTTACTTTTGGGCTTCCATCTTCAGGTATGGAGCCAGGTAAACATTTCGGCGGGTAACACCATTACCGAGAACTTCGATGGTATGGGTACATCTGCCACTGCTAATCTTCCTAATGGATGGAAGGTAGATAAAAATACTACAGTACGTTCTGTTGGAACCTATTCCGCTGCTGGAACTGCAACAGAACTGAGAGCAGGGAATAATATGGCTAGTAATGCTCAGAATGGCATTTATAATTATGCGGCAGGGGTTCCAGATTCGGCCACCGACAGGGCAGTGGGAGGAATTTCTTCCGGCAGTGCCTCTAAAAGTGTGAATGTATATGTACAGCTCACCAACAATGGCAGCACTGCCATCGACAACCTTACAATCAGTTACAATGTGGAAAAATATCGGAATGGTACTAATTCCGCTGGATTTACCATTCAAATGTATTATTCCACTGATGGAAGTACATGGACAAGTGCAGGAGAGAATTTTAAGTCAAGTTTCGCAGGTAGTGATGCTGATAATAATGGTTTTGCTTCTGCACCAGGAGCAACAGTAAATGTTACCAGCAAAACTTTGAATCAATCTATTGCCGTTGGAAGTAGCTTGTACTTGGCATGGAACTATTCTGTTACTTCTGGAACTACAACATCTTTTGCACAGGCTTTGGGTATAGATGATGTTTCCATCACAGCCAATGGTGGAACTTCACCCAGTATTTCGGTAAATCCTTCTTCTCTGAGTGGTTTTAGTTATGTGTTGGGTGCTGGTCCTTCATCAGAACAATCGTTTACGGTGAGTGGACAGAATTTGACTAACGATATCACCTTAACGGCACCAACAGATTATGAGATTTCTCAAACTTCGGGAAGTGGCTTTACCAATACCATTAATTTGCCACAGACCGGTGGAAGCGTTAGTTCTACTTCAATTTATGTTCGCCTGAAAAGTGGGCTTTCCGTTGGAACTTATGATGAAAGCATTACCGCTTCTTCAACGGGAGCTACTTCACAGGAAATAAGCTGTTCGGGTGTCGTTTTCGCCACTGAGCCTTCCAATCATGTTTCCAATTTTACGGCAAATGCAACTTCTTCGTCCGAAATTCAACTCACATGGACAGATGCCGATGCCTCAAATTATTTAATTAAAGGTAGTTCTACAAGTTTTGCTGCTATCGTAGCTCCTGTGGATGGGTCCGCAGAAGCCGACGGTGAATTGGTAAAAAATGTGGCTTCAGGAGTTCAGTCTCATAGCTTTACAGGATTAAGTTCCAATCAGACCTATTATTTTAAAATTTACCCATACAATGGTACAGAAAGTACGATAAATTACAAAACTTCACCCGATCCTCCCGAAGCAAGTGTTACCACTCAAGCTCAAGCTGCCACTACCTATACTTGGATAGGTGATGATAATGCTTCGTGGCTGGAAGCCACTAATTGGAGCCCAACGCGGACTTCTCCCCAAGATAACGATATCTTGATATTTAATAGTGGAACCAAAACAGTTACGGCAGTCCCTACGCAAACCATCGGCCAACTAAAAGTTACAGATGGCGCAAAAATTACCTTACAGGCTTCAGCAAGTATTACCCTTACTATTAATGGTGACGAAGGTGATGACCTTTCTGTGGCTTCTGGTTGTGAACTTAATATTTCCGGTTCGAATGCCCTGACCATTTCTCTGCAAACAAGTGCTACCGGAAATATAGCCGGCTCAATGACATTTTCTGGAGCTGCTCATAAATTGACAGCTTCTGCTGCCAGTGCAATCATTTTTTCGGGAACTTTTACAGCGGGTAGTGGTTTTAGTGGGAATCCATTTGGAACAACAGTTTACAATTCTGTGGTTTTCCAAAGTGGTTCGACTTATATTTATATGGCAGGAAGCAATCCTTTTGGGGCGAGTCAGTCTAATAATGTAGTTGTATTTCAGACAGGGAGTTTATACTCTCATAGGGGAAGCGGGACACCATCATTTTCAGGCAGAACCTATGCCGATTTTGAGTTGGATTATAATGGTGGAACTATTTCTCCAAGTGGTACAAGTGCTGTATCTATTGATAACCTAACCATTAAGCAAGGCACCATGAATTTTAATACGACAGGCATACCAGGTCATTCTATCAAGGGGAATATTAATATATATACAGGAGCTACTTTGAATTTCAATCCTTCTTCAGCTGGCACGGTTCTTCTTAATGGAACTTCCTTGCAAACCATTTCGGGAGAAGGTACCCTTTCAGCTTCCAGTAATTCTACTATCCAAGTAGACAATACAAATGGAGTAAAACTAAATAAAACTGCCACGCTTTACAATATGACAGTTTCTTCGGGTGCCATTTTTGAATTATCTTCTTCCGCTGCCTTAACGCTCAGCGGCAACCTCACAAACAGTGGCAATTTTTCTCTACAAAGTGAATCAACAGGAACAGCTTCTTTTATTTTAAATGGCAACTACTCAGGAAGTGGTACTTTCGAAATGGAACGCTATGTGGCCGGTGCCGATTGGAATACTTGGGATGATGGTTGGCACGACATCAGCTCTCCCGTTCAAGACCAAGAAATTTCTACTTTCACTACTGGTATTTATGATTTTTATGGATGGGATGAAACACAGAATTTGTGGATAAATTACAAGGATGGCAGTTTTATTCCTTGGAACGATAACAGCAGTCTCTTTGTCGAAGGTCGTGGATATCTAATTGCTTATGATGAAACTCAAACCGATAAGAAATTCACGGGTACGCCCAACAATAGTAATATTACTATTTCTAACCTAAGTTATACTTCTGATAAAGGGAATGGATGGCATCTATTAGGAAATCCTTATCCAAGCGCTTTAAAATGGAACGATGGGAATTGGACACTTACAGATATTGGTGGAGTAGCAAAAATTTGGAATTCTAGCAATAAATCTTATGAAGATGTCAATTCAAATGGCATAATACCTGCCACCCAAGGATTTTTTGTACAGGTAAGTGCTTCAACTTCTCTCACTATACCAGCAGCTTCACGGGTTCACAATTCAACCAACTGGTACAAATCGTCGGATGATGCTTCGAGTATTGTTTTAGCCGCTTCGCCAGCCGATAATTCGTCAACCCAAAAAACCTATATAAGAACAGAAGAAGGAACTACTGAAGGTTTCGAATTTTCATCCGACAGCCGTTTCTTGGCGGGTTATGCACCGAAGTTTTATTGCATGGTTGGAGGCGAAAAGCTTTCTACGCAATCCTTACCCACAATCTATAATGGTCTCGAGCTAAATTATGGTTTTGAGAAATTGGAAAATGTAAATCAATATCGTATCCAACTCATCGAAAATCCTTATTCTGCCACACTTTACCTGAAAGATTTAAAAACTGGAAGCATACAAGATATGAGTCAAAACCCGGTTTATGAATTTACAGCTTCAGAAGGCGATCCTGCGCTGCGTTTCAAATTAAGCTTTGGAAGCGTAGGTATAGATGAACCGATTAATAATAATTACCGGCTTTACTATTCCAATGGTATAATGTATATGCTGCAAATGGACGGACATAAACAAATCGAGGTTTATCAACTCAATGGGCAATTGATAAGAAAACTCAATTCTACCGAAAATTTTGTCAATCTTCAGCTTGCCAAAGGAATCTATCTGGTAAGAGTAATTAATGCCAATCAGGCTTATGTACAAAAAATGATTGTTCAATAATATATAAATCTATAAACTTATGAAAAGATACATTTTTCGATTGATGTTATTCGCAGCTATTTTAGTTGCTTCCCTTTCGGTTTATTCTCAACCACAAAATCCTCCTCCTCCTCCTGCAGGTGGTCATGGACAATCTACTAATCAGTCAAGAGGTGGTGGTGCTCCTTTAGGGACGGGTATTGGTATAATGCTTGCCTTAGGGGGTGCCTATGGAGCTAAAAAAGTTTATGACGCTCGCAAAAATTCAAAGGAGTAAACCTTACATAAATCTCTTTTCATGGCTAAAGAGGCTGCTCTCATCTTGGGAGCGGCCTCTTTCGTCTTTATGATCATGATTGTATAAGAATCTTATTTTTATTTCAGATTTATTTTAGAATTCCTGATTCAAAAATAGATCGGTTTATCGTGTTTATGCAAACAAGCGCATAGCCTTCACAAAACTGAATACTTAAGTGCATTGAGTTGTTGAGGTGAACTCCTTTTGTCAGAATCTCTTGATGCTATTTTAAAATTTCCCTTTTTGATAAGATAATAAATGGCAGCCTCACCAATGCCAGGTTCTTTCGCTGTGCTGTATTACGAACACTCCTTATTCATCCTCGCCTGTGCTTCCCGCTTCATCGATTCTGTAAACTTGTAACACTGCCCACGATGCTTTGCGCGATTAACAAACCCAGTCTGCACCTTTCTCTTTCAGTGATTTGACACAACTCTGAACATTCCTTACGTGAATGCCCAGGGGGCTGTTTAAGAAAAGGCAATCGAAGTCGTACGTCCGAAAATTTTTCATCGGGGAAATGCCCATTCGAATCATCATCATATTTTTAAAAATATTGAAAATAAAAATAAAGAGTCGAAAGTTTCAAATTTATCTCCCTGCCTATATATTTCTTCCTCGCCTTGAATCTCTTCCATTCAAAAAATCTTCATTCTTCTTCTTCAGAATCAGGGTTCAATTTCACTGTTTTAGGCAAGCATAAAAAATACTTTACTTCGGGTTGAAGAGGTATTAAATTATTGGGTGATGAAATCGCAGAAATTAATTCCTCGATATTTCCCTGTGCTGTTTTTACCAAAATAGGCCCAGTTTCCTGATCATAAGCCATGACACATACCTCACCTGTTCCTATAAACCAATCTCCTTCTCCTTTTTTGAGATTCAATATTTTTTCCACTCTATTTTTAGCAATCTCTAAATGATTATGATCGAAGGGTTTATCCGAAAAATAAATTCTAAAAAGGCGGCGGTCGACCAGATAATTGCTCAAACAGGATAAGATAGGGTCGGGGTGCTCAGTCCAGGCTTTTATCGAGGAAAACACATCGAAATCATCGATGCGTGCAAAAGACCTTAGCAGTGTAGGATCTTCCTGGAAATCACATAGGAAGAAATCTTCTCGAAGAAATCGTAAGAAATGCGTTGTAGCAAACAGTTTCTCGCCCTGAGCTGCTAAATACTTGGCTCTATTTAAAATTTTAATGAGTAGGGTTTCGGCAGCAAGCACGGTTTTGTGAAAATATACCTGCCAATACATAATACGCCTTGCCGAAAGAAAATGCTCGAGCGACAACCGGCCTTTTTCTTCGATTACCAGGTTATCATCCACTACATTTAGCATTTTAATAATACGTTCCGAGCCAATTTGACCTTCCGATACTCCCGTAAAAAAACTATCCCTTCGAAGATAATCCAGACGATCCATATCGAGTTGCCCCGATAAGAGCTGATGGAAAAATTTCCTCTCATAATCGCCTTGAAACATGGATAAACCTATTCCCAATGCATCATCATATTCTTTATTCAGCTCGTTCAGGAAAAGGCCTGTCAAATGTTCATGACCTATATTCCTAACAATTGCACTCTCCAATGAATGCGAAAATGGGCCATGACCCAAATCGTGCAACAGAATTGCTATCAATGCTCCTTCGCTTTCCTGCTCGCTGATTTCTATCCCACGCTCACGTAAAACCTGAATGGCTTCCCTCATCAGATACATCGAACCCAGTGAATGATGAAAACGCGTATGCAGCGCTCCTGGATAAACCAAATGCGTAAGCCCCAACTGTTTTATCCTTCTCATACGCTGAAAAAACGAATGCTCGATCAGGCTAAAAATTAGCTCGTTAGGTATAGGGATAAACCCATAAACCGGGTCATTGATAATTCTAAGCTTACTAATCAATCCCTTTGCTATTTATCTTTATGCAAACATAATCAATCATTCTATTTTCCAATAATATCATCAGAATGATAATTGAACGAAAGCTATTTATTTTTGCAAGTATGAAACGAAGATCCCGTTCTATATGATAACTGTCTTATATATACTACAAGATGGAATGGGGGTTATTTAAATCGCGCAGTCAAAAAATCTCTTATAAAGACGATTTGTAATAGTTTAACGTTATTTTTCTGAATCAAATAAAATCGACACCAGATGAAAAGTTTACTGAAAATCTTCGTTTGTGCAATAATGGCCATCATGGTTAGTTCATGTGTTTCCCAGAAAAAATATACCGAAACCGAACAAAAGCGGCGCCAATGCGAAGAGGAGCTTATTGCCCAAAAAAGTCAAAACAATGATTTGATTGCCGATAATACCGAACTCAAAGTACGCCTCGAAAGACTAAATAAGAACTTTCAGCGTTTAATCAACGACACTATCCGCATAGGGCAGAATCTTCGCGATTTTCAAGCTGATTATGAAAGATTGAAATTTTCGTACAACGAATTGCTCGATATTGCGGGGAAGACGGAAGCCGGCAATAAAGCCGAGATTCAGAGAATTATGGCTGAATTGCAGTCATCTCAGGAAAAATTGATTCATAAACAAGATTCATTACAAGCACTTGAAGCAGAATTGGCTGTTAAGCAAAAGCATTTGAATGAGTTGCAGAAGATTCTAAATCAAAAAGATTCCATTGTCAATGCATTGAGGCAAAAAGTCTCGCAAGCTTTGTTAGGTTTCGAGGGCAAAGGCTTGAGCATCGAAATTCGTAATGGTAAGGTTTATGTTTCGCTGGAAGAAAGCCTGCTTTTCAGGAGTGGTTCATGGGAGGTAAACGACAGAGGGATTTCTGCTCTTCAAAAACTGGCTGAGGTTCTTGCCTCTAATCCCGATATCAATGTTCTTATTGAAGGCCATACGGATAATGTTCCCTATAGAGGAAGTGGACAGGTAAAGGACAACTGGGATCTCAGCGTAATGAGGGCAACAGCTATCGTAAAAGTCATTACTCGTAATCCCGGAGTTCATCCCAGCCGTTTGACTGCTGCTGGAAGAAGCGAATATGCGCCTCTTGCTACTAACAGCACAAGCGAAGGCAGAGCAAAAAACCGCCGAACCGAAATCATTCTTACTCCAAAACTCGACGAACTCTTTCAGATTATCGAAACACACTAACACATGTGGTCAGGAGTTCAAGGTTTCTGATGGATGGCGAGAAGGGATTGGTGAGATAAAAGTTAAAAGTTGAAAGGATGAGATTGAATATATGAGCATTAAAAAATATTTCATAAAATCTTATTCGAGCTGACTTTCCAATTACCTGTCTTAAAAGTTTCCTTATCTTCTCGTCCCCTCGTACCTCAGGCACCGAATCTCCCAATATCCTGACAACACTTATCAAGTGTTTTGTTCGAGGTGCAGACAGGCAGCTTCTACAAAGCTTATAAATAATGGATGAGGCGAAGCCACTGTACTTTTAAATTCTGGATGAAATTGAACGCCTATAAACCATGGATGCTTTGGGATTTCGACGATTTCAACCAAATTCTCTTTGGGATTGATGCCGGCGGCTATCATTCCGGCTTGTTCGAACTGTTCGAGATATTTATTATTAAACTCGTAACGATGCCTATGTCGCTCGAGGATAAGTGGAACCTTATAAATATTTCTTGATTTCGATCCTTCCATCAACTGGCAGGGATAAGCCCCTAACCGCATGGTTCCACCCATACCCGAAATCTTTTTCTGCTGTTCCATGATGTCGATCACAGGGTCAGGTGTACGTGGATCGAACTCGGTAGAATTGGCCTTCTTGAGTCCCATTACATTTTGGGCAAACTCTATTACAGCACATTGCATACCCAGACATATTCCCAAAAACGGAATTCCTCTTGTTCGAGCATAATGGATGGCCAGAATCTTACCCTCGATACCCCGAATTCCAAATCCAGGTGCAACTAATATACCATGAAGCCCCGATAGTTTTTCCGAAAGATTTTCTTGGGTCAAAAATTCCGAATGTATCATTCGCAGTTCAACCTTAACCTGATTATAAGTTCCGGCATGCACGAACGATTCCATGATAGATTTATAGCTGTCTTTCAATTCTACGTATTTCCCAACCAGCCCAATTTCCACAGAATATTTGGGGTTCTTCATCTTATAAAGAAACTCTTCCCAGCTCTTGAGGTCGGGTTGCCCCTCGAACGGAAGTCCACATTTACGCAGTACTTCTCTGTCGAGGCCTTCGTCTCTTAATTTCAATGGGACTTCATAAATGGATTCCATATCTATGGATTCGATTACGGCTTGAGAAGAAACATTGCAAAACAGTGCAATCTTATTGCGCAAAGCCTCATTGAGAGGTTTTTCGGTACGGCAGACAATGATGTCGGGTTGGACTCCTTGTTCGAGTAAAGTCTTTACGGAATGTTGGGTAGGTTTTGTCTTCAGTTCCCCCGTCGAAGAGAGATAAGGAACCAGTGTAAGATGAATCACTACACAGAGATTACCCATTTCCCAGCGCATCTGACGTACAGTTTCGATATAAGGCAGCGACTCTATGTCGCCTACCGTACCTCCTATCTCAGTGATAATGAAGTCGTAATCCTTATATTTGGAAAGCAGTTTGATACGGTATTTAATTTCGTCGGTTATATGCGGGATAACCTGCACGGTAGAACCCAAATAGTCTCCTCGTCTTTCCTTTTCGATTACTGCTTGATAGATTCTTCCGGTGGTCACATTATTTGCCTGAGAGGTGGGTTCGTTCGAAAAACGCTCGTAATGGCCAAGGTCGAGATCGGTTTCAGCCCCGTCCTCGGTTACATAACATTCGCCATGTTCATACGGATTGAGTGTTCCCGGATCGACATTGATATAGGGGTCGAGTTTCTGAATAGTTACTTTATAACCTCTTGCCTGCAGTAAT
>ERZ795049.6410-NODE-6410-length-10327-cov-23.218458_pt1 | contig 10327 bp, 10 predicted proteins | sample MGYA00375133_ERZ795049 | MGnify/ENA primary metagenome ERZ795049 (study PRJEB30178, sample SAMN05720147) | activated sludge metagenome | isolation source: anaerobic digester from wastewater treatment plant | place: Japan | collected 2015-04-20 ...
AATCTCTATGAAAACACTTCCGAGAGTTATGCAATCTCACGATCTAAGATAGACCTATTTATCAATTGCCCACGTTGTTTTTATCTCGATAGGAAGCTTGGCTTGGCTCAGCCTTCCATGCCAGGCTGGCCTCTCAATTCTGCAGTTGATTACCTTCTGAAGCAGGAATTTGACTATTATCGAAAACTACAACTACCTCACCCAATTATGGTTCAATATGGCATTGATGCCGTCCCTTTTTCTCATCCCGATTTGCCGTTTTGGCGAGATGATGTCTACCATTATGTGGGGGCTTCCGTTTTGGATGAACAAACGGGTTTTCAGGTTCAGGGAATTATTGATGATGTATGGATCACTCCTCAAGGGGAACTGCATATCGTAGACTACAAGTCCACTTCTACCTCCAGTGAAATTAGTTTAGAAGATGAGTTTAAACAGCCCTATAAGCGTCAAATGGAAGTTTACCAATGGATTTTTAGGAAAATGGGCTTTAAGGTCTCCCCAGTGGGGTATTTTGTTTTTGCAAATGCTTTGAAGGACCGCAAGCTTTTCGATAACAAGCTTGAGTTCGAGCTAACGATTCTCACTCATCACGGGGAGGATTCTTGGGTTAGTCCCACTCTGATGGACATGAAAGCGATTTTGGAAAGCGACACTATCCCTGAGGCAAATCCGGATTGCGAATATTGCGAATACCGCCGTTTGACCAAGGAAGTAGAATAGGCAAAAAGGGTTCCGGTTCGCCTTTTTCTACTTAAGTAACAATGCTATTTCGCATGAACGTGCCGGTGATGAATGTCAGGCGTGTGTTCGTGTTCATGCTCAAGCACTTCGTGGGCGTGGATGTGACTATGGGTTATCGGCTGGGTTGGATCTAAATCTGCATGGGCATGAGAATGGTGTAGGTCAGGGTGGGTATGAGCATGCTCGTGCACAATCGGCTCATGTACATGCAGGTGGCTGTGGTGTTCGGTTGCCATCAGCCAAGCGCCAGCGAGCATCAATGGCAAAGCAATCCATAAACTGATAGGAGGTTTCTCGTTAAATATTAACAAGCTAAGTATCAGAGCTATAAATGGTGCGCTACCAAACCAGGCATACGCTCTGGCAGAGCCCAAACCGCGCATCGCTAAGATGATGAGTGCGATACTAAGCCCATAACTTATTGCTCCTAAGGTGCTTGCAATCAGGATGTGACTCAGATTGGGAAGAGGCTTGCCGAGTATTAAGGTGAGGATCAAAGAAAAAATACCCGCTCCCAATCCTTTGACCAGCACAATATCGAGCGGGTTGCGCTCCGAAATATTACGTGTGAAGTTGTTATCCAACCCCCAAGAGATGGTTGCTAAGAGAATGAGTAAAACTCCAGGTGAGAACCCCCATTGTCCACCCTCAAAAGAGAGCCCAATACTGGCTAGTGTGATGAGAATGATAGATAAAGTGACTCTTTGCCCAACAGCTTCCTTGAATATAACTGCTGCAATTAATGCGGTAGCAACACCTTCGAAATTAAGCAAGACAGATGCAGTTGAAGCTGGGGTGATGCGCAGCCCAGACAGCAAAGCAATCGGTGCCAGAACACCGCCGAAGCTGATAGCACCAATCAACCAAGGGAGATCATTTCGGGTGAGCTTGGCTTCAGTTTGTTGCAGAGGGTGGCGCGTTTTCATGAGAAGACGGAGCAAAAGCGCGCCTACTCCACTTCCCAAATATAGGAACGCTGCCAAAGGAATTGGGTCGATATCCCCCAGTAAGATTTTGGAGAGTGGTGTTGAGCAGGCAAATAGAAATGCTGCAGCCCAAGCCTGGGCAATTGGCAAAGAGAGAGATTTTTTCTTATTCATCGGCACATCAGTAGATAATAATTCAGCCAATTCTTCCCGTTTACGCGCGTAATGAGGCTGAGTGTCTTTATGCGCGCTGCTTTGCTAGCCATTATAAATTACTTTATTTTCAATCTTTACGATTTTACAGTTTATTAGTGTGAAAGCCGGAGATGTTGGTTATTCAAATGCTTGAATGAAGCCAATCTCTAAACGAAATAAATTTCAATCAATTAACTTAATGATGATTTGGAAACCACAACAAAAGAGCGGGTGATGGGATTCGAACCCACGAATGGTAGCTTGGGAAGCTACTGCCTTACCACTTGGCTACACCCGCTTGGGACCTATATTTTACCGCATTTTTTCATATCGTAAACTAAAAACCACCAAAAGTTCGTTTATCCTTATAATTATGTTTGATCAGACCTATCAGATTTCTGAAAAGGAGAGCAAGCCATGGATCCAATCGTTCCAGATCAACAATATCAGCGTAAAAAGCCTTCAGCTCTAAAGTTGTTTATCATTTCTCGGGGTAACTCTTTCAAGTATGCCAGCCGAGGACTAAGCTATGTTATGCGTACACAAAAAAATGCTTGGATCCATACGGTTGTCATGCTTGCGGTTATTGCGGTGAGCTTTTGGCTGCAATTAACGCGCATGGAATGGGTGGCGATCCTTTTAGTGATCGGAATGGTATGGACAGCAGAATTTATCAACACCTCGTTAGAAAGCATCGTCGATATGGCTAGCCCTGAGCGTCATCCACTCGCCCAAGTGGGTAAAGATGTCGCCGCAGCAGCCGTCCTCTTTGCTGCTCTGATCGCCGTTGTTGTGGGAATCTTGGTTCTAGGTCCGCATTTGCGAATTAAACTTGGGTTGTAATAAAGTTGAATAAGGTTAAAACTTTTCATGGAAATTATTCATGTATACTATCGTCAGAAATTAACTGAAGGAGATTATCAATGATTAGTGAACCGATTAATGTAACTGATGCAGCATTCCAGAAGACCGTGCTGGAATCGCCCGTCCCTGTGATTGTGGATTTTTGGGCACCTTGGTGCGGTCCTTGTCGAATGGTTGCGCCCATTTTAGAGAAGATTGCCAAGGAATATGCTGATAAACTCATCGTAGCGAAGGTCAACACCGATGAGAATCAACAATGGGCAAGCAAGTACAACGTGGAAGGTATTCCAACGATGTTAATGATCGCTGACGGGAAAGTGGTGCATCGCCAAGTGGGGGCGTTACCTGAGCCGATGCTGCGAGAGGTCATCGATCAGTTCTTGGAAGTAGTTAACAGCCACAAGAAGAACTAAACTCGATTAGAAAAAGAGAGCATTATGCACTGCGCCCTAAAAGTCGGGCAAAAAATCCGACAGAAAGGCGCAGTGCCATTAGCTCCCTTTTTTTATTTATTTCCATTCTCGCGAACGATATCAGCTCCAAGCGCGGCTAATTTTTGATCAATACTTTCATAACCACGGTCAATCTGGCTGACATTGCGGATAACCGAGGTGCCTTTGGCAGAAAGCGCAGCCAAAACCAATGCAATCCCTGCACGGATATCGGGGCTATCTAATTTTTCACCGTTGAGGCGGGTTGGGCCTTGCACAATGCAACGGTGCGGATCGCAAAGCACAATTTGTGCCCCCATTGAGACTAACTTATCCGTAAAGAACATGCGGCTGGGGTACATCCAGTCATGAAAGAGGATGCTGCCAATGGATTGCGTGGCAATTACAATCGCGATGCTCATCAAGTCAGTAGGGAAAGATGGCCAAGGCATCACGCTGATTTCTGGGATAGCATTGCCTAAATCTGGCTCTATGACGAGCCGCTGATTGGAGCCAACCCACACATCATCTCCAATGAAGTCGAAATCCACGCCTAAGCGCCGAAACACAAGTTGAATCATTTTGAGATGCTCAACGCCAGCGTCTTTAATCCGAATTTCGCCACGCGTTACTACAGCTGCGCCTACAAAACTGATTACTTCGAGATAATCTGGGCCGATGGTAAACTCCCCGCCATGCAGCTCCTTGACGCCATCAATAATCAGTGTGTTCGAGCCGATGTTCTTGATATCGGCACCAAGTAGATTGAGAAACTGACAAAGCTGCTGAATATGCGGTTCAGAGGCTGCGTTGCGGATTATGGTGCGCCCTTCAGCCTTAACAGCTGCCATAATCGTATTTTCAGTCGCTGTAACGCTGGCTTCATCCAGCAAGATTTCAGCGCCTTTCAGTTGGGGGGCAGAAAAGTGAAAACAATCATTATAGGAAAACAGCGCCCCAAGTTTATTGAGCGCTAATATGTGCGTATCAACGCGCCGTCGTCCGATCACATCTCCACCTGGAGGGGGAAGTATGAGCTCCCCTGAGCGTGCGAGCATTGGTCCAGCCAACAAAATAGAGGCACGAATCTGCCTGCAAAGGTCAGGGTCGAGATCAGAAGGGTGAATATCTTTAGCGAGGAACTCATAAGAAGAAGCATCAATCTGGCGCACTTGCACGCCCAAACTTTCCATAAGTCTACGCATCGTCTGGGTATCAGTAATGTTGGGCATATTATGCAGAACAATAGGCTCTTCCGTAAGCAAACAAGCTGCCATCAATGGTAGGGCAGCATTCTTGTTACCCGATGGGACCATCGTCCCGGTTAGAGGTTTCCCTCCATGAATGATGAACTTGTCCATAGGTACTCCTTTGCAAGGTACAAACGAATTGTCAATTAGAGCGCCACGCGAGGACCGGCTGCACTAACCTCCGGCAGAACTGTCTTTTCATATTTCTTAAAGTTTTCAGCAAATCTATGCGCTAATTGAAACGCTTCTCGCTGATAAGCAGCCTGATCAGTCCAAGCTAACTCTGGATTGAGGACATTTTGAGGAACTCCTTCGACCTCATTGGGAATATCCAAGTTAAATATGGGGTGACGATGCGTCTCCACATTATTGAGCTGATCGGATAGGACAGCGCTGATCATGGCACGCGTGAGCGGGAGTGCGATGCGTTTGCCTACTCCATAGCCGCCACCAGACCAACCGGTATTAAGCAGCCACACATGGGTTTGATGTTGGGCTAACTTTTCGGCAAGGAGGTTGGCATAGATTGAAGGCTTAAGCGGCAGGAAGGGTGCTCCAAAACACGCTGAAAAGGTTGCTTCGGGTTTATCACCTAATCCGCGCTCTGTGCCGGCTAATTTGGAGGTATAACCACTGAGGAAATAGTACATCGCTTGTTCAATCGTCAGCTTCGCCAAGGGCGGAAGCACGCCAAAAGCATCCGCGGTGAGCAAGAAGATGTGTTTCGGGTGCCCGCCTTGCCCAGAAGGCTCGTAATTGGGGATGAAGTCCAGCGGGTAAGATGCACGTGTGTTTTCGGTAATCGCGCTGCTATCAAAATCTGGCTCGCGTTGGGGATTGAGCGGGACGTTTTCCAGCAAGCAGCCAAAGCGGTTAATAGCTGACCAAACTAAAGGTTCAAACTCTGGATTAATGCGAATAGTTTTTGCGTAACAACCGCCTTCAAAGTTAAAAACACCTCGTTCATTCCAGCCGTGTTCGTCATCTCCAATCAGCCTTCTTTGCGGGTCTGAAGAAAGGGTGGTTTTCCCCGTGCCACTAAGCCCAAAGAATAGGGCGACATCACCAGCGGCGCCTACATTGGCTGAGCAATGCAGAGAAAGCACGTGGCGTTTGGGCATCACATAATTCATGAAGGTAAAAACGGACTTCTTGATTTCGCCAGCATAGCGGGTTGTGCCTATTAGCACCAGCTTTTCTTCGAAGTTCATAATGATAAATGCTGGTGAGCGTACCCCATCCGTTGCTGGGTCAGCAGCAAAGGAAGTATCGACCACGACTGTCAGGTCTGGATCCGTGATTGGCTCGTCATCACAACGGGGAATAAACATGTTACTGGCGGTAAGGTTATGCCAGGCGAGGTCGGAAATGATGCGAATCTGGAGCGTTTGGTCTGGATCAGCGCCGGCACGCATATCCCTCACGAAGAGCGGTTGTTGCTGAATATGTGCCATCAACTTAGCCTTCAACGCAGCATAAGTCTTATCATCCATGGCTTGTGTCCCGCTGGCAAACCACAAGTCTGGATCACCATTTGTAACCAGGTATTTATCATTAGGGGACCTGCCAGTATATGGCGAGGTATTGACGACAAACGCACCAGCCTGAGAAAACTTGCCTTCCTGCTTGGCTAAAGCAGCTTCAACTAATTCTGCTCGGTTGAGGTTATAGAAAATCGTTTGAGGGTTTGATATGCCTATCTTCGAGAGTTCTTGTTCTAAATGTTTGCGTTCCACTTGTTCCTTCCTAAGTATTTATTCAGCATCTGTTGTGCTGTTCATTAGCAATTGCATAGCAGGTTTGCCATAAATAGATGAGGAAAAATCGTGTAGTTTGACGACTGGAAAAAAGCCGCGTGAGCTGATGCCTTGCACCCAGCTTCGTTGGCTAAGTGCACTAAGATACGTTCGATAAAAGTCCAGCTGGGCAGCTAAATCTACTGGGTAGGTGGCATAGGCAGATGCTCTGGGGCTAATCAGGCAGTCGGCAGATGGGCAAGTAAAATCGTCTGCAGAGAGTGCAGGCGCGTTCAACCCAGCAAAAAATTGCTTATCGTTCATACTCCGCTGGAGATTAACTACAATGTTATTAAGGGTGTTTTCGACAGTTTGTTGATCAGACCTTGTACTAATATCAGCAGAAGGTTGAAACTGTAAGTAAAAGCCGTCAATTTGATCGTAAAACGTATATTCGGGGAGTTCTGATTCTTCAATGGGTAATGCCAAAAGTATTAGACCTTGGTAATACTGATTTATTTTTTGAAGTAATGCTTCCCACAGTTGATCGGCATTCTTAGGTGTACCTTTGTTATCTATTGTGGTTTCAACGCCACCTGGGAGGCTGGCGGTTACGTCAACACCGCCAAGGATAAGCTGATCAACCTTATTATTAGCAGCAAATTGCGTATAGCTTATTGCAAAACGCTCGTATTCCTGATACCATTGCTGCCACCACAGCGCATCCCGTTTAGAATTTTTCCACCACTCCGCTGAGTCCATAGAAAAATCCAGACGCGGGTAAAGCCCGACAGTAAAGCCACTTTCTTTGGCTAACTGTATCAAATCAGCTAAATCCATCATCAGCATACTTTGTTCGATGTTAGGGGAGACTTGAGGAAGGTTGTTTACGATTGAAACCTTCCAAGTGGGCGTAAAAATAACCCAATTGAAGCCGGATTGTTTCAGCTCCGTTAAACTATCGCGATAACGATTAAGATCAGAGGGTTGATAGTCTGGAAGGAATTCAACCCCAATAAGTTCAATGCCATCTCCGAGCAAAACAGAATCTTGAGTACCGCCTATTTGAGGCTGCCAGGCATGCCAGTTAGAGACAGTATGTACGCTTGTGTTCGCAGTAATATCAGCTAATGAAATTGGCGAGGCATAACTCGCTTCATCGTACGCAAGATCACACTGGGCGTTCCGACAAATACGATATTGCGTGTTTTGTCTTGCCTCAGGGTTCAGGAAGAGCAAAATCATCCATTGATTATTACCCAGAGGCCACATCGGAAGGGGTTGTTGCCAGATCCCTTGTTGTAACTGAATGGAAATTGAATCTTCTGCAGGCGTCTCCACTGGGACGGTGACTTTAATCGTAATGGGCTCAACGCCTGCCATACCCCACGATACGATGGTATCTTCGATGGTCACATCGCGATCTGGAATAATTATCCGCCTGGTAACCAGTCTGCCATCTTTATCGTGTTCGGCATTGAGGTAGCCATCGCCAAGGGTATAACGATAAACTAGCGCATTACCAGCATGGAATTTGAGCTGAAGGGAGTATTTGCCATCGTCCAAACGGCTCAGGATAGGCATCCGTGAAGCAAGACTGCTAACACCATTAGACACATCAGCATACACATTGCCCAGCTGGTAAAGATTTCCGGCTAATCGAATCGGCGCACCACTTGCTTCCTCCGGCACGCTAACAGTAAAAGTGACATTGACTTCCGGCAATGGCGTGAGTTCGATCACAGCCGGCGTCGAAAGATCTGCCATAATATTGGCTTCTTGTTGGTATGAAAGGTAGGCGCCATCGATAGAAATAGCAGAGAGATTGTGTGTACCTACGGGGATCTGATTGAAATCGAAGCGACCGGTCGCATCTGTGAAGGTCTGGTAACCAGCCACAGTGACGAGAATATCGGCTAAAGGTTGTTTTGTGCTTTGATCAGAAATGATTCCGGTAAGTTTGCCGAGATCCCCCTCGTAAGGCAGCTCGGGCCAGCCCGCAATGATGTCCTTGATGGTTGTGTTCTTGGCTACAGTCATCGTCCGGTAGATAACCGTGTTGCCATCTGCAGTAGCTTCGGGTTGGCTGATAGGGAAGGTGCTCACATAACGATACTTAATTATTTCACCGCATGGAAGCAGAAGCGTCCCAGCATAATGGTTCTCTTCAATCTTGGTCAGCTCGTAGCGGGTGATATTGCGATCCAGACCACTGAGCTCATCCAGCACCTCAATGGCTATCACAGTCTCGTCAGAATAACTACGGCGAAGTTCCGCATTGAACACTACAGGCACGAGCTCGGGTTCCTCAAGGCGCGCGGGCAAGGTTAAGGGTGTTTCTACTGGTTTTTCAGTTTTAGGAACAATGGAAAGGGCACATCCCGAGAGGAAACCCAAAACGGTAATGATGCAGAGATAAGTGGTAACTTGCCTAACCGTTTTCGGTTTCATAAACCGCCTTTACTGAGAAAGTGCTTGTTTTAATGCATCCAAATTGTCAACCAAACTGCCTAATACACCGTTTATAAAACGGGGCGAACTATCGGTGCCAAAGGTTTTAGCCAGTTCTACCGCCTCATTGATGCCCACCTTGAGGGGAGTTTTCCGGTAAATGGCTATCTCCCACAAGGCGATGCGTAAAATGTTTCGATCGATAATCGCGACCTGATCCAAGGGCCATTCTGGGGCATGTTGCGCGATCAAACGATCCAAACGGTCTTTATTCTGGTTGACACCTAAAGCGATTTCTTGCGCGAAATCATATTCTGCTGTGTCCAGCTCATTTTCTTCAGCCCGTTCCTGAAGTACCGTACCCAAAGGGTGGTCAGCCATATCCACCTCATATAAGGTTTGCAGGGCGGTGTATCGCGCTTTTGTGCGGGATTTCATAAAAAATCACGCTTCGAGGTCAACATCCGTAACATGAACATTTACGTATGCAACATCCATACCAACCATTTCGGAAATTGCTCTCGTAACGCGCTGTTGAATGGTTTCGGCGACCACGCGAACGTTCTCCTCGCCATTGATGACGACGTAAACATCCACATAGATGGTCGAGTCTTTAACTACAATTTTTACGCCTTCATCATCATGGCGTTCTGATTTGGCAACCGGGAAATATACAGGCGCCATGCGGCTGACACCAGGGGTTTCAAGCGTCGTCAGGCGCACGATGGTATTAAGCACGGAGGGAGCAATGGTGGTCTTGCCAGAAGTTGTTTCTTCCATTTTTCTCCTTAATTATGATTGTTCGCCAGCAGGTTCTGAGCCAGGCAAGCGCCCAGTCAGCCAGACAGTCATCAATGAAATCGCATCTGAGCTGGCGTCAATTTCAGTTTTTTGCTTTACCAGGTCTGCCAACTTTTCGAAGCTCAGATCTTCTGGCCAGCCAAGTGCAAAAGCATTTTCTGGATCGGAGTAGAGAGGCGCTTGATCGTTAGGTTCAAAACCCAACTCGGGAATAACCGATTGTAAATTCGCCTGTAGGTCCGAATTAATATCTGCCCAAGAGGAGAGGATCGCTTTTACGAAACGCGATTCTTTCTCGAAAGGGGATTCCATAGCACGCACTTGCAGTGCTTGTGGAGCAGCTAAAGGATTGCGAAATCCGCTAATTTTAACGAATTCTCTTATTGCTTGCGTGAGCTCCCGCTTATTTTCTGGTGATAAGGTGTCTTTCTCATTAAGCACGGTTGTGAGAATTTCTCTACGAAAATCCGGCAGTAGAAAGACGTTAAGTGAAATCATTGGCAATAAACTACTCATTTTAGCTCCTCAGCGTTGGCAAATCAGCACGCATGCCCAACTATCCTTTGAAAAAGCATTGAAAGTAAACAATATTGGTTAATACTCTTCACTCTCGTCTTCTTCGTCTTCTTCTTCCTCGTCTTCGACCTCTTCTTCCCACTCCTCAGTTTCATCCTCCGGCGCTAGGGGTTCCCATTCATCCAAATCTTCATCTTCCCAGTTTTCTGCTCCAGCCTCCTCATCGGGGGTGTAAGTCTGGCAACCCGTATCCGGATTCAGTTCGATTGCAGCAGCGGTGCAATAGCGCTCGTCAAGGAACAGGCAATCTAAATAGTGACAGCGAATTTTTGGCATTCAAATTCTCCTTAAAAAAGCTAAAATCTCGGCTGGCATTTTACCTTAGGTTAAGCCAGCCGTAAAGCACATTCCCA
>ERZ795049.6417-NODE-6417-length-10321-cov-5.108124_pt1 | contig 10321 bp, 7 predicted proteins | sample MGYA00375133_ERZ795049 | MGnify/ENA primary metagenome ERZ795049 (study PRJEB30178, sample SAMN05720147) | activated sludge metagenome | isolation source: anaerobic digester from wastewater treatment plant | place: Japan | collected 2015-04-20 ...
TGCTGACGCACCCCAAGTTGCGCATTCCTGAAGATACCCAGGAATTTGCCATCAATGCGTCCAACGCGCGCTTTTGGCAAGCCCCGGTCAAGCGTTATGTCGATGAATGCCTGGCCGGCAAAACCGGTGTCCGTGGCAAGGACTTCAGCATGCGCTGGATTGCCTCGATGGTGGCTGAGGCGCACCGCATACTGATGCGCGGCGGGGTATTTTTGTACCCCCGCGATGCCAAGGACTCGGCGCGCGCCGGGCGGCTGCGCCTGCTGTATGAAACCAATCCGGTCGGCATGATCATGGAACAGGCGGGTGGGCGCGCTTCAACCGGTCAAGGCCCGATGCTGCAAGTGCAACCCACTGAGCTGCATCAGCGCATCGGATTTGTCTTTGGCTCGAAAAACGAGGTCGAGCGCATTGAGCGCTATCACCGCGAGCCGGTACTGGTTGAATTGACCAACCCGCTGTTTGCCGAGCGCAGCCTTTTTCGGGATTGATGAGTCACTATTAAAAATATAGCTGCTCGCGCATATCCCATAAGCGCTAGAGCCCAAATACTTGTCAATATTTAACTTCAGGAGTGTTTGCCATGTCAATTCGCCACCCCATCATCGCCATCACCGGCTCCAGCGGCGCTGGCACCACCTCGGTGACCCGCACCTTTGACAACATTTTTCGCCGTGAAAACGTCAAGGCCGCGATCATTGAAGGCGACAGCTTTCACCGCCACGACCGCAAGTCGATGAAAATCGCCGCCGCCGAGGCTGAAGCCGCTGGCAACCACAACTTCAGCCACTTTGGCCTGGAAAACAACCTGTTTTCCGAACTCGAGACGCTGTTTGCCACCTACGCGAAGACCGGCACCGGCAAGCGCCGCAAATACCTGCACGATGCGGAAGAGGCCGCGCCTTACAAGCAAGACCCCGGCACCTTCACGCCATGGGAAGATGTGCCCAGCGGTACTGATTTGCTGTTTTACGAGGGCCTGCATGGCGCGGTCGTGACACCCGAGATCAACATCGCGCAGCACCCCGATCTGCTGATTGGGGTGGTGCCGGTGATCAACCTGGAGTGGATCCAGAAGCTTTACCGTGACAAAAAGCAGCGCGGCTACAGCACCGAAGCGGTGACCGACACCATCTTGCGCCGCATGCCAGACTATGTGAACTACATCTGCCCGCAGTTCATGCACACGCATGTCAATTTCCAGCGCGTGCCGATGGTCGATACCAGCAACCCGTTCATCTCGCGCGACATTCCGAGTGCCGACGAAAGCATGGTGGTGATCCGTTTCGCCAACCCCAAGGGCATTGACTTTCAGTACCTGCGCAACATGATCAACGACAGTTACATGAGTCGCGCCAACACCATCGTGGTGCCAGGCGGCAAGATGGAACTGGCCATGCAACTGATCTTCACGCCATTTGTCTGGCGCATGATGGAGCGCCAGAAAAAGGCTTCCTGATATATTGTGGGAAAGACCAAGTTACATGAGCGAAGCGAATGAACTTGCTCTGTCCCCAACTGACTAGAAAATTGTGGGAAAGACCAAGTTACATGAGCGAAGCGAATGAACTTGCTCTGTCCCCAACTGACTAGAAAATTGTGGGAAAGACCAGGTTACATGAGCGAAGCGAATGAACTTGCTCTGTCCCCAACAAATCAGAGAATTGTGGGAAAGCCCGAGTTACCCGCGCGAAACGTATGAACTTGCCCGGTCCCAACACATTCACCCTTAACCCAATCAATTTCGAATCATGACAACCCCTACCCCTGAACTTGCCAAACAAATGGCCAATGCCATCCGCATGCTTGCCGTTGACGCGGTTGAAAAAGCCAAGTCCGGCCATCCCGGCGCGCCAATGGGCATGGCCGAGATCGCTGAAGTGCTGTGGAACCGGCATCTGAGTCACAACCCGATCAACCCGCACTGGGCCAACCGCGACCGGTTTGTCTTGAGCAACGGCCACGGCTCGATGCTGATTTATGCGCTGCTGCATCTCACCGGCTATGACTTGCCGATGAGCGAACTGCAAAACTTCCGCCAGCTCCACAGCAAAACCGCCGGTCATCCGGAATACGGCATGACCCCTGGTGTCGAGACCACCACCGGCCCGCTCGGCCAGGGCGTGGCCAACGCGGTCGGCATGGCACTGGCTGAAAAGCTGCTGGCCGTCGAATTCAACCGCGAAGCAAACGGTGCCCGCCACACCATCGTCGATCACTTCACCTATGTGTTTTTGGGCGACGGCTGCCTGATGGAGGGCATCAGCCACGAGGCCTGCTCGCTGGCCGGTACGCTGCGCCTGTCGAAACTGGTGGCGTTTTATGACGACAACGGCATTTCCATCGATGGTCATGTCGAAGGCTGGTTCACCGACGACACCCCCAAACGCTTTGAAGCCTATGGCTGGAACGTGATTGCCGCAGTGGATGGCCACAACCCGGCCGCAATCGATGCAGCCATCAAGGCGGCCCGGGCGCAAGCGGTGTTGCCCGATGGTCGGCCGACCCTGATTTGCTGCAAGACGGTGATTGGCAAGGGCTCGCCCAACAAGGCCGGTAGCCATGATGTCCATGGCGCGGCACTCGGTGCTGCCGAGGTAGCGGCAGTCCGTGATGAGCTGAACTGGGTCAGCGCGCCGTTTGAGATTCCCGCTGACATTGCTGCCGCCTGGAATGCCGTGGCGCGCGGTGTGGTGGCTGAACACGCCTGGCGCGTTCGCTTTGATGCCTACAGCGCCGTTTACCCTGCCCAGGCAGCCGAGTTTGAGCGCCGCATGGCGGGCAATCTGTTGCCAGACTTCGCCGACAAGCTGCCTGGTTTGCTGGAAACCATTGCCGCCAATACAACGGCATTTGCCACCCGCAAAGCCAGCCAGAACGCGCTTGACGTGATTGCCCCGCTGGTGCCGGAGTTCTTTGGTGGCAGTGCCGACCTGACCGGCTCGAACCTGACCAATTTCAAGGGCTGCGTGCGCGCCGGGCGCGATGTCTGGGGCAACCACCTGAGCTATGGTGTGCGTGAATTTGGCATGGCGGCCATCATGAATGGCATGGCGCTGCATGGCGGCTTCATCCCCTACGGTGGCACCTTCCTGACGTTTTCCGACTACAGCCGCAACGCGATCCGCATGGCCGCGCTGATGAAAATCCGTGTCATCCATGTGTTCACGCACGACAGCATTGGCCTGGGCGAAGACGGCCCGACGCACCAGAGCATTGAGCACATCCCCTCGATGCGCATCATTCCGGGGCTTGATGTGTGGCGTCCGGCTGACGGTCTGGAAACTGCGGTGGCATGGGCTTTTGCGGTCGAGCGTCGTGACGGCCCCAGCGCCCTGTGCCTGTCGCGCCAGAACCTGCCGCGTCTGACCGATATGTCGATGGCTGTGAACATCCGCAAGGGCGGCTACATCCTGTCAGACATGCAAGACGCGCAAGCCGTCATCGTCTCCACTGGCTCCGAGCTGGAAATTGCCATGAAGGCGCAGGCATTGCTGGCCGCCGATGGCATTGCCACCCGGGTCGTGTCAATGCCCTGCACCAATGTGTTTGACCGCCAGAGCAATGCCTACCAGGAGATGGTGATCCCGTTCAACACGCCCTCGGTGGCGATCGAGGCGGCACACCCGGACTTCTGGCGCAAGTATGTGGGCCGTCACGGCGTGGTGATCGGCATGCCCACCTTTGGCGAGTCGGCCCCAGCGCCCAAGCTGTATGCACACTTCGGCATCACGGCAGAGCGGGTGGTGAGCACCGTTCGCACCATCGTGCACCGCGCGGCCAACAAACGCGACGATGCACTGCCAGACACCGTGGTGCCTTCGGACAATTGAACTGGATGCCACCCATGAAGACTTTTGATCTGGTCATGTTTGACCTGGATGGTACGCTGGTGGAAACTGCGCCCGAAATCATGGACGCTGTCAATGACACCTTGGGTCACTTCGATTTGCCGCTGGTGTCACAGCAGCAGGTGAACAACTGGATTGGTCACGGCACCTTGACGCTGCTGGTTGATGCGGTAGCCTTTGCGACCGGCAGGTCGGCGGCCGATGTGCGCGCCAGCGAGCTGCTGCAAAGCATGGTGCAAGAGTACAACCTGTTTTACCAGCGCCGCTGCGGCACCCGCAGCCATTTGTACCCGCAGGTGCGAGAGACCCTGGTGGCCCTGCGCGCACAGGGCGTTCGGCTGGCGGTGGTCACCAACAAGGAAAGCCGCTACACCCAGATCGTGATGGACGTGCAAGACCTCAGCGCGTTGTTCGACACGGTGATCAGTGGCGACAGCTTGCCGACCAAAAAGCCTGACCCGGCGGGTGTGGCGCACTGCCTGGCACAGTGGGGCGTTAGCGCTGACCGTGCCCTGTTTGTTGGCGACTCCAGCATCGATGTCGCCACCGCCCGCAACGCCGGTGTCGCGGTGTGGGCCGTACCCTATGGCTACAACATGGGCCAGCCGATTGAAGCCTGCACACCGGACCGTATCATCGCGGACTGCTCTGCGCTATTGAATAGCTAGCTATTCGCGCAGTACCATCACGCGCTCGGTGTCTGTTTTTCATTAACTTTTGGAGTTTTCCGATGAAAGTATTGCGTTTTGCTGATGTGATTGCCAGTGGTGCTGCCAAGGGCAAAAGGGTGTTTATCCGTGCCGACTTGAATGTGCCGCAGGACGATGCAGGCAACGTCACCGAGGACACCCGCATTCGCGCCAGTGTGCCGTGCATCAAGATGGCACTCGACGCAGGTGCAGCCGTGATGGTGACCAGCCACCTGGGTCGCCCCACAGAAGGCACCTTGACACCCGAGGATTCGCTGGCCCCGGTGGCCAAGCGCATGGGCGAACTGCTGGGCCGCGAGGTGCCGGTGGTGGCCAACTGGGTCAACGGCGTTGATGTCAAGCCCGGCCAACTGGTGATGCTGGAAAACTGCCGCGTCAACAAGGGCGAAAAGAAGAACAACGAAGAGCTGGCGAAAAAAATGGCCGCTCTGTGCGACGTGTTTGTGCACGATGCGTTTGGCACGGCGCACCGGGCCGAAGGCACCACCTACGGTATTGCCCAGTTTGCACCGATTGCCTGCGCCGGCCCGTTGCTGGCTGCAGAAATTGATGCCATCAACCTGGCGCTGGCCAACCCGAAACGCCCCCTGGTGGCCATCGTTGCGGGCTCCAAGGTATCGACCAAACTCAGTATCTTGCAGGCCCTGGCCAAGAACGTGGACAACCTGATCGTCGGCGGCGGCATTGCCAACACTTTCATGCTGGCTGCTGGCCTGAAAATTGGCAAGAGCCTGGCCGAGCCCAGCCTGCTGGCTGATGCGGTTGCCGTCATAGCTGCCATGAAGGCGCGCGGTGCCGATGTGCCGATCCCGACCGACGTGGTCACCGCCAAGACTTTTGCCATCGATGCCGTGGCCACCGTCAAGGCCGCCACCGCTGTCGAAGACGACGACATGATTCTGGACATTGGCCCGGACACCGCTGCCAAACTGGCCAAGCAGCTCATGGAAGCCGGCACCATTGTCTGGAACGGCCCGGTCGGCGTGTTCGAGTTCCCGTCGTTCGAGAATGGCACCAAGACGATTGCGCAGGCGATTGCTGCGTCCAGCGCGTTCTCGATTGCTGGCGGCGGCGACACACTGGCCGCCATTGCCAAGTACGGTATCGAAAAAGACATCGGCTATATCTCGACTGGCGGCGGCGCTTTCCTCGAAGTGCTGGAAGGCAAAACGCTGCCAGCCTTCGAGATTCTGCAGAAACGGGCGGCGGGCTAAGCCCGAAGCCCAAGTCCCTGCCCTGGCGCAGGCGCAGGCAGCAGAAAGCGGCAGGGACTTGTACCAGCGTTTTCCTCATGTACATTGAGGCAGCGCTGGTGCTCAATGTTCGGCCATAAAAAGAGGCTCCAGCCTTTGTCAGACGGGCGCAAGCAGCTATTAAAATGATATTAAACGCTGAAGCGCCTGCGGCCTTGGCACCAGCCACTCGCTGATGCCTTGAGCCGTGCGGGTAATGGGCGAGCCCCGCAGTTGCCGGGATTGTGCAAACCTCAGATCAGCAGTTTTGCCCAAGCTGGCCACAAACGTTGAAACTGGCCACCAAGACTCATTCCCATTGAAGGCCGGACAGGTTCTTTACTGGCCTGTACTGAACTGCCTGCAGCACGCCCGAATGGCAATGCGGCAACGGAGTTGTCAGATTTTCAGTGGCTTTGAACCTCGTGCTTGGTCTCTAACAAGTCAAGTCTTTGCATATCATGCGAAGAATTCAAACATTCAAAGTCATTCGCCGCGAGGGCGCGACTCCTACAAATTCAAATAGGCGCCGACTGTCTGGTAGGAGTTGCGCCCTCGCGGCGAAGGCGGTTCAATTCCGGCTCGTCCGGCTTAGGTTCATGGCGGTTTTGCCAGAAGGCCTTTCTTGATCTTGATTTGGCGGTTTTCCAGGCGGCGCAGCACCAGGTAGGTGGTTGCGCCGATCAGCCCCGCGCCGGCCAGAAACCCGCCATAGGCCAATGGCCATGGAATGCCCTGCGTCATCATGGAAAACTCGGACATTCCACCCATCCCGGCAAGAATATTGATGGGGGTGAACACCACACCAAATATGGTCAACTGGTTGATTCTGCGGTTCTGGTTGATGTTGATGAAACCGATGGTGGCATCCATCAGGAAGTTGATTTTGTCAAACAAAAACGAGGTGTGACTGTTCAGCGAGTCAATGTTGCCCAGAATCTGCCTGGCATCATCCTGTTGCGCAGACGACATGATTTTGCTGCGGAAAAGGAAATTGATGGCGCGCTGGGTGTCCAGAATATTGCCCCGGATGCGGCCGTTGAGATCTTCTTCTTCGGCAATGTCACCCAGAATGGCTGCGGCCTCTTTGTCACTGATGGCCTCGCTCAAAACCTGGCGTCCCACTTTGCCCAAGGTGCTGTAAATGTCCTCCAGCGAGTCAGCCGAGTACTCAACATCGGCTCCATACAGGTCAAGCAACACATCTGTGCAGTCGGTGACGTAGCCCGGTTGGGTCTGGGCGCGCCGACGCTGCAAACGGAAAACCGGCAACTCTTCATTTCGCAAGGTAAAGAGAATGCCTTGGTGTAAAACGAACGCCACCGGAACACTGCGCGAGTTGCCCGCGCGGTCGAGTAAAAAATTCGAGTGCAGGTGAATGTCACCAGTTTCCTCAATGAGGTAACGTGAACTGACCTCCAGGTCGGTCACGTCGTTCGGATCAGGCAGCATCAGGCCAAAATGCGACCCGACGTAATTTCTCTCGGCTTTGCTGGCCGCCAGCAGGTCAATCCAGATCGGTTTGACACCCTCCAGGTTTTTGCGGCCTTCGATGGGAATTTGTCGCAGTCTGCCATCAGCAAGCGCATAGGCGTTCATCTGACTCTCGTCAAATGCCGGCTCGCGATTGCCGGCCAACAACTCCCGGCGCGCGTCTGAAATTTCCCACAGCACATCGTTTTGCCTGGCCAAAGGAATTTGCGCCCACAACAGCCGGGCATCGTCAATCGGCAAGGCATCAAGAACGCTGCCAATTTCGCTGGCTGGCCATTGGGCCAGCAGATTTTGCAGCTCTGCCAGATGTTGCCGCTGAACCAAAGTCTCGACGATTGCCTGGCGCGGCATGTTCTGGCTGTGAACCATGCCCTCAACCCGCTTTTGCTTCTTAAGCAACTCCAACACTTTTTCAAGGGACATGGTCATGGCGCTCGGTTAGTGGTGAATGCGCCAGCTCTTGATGCCAATCCGGGGGCGCAACAAACGCAAGCGACAGGATTGGCAGGCGCGACAGGTTCAGGTGCATCACTGCCGCTCACCAGCCTGACACCAGTCGCGATCAAATGCCAAGCCATGCGTCGGTCAGGCGTGTCGCATGGTATCGGTTGGCTCGGGTGCTTTATGGGCATCAAGGTTTGTTTTGGCCAACGCAAATGGCAAATTGGCCGCTGCGAAACACCCTGCCGATGGTCTGAGTTTCCAGACATTTCAGGCTTCTCACAAAGGAAAATGCGCGCATGGCAACAAATGATAGCCACCGTTGATGACTTCAGATGCCTGCATTGGGGAAGCTACCGAACAAGCGACAGTCAATCGCGGCAGTGGTCCGGCCGCCTTCTCACTTTCTTGCACTGTTGCGCGCATGCAGGGAAAGCCGTTTGCCAAAATAAGGCGATGGCGACCTTGACTTGTCGGCAAGTCGCTGCAAAGCGAATGGCATTCGGCGCTCATGTTACTATTGTTTTAGAAGCATCTAGCGCACACCAGTCAAGGGCTGCAGCCTGATTTGATGCCTGAAGCCAGCCAAACCAGCAGCAGCACCGGAATACCCAGCAATGCGGTCGCAACAAAAAAGTTCGGGTAACCAAAGGCATCTACATAACTCCCCGAGTAGCCCGCCAGGAACTTCGGTAACAGTAGCATCATAGAACTGAACAGGGCGTATTGGGTGGCCGAATAACTGACGTTGGTCAGGCTCGACAGGTAGGCGATAAAGGCCGCCGACGCGATGCCACCGGCGAGGTTGTCTGCCGAGACCACAAGGATCAGGCCACTCACGTCATGGCCGCGCGTGCTCAGGGTGGCAAACAGCAGGTTGCTGGCAGCACTGAGCACGGCACCGAGCATCAGCACCCGCATGACACCCAGGCGCATCGCCAATGCACCACCGATAAAGGCACCGGCCAGCGTCATGATGACCCCGTAAACCTTGGTCACCGCTGCCACCTCGTCCTTGCTGTAGCCCATATCCACGTAGAAGGGGTTCGCCATGATGCCCATCACCACGTCGCTGATGCGGTAGGTGCCGATCAGTGCCAGAAGCAGCGCCGCCTGCCAGCGGTAGCGCAACACAAAGTCCATGAACGGTGCCACCAGCGCACCGCGCAGCCAGTCCATCGCGTTCTTGGCCGGCGGCAGCGGTCGCGCCATCGGTTCGGGCGACAACAGCACGGTCAACACCCCGAGCAGCATGCTCGCCGCCATCACCAGATACGCCGTGTGCCAGGCACCGTGCTGGTAGTGCGCTACCTCAGCGCCCTGCGCCCGCGCGGCAATCCACAGCACACCGGCACCGGCCCAGATCATCGCCAGCCGATAGCCGGTTTGATATGACGCAGCCAGCGCGGCTTGCCGATCCACCTCTGCCGACTCAATACGAAAGGCATCGAGCGCAATGTCTTGCGTGGCGGACCCAAACGCCACCGCCAGCGCACCCCAGACGACCGGGGTCAGGGCTACCTGGGGGTCGTTGAACGACATTGCCACCAGCCCCAGCATCACTGCCAGTTGCGACAGCAGCAGCCAACTGCGTCTGCGCCCCAGTGCATGTGTCAGCAGCGGAATCGGCATGCGGTCCACCAGCGGCGCCCAGACCCACTTGAAGGCATAGGCCAGCCCGACCCAGCTCAGGTACCCAATGGTGGTGCGGTCAATGCCAGCCTCGCGCAGCCAGAAGCTCAAGGTGCCCAGCACCAGCAGCAGCGGCAGGCCGGCTGAAAATCCCAGTACCAGCATGCGCAGCGAAGGGGGCTCCAGATAGACCCTGAGGGTGTCGGCCCAAGTGCGTGGCAGCGCTTTGGCATCAGTTGGTGTTTGATCGGTCATGGGTATCAAAGCTGGGCCATGCGCATGCGCATCGCCAGTGGAAAAGACAGGAGTTGGCAGCGCTGGGCCTGCAAGTCAGTCATGTCGCCGGCCAGTTTCCTGCTAAAGCAAGATGTTACCGTGCCCGCAAGATGGCCTGCGGACTTGCTCGCGCACGACCAATCCAACTCGGCAATCGCACGGGTCGTAACCTGTGGGTATTGGTCTGTGTGCTTGCGAATCAGGCCAGACCGAAAAACAAAGGCGTTTTGTATGCAAGCGCACAGACCCACAACCGGGGGGCAACTAAGCTGACCCCAGAGCCAATTGGCGGCTCACGTTCGACTCCACTCACTCACTCCAAAAGGAAAAGCCATGAATAAGGATCAAGTCAAAGGTCAGGTCAAGGACATCGCCGGCAAAGTGCAGGCCGAGGCTGGCAAGCTGGTTGGCAGCACTGCGCAGCGCGTCAAAGGTGCCAAGTTGCAGGTTGAAGGCAAGGCACAAAAAAACCTTGGCGATGCCAAAGAGGTCGTCAAGGAATCCCGCGAAACCATGAAGGAAGCTGCCCACCCGCACGCCTGATCAGTCGCGTCGGCCCTGCGGCAAGGCAGTTCGATGCCCTGCCACCCCCTCTCTTTCAAAAGGAAATTCAAATGAACTATGTAGAACGTGACAACTACGGCATGTACGCCCAAACTACCGGTCCAGGCCCCAGGCTGATGGG
>ERZ795049.6424-NODE-6424-length-10312-cov-3.782588_pt1 | contig 10312 bp, 7 predicted proteins | sample MGYA00375133_ERZ795049 | MGnify/ENA primary metagenome ERZ795049 (study PRJEB30178, sample SAMN05720147) | activated sludge metagenome | isolation source: anaerobic digester from wastewater treatment plant | place: Japan | collected 2015-04-20 ...
CGATATTTGATAATACGAATCAATATCTTTTTATTTGGACGACTAATAGTTCTGGCGTCAATCAGATTTATAGGTACGATTGTGTTTCTAGCTCAATGATATTTAAAACTATTCTTATTTCGTCCATTACTGATTTTGATGTAATAAATTCAAATACTATTTGTTATATAGGACTTGATCCTTTCCCTGTTGTTAAGGCTCAAACAATGAATTATTCAACAGCAATTCCAATTAATACCTGGACTATCCAACCTTCAGCATCTGGAGCGTACAATGATAATTATCCATCTGCAATAAAGGTAAATGCAAATGGCGATATAGCAATTAGTGGTTACTATTGTAGTTTGCCATTAGATGCCGCTGTGAATGGAACAGTTACAACTGCAGCTATGTTCCCCGCAGTCCCAACCGGTGTGTTTTTTGGATTTAATTATTTTGCTTGGGCAACTATTATTAATGGAACTACCGGAGCGTTTCATAGCGGTATAAACCCTTATTTCGGAATTAGTGACCAATGTCGGATTCCTACAATTGGAGTTTCAAGAAACCAGGATTTTATCTTTAATGCATATTTTAACGGACAACAAACTTTAGCAACAAACTTGCCTATTGCATTAAATTCGTATGCCACTCAAAGTTTATTAACGTTTAAGTTGGGGCGCAATCAAACAAATCCAACGTGGATGACCACAGCATTAAGCACCCCTCAAACTTATGGAGCGTGGCCAACAGGAATTAAAGTTGGAGCCAATAATAAAATATTTACGTGTGGGTATTTGTATTCCTCAATTAATTTTCTTCAAGGGGATGTAATTTCAAGTACAGGTTGTGATAATACCTATGTTGCTGAATTAAGTGATGATAATTCTAGTGGAACATATTTAAGGGTAGGAGATAATACAAATGTGGATTTTGATACTCCAACAAATGGCTTAATCGTAAAAAGTATATTTAACTTAAAACAAGAACTAGAAATAAGAAAGCTTGAGCTAATGGAATTATACAATGTAAACGGCCAAATGGCTAGCGATAAGAATCTAAACTACAACTTAAAAGATGGCCTTTACATGTTACGTGTAAGGGATGATGAAGGTGCAATTAAAAGTATGAAAGTAATATTCTCTAGTAATAAATAGTATCAAGACATGAAAAAACATGTATGCACCTTTTTACTTTTAATGTTAAATTTAACATTGGTTAAAAGTCAATCCGTAAATTATTACGGATTGACTTTTAATATGAACCCTAAATGTTTTAGTTTATGCGCTCCCAACAAATTGTACTTTTGTTCAGGGAAAAACTGCACAATAAGCGTTTTTGATTCTTCAAATGTTTTGATTTTGCAAAAATCAATTTTGCAAAACACATGTGATTCAATTGAATTTCAAAGAGAGTCAATCTACGATGGAAATTTTGGCAATAAAAAAATTTGGCGAATAATTTCAACAGATTCAGTAGCAATTTATGAGTCGTTCTCTGTTCAAGGAAGCTATACAATGTTGCATGCTGTCCCTCCTGATAATTACTACGGATCGAAAGGAACGTATATCAGTTATTTTTTAAATGTTTGGTGGACGAATCCTCCTAATGCCTACGACAATATAACATTAATTGAAAGTGGGATAGATTCGATTAAAGTGGATGTCTATTACAATCAAACACATCCTCTAATGGCCAATCCACCTTATTATTCTGTATTTCTTGGCCCTCACGAAGGTTTTTATGATGAATGGACTGGTGATTTTACTGGAACGCAAGTAAAGTTGGATACCACATTTTCAAATGGCCTATTTCGAATGTATACAGGTTTTATTGTTCCTTTAGGAGGAATTGGAGTGTGGCAATGGGGTTCACCAACGGGAAATTATTTGTTACCCTATGAATTTTTAACAACAAAGTATCATACTATTCCGCATTTAACTCGAGCCGGAGATCGTATTAAAGTGGTGGCATTTGAAGATTCTACTAACGTTCAATTTCAAGGAGGTTCTGTATTATTAAACGAAGGCGAAAAAATAGATACCATTATCTCATCGCCAACAACATGGTTATCGAACAAGAAAATCGAAATTGTTCAAGTCTCGAGAGGTCAAGTAGAAGATAGTGTTTGGGTGAGTTCTAGTTTTGCTTACCCTGTTTTCCCGGATAGTAGTTTAATTACTCAATCTATTTTTACTACCGAGCTTTTGTCAGATTCAATAGGTACTATAACGCAGAATTATTTGCATTTACTTAGTCCTTCGAGTGGCTATCAAAATGTTTGGTTAGATGGGAATAATGTAAGCGCAAATTTTAATGTTTTTCCTGATGATAGTTTATGGATGTATGCTCAAATACCTATTTCAGGGGGAGTACATCAATTACAAGCAGACTCAGGAGTTGTAGCTTATTTGTATGGCTATGGCCCTACTAATGGTTACGGAACAATTATAGTTGGAATGCGCATGAAGTATCAAACTACATCGTTGCAACAAAATCCAACAATTGAATCTAATTTCAAATTGTATCCCAATCCTGCAAAAGAGGAATTTACACTCGAGAGTAGTGAAAATTTCGATAATCCATTTATCACCATTACAGATCTCTTAGGTAAATTGATAGAACATAAACAATATTATACTCATTCTAAAAAGATAAAAATATCTACGATCAATCTTCAAGAGGGAATGTATCTAATTCATTGTTCAGATAGATTTCATCAAAAAACTGTGAAATTGATTGTTCGAAATAAATAACATCAGGGAATGAAAAAACATGTATACACCTTTTTACTTTTAATGTTAAATTTAACATTGGTTAAAAGTCAATCCGTAAATTATTACGGATTGACTTTTAATATGAACCCTAAATGTTTTAGTTTATGCGCTCCCAACAAATTGTACTTTTGTTCAGGGAAAAACTGCACAATAAGCGTTTTTGATTCTTCAAATGTTTTGATTTTGCAAAAATCAATTTTGCAAAACACATGTGATTCAATTGAATTTCAAAGAGAGTCAATCTACGATGGAAATTTTGGCAATAAAAAAATTTGGCGAATAATTTCAACAGATTCAGTAGCAATTTATGAGTCGTTCTCTGTTCAAGGAAGCTATACAATGTTGCATGCTGTCCCTCCTGATAATTACTACGGATCGAAAGGAACGTATATCAGTTATTTTTTAAATGTTTGGTGGACGAATCCTCCTAATGCCTACGACAATATAACATTAATTGAAAGTGGGATAGATTCGATTAAAGTGGATGTCTATTACAATCAAACACATCCTCTAATGGCCAATCCACCTTATTATTCTGTATTTCTTGGCCCTCACGAAGGTTTTTATGATGAATGGACTGGTGATTTTACTGGAACGCAAGTAAAGTTGGATACCACATTTTCAAATGGCCTATTTCGAATGTATACAGGTTTTATTGTTCCTTTAGGAGGAATTGGAGTGTGGCAATGGGGTTCACCAACGGGAAATTATTTGTTACCCTATGAATTTTTAACAACAAAGTATCATACTATTCCGCATTTAACTCGAGCCGGAGATCGTATTAAAGTGGTGGCATTTGAAGATTCTACTAACGTTCAATTTCAAGGAGGTTCTGTATTATTAAACGAAGGCGAAAAAATAGATACCATTATCTCATCGCCAACAACATGGTTATCGAACAAGAAAATCGAAATTGTTCAAGTCTCGAGAGGTCAAGTAGAAGATAGTGTTTGGGTGAGTTCTAGTTTTGCTTACCCTGTTTTCCCGGATAGTAGTTTAATTACTCAATCTATTTTTACTACCGAGCTTTTGTCAGATTCAATAGGTACTATAACGCAGAATTATTTGCATTTACTTAGTCCTTCGAGTGGCTATCAAAATGTTTGGTTAGATGGGAATAATGTAAGCGCAAATTTTAATGTTTTTCCTGATGATAGTTTATGGATGTATGCTCAAATACCTATTTCAGGGGGAGTACATCAATTACAAGCAGACTCAGGAGTTGTAGCTTATTTGTATGGCTATGGCCCTACTAATGGTTACGGAACAATTATAGTTGGAATGCGCATGAAGTATCAAACTACATCGTTGCAACAAAATCCAACAATTGAATCTAATTTCAAATTGTATCCCAATCCTGCAAAAGAGGAATTTACACTCGAGAGTAGTGAAAATTTCGATAATCCATTTATCACCATTACAGATCTCTTAGGTAAATTGATAGAACATAAACAATATTATACTCATTCTAAAAAGATAAAAATAGCTGCGATCAATCTTCAAGAGGGAATGTATCTAATTCATTGTTCAGATAGATTGCATCAAAAAACCGTGAAAGTGATTATTGGAAATTAGGACATTCAATAAATGTTTGAATGTAATATCTTAATTATTCCGATTTAATTCCCTATCCCCATCCTTGTTCTCGTATAATTACACGTGCAAAGGCGCCTTCGCTATTTTGAATGTTGATGGGTAAACAAACAAATTCGTATAGGCCTTCTTCGACATCTCGAAGTAACAATCCTTCTAAAATACAGATGTTGTTCTTGAGTAATTTTTGATGTACTTCGGTATTGTCGTTCGGCATGGCTATTGAAAGATAATCAATACCGATTAAGTCTATTTTACATTCTGAAAGATACTGTGCTGCATCTGTAGTTAACGCTACAAAGTTTTCGTTGAAAGGCTCCATCACCCAATTCGTTTTCGAATTGTCGGTCTTGAATAAAATTTTGTCGCCTTCACTAATTTGTAATTCAATCAAGTGTGCTACGCTTATTTCTTTAATTCCCGGTAAATAAATAACACGCGCTGTTCCTGTTAGTTGCGCTAATGAATATTTCGTTACGTCGTTACCGTTAGTAAGAAAATGTAAAGGCGCATCTATATGTGTTCCGAGATGTACACAAGTTTCAATGGAGCTAACATTAGCCTCTTCGCCCTTTTCTAAGCTTAAGTCTTTTGTGATGCTCAATTTTCGGTCGCCCGGCCATTGTACCATGCCTTGCCGAATTCCTGTGCTGATGTCTTTCCACATAATTTTATTGCGTCTGCAAAGCTAAAGAAAGCAATTTTAGTCCTTCTTTTTAACCAAATGGTTAAAATATTAATGTTGATTATCAATATTATACGAAATATTTTGAGAAAATTAGTCCAAATTTTATTCCCTTACCCTAAGTTTGCATTAACCAAATGGTTAAACAATGGCAGTTCAGGTAGATGAGTCGCATGCCCGTACCAGAATTTTGGAGGCTGCGCGTCAAGAGTTTTTTAAGAAGGGTTTCGAGGGTGCTCGCATGCAGGCTATCGCCGATGCCGCCGGAATCAATAAGGCCCTGCTTCATTATTATTTCAATAATAAGGAGACACTCTTCAATGAAATATTTGAGGCTTCATTCCGTAAGTTTATTCCTCATGTGGAGGAGATGATTTCGCAAGAACAAGACATCTTTATCATCATCAGAAAATTTGTGCATGCTTATATCAGTTTAATGCAATCGCAACCATCACTTCCTCTTTTTCTCTTTCATGAAATTAATAAGGATGCCGATCGCGTTTTTAAATTGATCTTTAATAACGAACAACCTACTATGATGTTTATGTTGTATCAGAAATTTGATACAGCGCAAAAAGCGAATCTCATTAAACCAATACGCCTCGAACAACTCGTAATGAATATTATGTCGATGTGCGTTTTCCCTTTCCTCGCAAAACCAATGATGCAACGAGTAATGAATTTCACGGAGCCTGTTTTCGATAACTTAATGGAGCAACGTAAACAACTGGTCGCCGATTTTATTATCGATTCAATTAAAATTAACAACATTCAATAAATCATTATACAATGAGAAAAAGTATTTTATTTCTTTCACTGATGATCGCTCTTTCTTCATGCAAGAATTCGAAAAATAATTTCGATGCCGCAGGTGTGTTCGAAGCCGATGAGGTGCTCGTAAGTCCTGAAGTTACCGGTAGAATTCTTTCACTGAATATTGAAGAGGGAATGACTATCGACAGTAATTTTTTAGCTGCTTCTATCGATACAACTAATGTTGTTCTTCAAATAAATCAATTGAAGGCTAGCATTAATGCATTGCAAGAGAAAACAAATGATCCTCTTCCTACTATTGATGTGTTAGAACAACAGTTGGTAGTGCAAAAGCAACAACTCGCTTCTCTCGAACGCGATAAAGTTCGTTTTACTAATCTCTTGCAAGCAAATGCCACTACCGAGAAGAAACTCGATGATATCAATACGCAAGTGCTCGTTTTGAAGGATCAAATTGAGGTGACAAAAAAACAAATCGTTCAACAGCGTTCGCTCATCAATACTCAAAATCGTGGTATCTTAAGTGAACGTAATCCACTCGAGAAAAAGCAAGATCAATTGAAGGATCAATTGTCGAAATGTTCAGTCCGTAATCCTGTTGCCGGAACAGTTCTAATTAAATATGCAGAGGCCGGCGAAATTATTTCTGCAGGGAAACCACTTTACAAGTTAGCGAATATTTCATCTGTGAATCTTCGTGCATACATCACAGGCGATCAGTTGGGTGAAGTGAAATTAGGTCAGCAAGTAAAGGTGATGGTGGATGCCGGTGCCGATAAATACAAAGAGTATAAAGGGACTATCACGTGGATAGCTGATAAAGCTGAATTCACTCCGAAAACTATTCAAACTAAAGACGAAAGAGCAAATCTTGTTTATGCTACTAAAGTGAAAGTGCAAAACGATGGTTTCTTGAAGTTAGGAATGTATGGTGAAGTTAATTTCAAATAAGCTTTTCAATGATTTTTGCAGAGCAGTTAACCAAGTCGTATAAAACGAAAACCGAAGAGGTAAAAGCGTTATTGTCGGTCGACTTGAACATTCCGAAAGGTGAGATGTTTGGTGTAATCGGTCCCGATGGCGCAGGAAAAACTTCTTTGTTTCGTATCCTTACTACTTTGCTTTTGGCAGATTCCGGTACCGCAACTGTTAACGGCTTTGATGTTGTAAAAGACTATGCAAAAATTCGTCAGCAGATTGGCTATATGCCCGGAAGATTTTCGTTGTACCAAGATTTAACAGTGGAGGAGAATCTGCAGTTTTTTGCTACGATTTTTAATACGACAATTGAAGAAAATTACAGTTTAATAAAAGATATTTACGAGCAAATAGCTCCTTTTAAAAATCGTCGCGCCGGACAATTATCCGGTGGTATGAAACAAAAGTTAGCATTAAGTTGTGCATTGATTCACCGCCCCGAAGTTCTCTTCTTAGATGAACCTACAACAGGTGTGGATGCCGTTTCACGTAAAGAGTTTTGGCAGATGTTGCAGAAACTGAAATCCGACGGACTTACCATTTTGGTTTCTACTCCTTATATGGATGAAGCCGAACAATGCGATCGTATTGCATTAATTCAAGAGGGTAAAATTCTAATGAATAATACTCCGAAAATGGTGAAGACTTCTTTCTCTGATCCTCTCTTCGCCATTCGTTCCGATAAAATGTACCAATTGTTACACGACCTTCGCGATTTTAATTTGGTAAACTCTGCGCATATTTTCGGAGAGTATATTCACATTAGTTCTCCTGTTATTAATCAAGAGGTAATTGTTGAGAAGTTAAAATCAAATGGCCACGACCAAATTCAGTTGAAACAAATCGATCCTTCAATTGAAGATGTCTTTATAAAACTCTTAATGCATTCAGAAAGTCATGAGCAAATTAGCGAATAACGAGCGTGAAGTTGTGATTTCTGCTACTGAATTGACAAAGCAATTTGGTGACTTTATCGCTACCAATGCTATTACTTTTGAAGTTTACAAGGGCGAAATATTCGGTTTCTTAGGTGCTAATGGCGCAGGTAAAACAACGGCAATGAAAATGTTGTGCGGCCTTTCTACTCCTACTCGTGGAAGTGCTACTGTTGCAGGCTTCGATGTGTCTACCGAAAGCGAAAAAATTAAAAGGAATATAGGTTACATGAGTCAGAAGTTTTCGCTGTACGAGGATTTAACCGTTACTGAAAATATTCGCTTTTATGCCGGCATCTACGGATTGTCGATTCCTGCTATTAAGGAAAAGACTGCTGCCCTTTTGCAACAGCTGAATATGGAATCGCAAAAGAATGTTCTCGTTAAGGCATTACCGTTAGGATGGAAACAGAAGTTAGCATTCTCTATCGCCATCATTCATGATCCGGCAGTAGTTTTTCTTGATGAACCCACCGGAGGAGTTGATCCAATTACTCGTCGCGAGTTCTGGGAAATGATTTATGCAGCAGCTAATCGCGGAACTACCGCCTTCGTTACTACGCACTATATGGATGAAGCAGAGTATTGTAATCGAATCTCGATAATGGTAGATGGTAAAATTGAAGCATTAGGAACACCTGCTGACTTGAAAACAGAATTTAATTCGGAAACGATGGATGATGTCTTTTTAAAACTTGCTCGTAACGCTAAAAGAATAGGAGACTAGAAGATGAAGCAATTTCGAGCATTTATAAAGAAGGAATGGTTTCACATTTTCCGCGATCGCAAAACAGTTTTTATTTTGTTTGGGATGCCGGTGATGCAAATCCTAATTTTCGGATTCGCCCTTACGAACGAAGTGAAGAATGCAAATATTGCCGTGCTTGATTATTCGAAAGATGCAAAAAGCACCGAACTAATTCATCAAGTCGACGCAAGTAAATATTTCGATGTTTATACTTCATTGAATCGATCTTCCGATATCGATAGAGTTTTTAAAACGGGAAAGGTGAAGATGGTAATGGTGATTCCTCAAGAGTTTACACAAAGTTTAGAGGCTAAACATAAAGTAGCTATTCAATTGATTGCCGATGCTAGTGATCCAAATTTGGCAACAACATTAGTAAACTATGGAACATCTATCATCAACGATTTCCAGAAACAATATTTCACCGAAAAGATTCCTTTAGTCGTAACTCCCGAAATCAGGATGCTGTATAATCCACAGCTCAAGGGTGCCTTCAATTTTGTTCCTGGTGTTATGGCTATGGTGCTAATGTTGGTTAGTACCATGATGACATCAATAGCGATTGTACGAGAGAAAGAACTCGGAACAATGGAAGTTTTGTTGGCATCGCCTTTACGTCCGCTGCTGATCATAATTTCTAAAACGATTCCTTATTTGTTTTTATCGTTGATTAACATTACTACGATTTTATTATTAAGTGTGTTTGTCCTCGATTTGCCCATCAACGGTAGTGTTTTCTTGCTGGTTGCATTAAGTATGTTGTTTGCCATTACTTGTTTGTCGCTCGGCATTTTAATTTCATCTTCTACTAATTCGCAACAGGTAGCGATGCTAATATCCCTCATGGGATTATTTCTTCCTACTATTATGCTCAGCGGATTTATGTTCCCGATTGAAAATATGCCATTACCGATGCAGTTTATTTCTAATCTCGTCCCTGCAAAATGGTATTTCTATATTGTAAAGGATGTAATGATTAAAGGCTTAGGAATTGGTTCTATCTGGAAAGAAGTACTTGTTCTCTTCGGCATGACTATGTTCTTTTTAGTGATTAGTATTAAGAAATTTAAACTACGCCTTTCTTAACATGAAAACACTACGCTTTATTCTCGAAAAAGAATTCCGTCAGATCTTTCGTGATCCTTCCATTTTACGAATGATCTTCGTGATGCCGATATTGCAGTTAATCGTTTTGCCGATCGTTGCAAATTATGAAGTTAAGAACGTAAAAATTGCCGTTATTGATCACGATCATAGTCCGATTTCGACGCGAATGATCAATAAATTAGAAGCCGGAGGATACTTTCAATTAACCGGATATTGTGTTGGTTATAAAGAGGCACTGGATTATGTTGAGCAAGAAAAGGCAGATCTAATCTTAGAAATTCCCACGCACTTCGAACGCGATTTAGTTAAAGAAAGTTCTGCAAAACTTTTTGTTGCGGTGAATGCCATCAACGGAGTGAAAGCGGGATTAGGAGCGAGTTATTTATCATCCTTATTGAGAGATTACAATAGTGATATCCGAATAGAAACTTTTCCTACAACCAAGTTTAGTCAAACTCCTCAATTGAATATAACCTATTCGAATTGGTACAATCCTTTAATGAGCTATAAACTGTTTATGGTTCCCGGAATATTAGTGGTACTAATGACAATGGTAGGTTCCTTTCTCACATCGTTAAACATCGTAAAAGAAAAAGAGATTGGCACCATTGAACAAATTAATGTAACGCCAATTAAAAAGTATCATTTCATTCTTGGTAAGTTAATTCCTTTCTGGATATTAGGAATGATCGTATTAACATTAGGATTAACAGTTGCTCGAGTTGTATATGGAATT
>ERZ795049.6425-NODE-6425-length-10312-cov-3.457931_pt1 | contig 10312 bp, 11 predicted proteins | sample MGYA00375133_ERZ795049 | MGnify/ENA primary metagenome ERZ795049 (study PRJEB30178, sample SAMN05720147) | activated sludge metagenome | isolation source: anaerobic digester from wastewater treatment plant | place: Japan | collected 2015-04-20 ...
CTCGTCGAGTTTATCAACCTCGCCGCCATTGGCGCTGACTATGTCGGAATACTTTTGAATCGTTGCCTTAAGATTTGATTCTTCAAGTTCCGGAGTGATGATGTAGAGCACTTCGTATGCGTTCACGCATTTCACCTCCTTATGGTCTAAATAGGCCCGGCAAACCTGCTGCCGAGCAAGAAGGACGTTGGCAAGAGCAATTGTAGCATATAGCCAAAGCCTTGGCAAGTATTGCAAAGGGGCAGGGCGCCTTCCTGCTCTTATTTAACAAATGACCCTATTTCAATTAGATTTCCCTCAGGGTCTGCAACATAGCAAGTCCGCTGTCCCCAAGGCTGTGTTGCGGGCTCCAAGACAGGCGCTGCGCCTTTTGAAACTATTCTTTTAAATGAATAATCTACTGCTGCGTAATTTTCAACACTCATAGCAATTTCATAATGGCCGTTTATGCCGTCAGCATAAGCAAAAGACCTTTTTGCCATTTTCTCAAAATCGCTTCTGCGAAAAAGCAAGAACAGAGTCCCGTCTTTAAGCAGGTAAACATTGCTTGCATTTTCTTCTTCCTTAATTTCAAAGCCAAGCACATCACGATAAAACCGCACCATAGCAGGCATATCCTCTACAAAAATCCCGAACCCGTCTAATTTCATAAATTTTCTCCTTATTATCTTTTAACAGGATGCCGCAATACAGTTTTCATCTTTTCAATGTCAACCTTTCGTGGGTCAGATAAATAAATTTCATGGTGACGGCGAGTGTCAGATAAATCGCTTTGCAAGCCATTCTCGGCCATAAATGCTTTCATTCTTCCAAGAGTTTCAGGCTCGCTATCAAAGCTGCCTATATGCATGCACTGCACACAAAGCCCCTCCCTAAAGGCTGAAAGCCTTGCCTTGCTTAGGTCAAGCTGCGGCTTTTTCTTTGCTGTAATTTCGCAGGCAGAGTTGAATGCTTCATTAGTTACAAACTCCGGCTGGCGAATCATTGAAGTCCAGTAGAATTTTGATTTGCTGCTATAATCAAATTCAGCTTGGTTTGCAAGCCACCAAAGCCCTTCAAGCGGCGGCACGACATATTCAAAATAATCCTGCGGTGCATTGCCGCTTTTTTGCATCATTTTAATCGCATAAGACAAAGCATAGAGAGTTTTTACGGCAGCCTGATATTCGCCATCTTTATCATTAGGGTCGCCGCTGCCGTCTATCATAATAAACTTCATTTCTGGCACATCTATCATAGACGGCGTCTGCTTTGGCTGGTACAGCTCCTTAAACTTCTTTTTATAATCTAACTTTTCCATTTGTACTCCCTCCTATCTGTACCCTGAACATATCACGCATAACTTGACAACAGCATGTCATATTAAAGAATCTGCTCGGACGCGTAAAAGGATTAGGCTTGTTTCATCACGCATCTACTATCATCTTAAAACAACATTACGAAGGCATTGTGGAAATATCTAAATTCATGATATATAATACCGCCAAACAGGGAGTTAAGGAAGGTGCATCATGAAGAAAACATTATCTTTACTCTTATGCGCCATTATGGCATTTAGTTTTACTGCCTGCGGAGGCAGCATAAGCAATGTAAAAATATTGGAATGGAAGTCGCAGGTCTATTCAAAAGAGGAAATAGAGTCTGCCATTAAAGTTGCAGCCGAATATTTTAAAAAAGGATTTTTCGGCTGTACGCTTACCTCAATAACATACGCCGGGGATGAAAAGATAAGCGACTATATAGATTGGGCTGTTCGCAATGATGCAGATGATGTAATAGTTCTTATTTCATCCTTCGATGTTGGCAGAAAAGGCGGAGATGGCTCTTTAAACCCTAACAGCACATATGACGGCTGGATGTGGATTTTAGTAAGAACAAAAGGCGGAAACTGGCGCCATGTTGACCACGGATATTAAAAGAGAAATCCAAATTTACTAAGCAAGCCGAACGCACTAAAAGAATAGGCTGCGCTTTATAAAAAACATCAATCGTCAGGCTTAACTAACCCCTGCCTTTTTTATGCGGCTTTCCACTATCTTCAAGCTCAAGCTCTATATTGCGCGAGACCATATCAACTGCGCTAACGCGCACATAAACTTCATCACCAAGCCTATAGCTTTTTCCGCTGTTTCTCCCGACCATACGGTAGTTCTTCTCGTCATGGACATAGTAGTCGTCATCAAGTGTGCTTGCGCGCACCAGTCCTTCTGCCGTATTGTCGAGCTCTGCGAAAAAACCGAAGGACACTACCCCGGAAATTATGCCTGCAAAGCTTTCGCCTATGCGCTCCTTCATGTATTCGCATTTTTTAAGTTCTTCAACTGCGCGCTCAGCCTCCATAGCAGTCCGCTCGCTCTTGCTCGTGCTTTGCGCAATTGCGCTTAAGCGCTCGTTAAGCTTTGCAGTTTGCTTTTCGTTCAGGCCGCCGTGGAGCATGAGCTTTATTATGCGATGGCAGAACAAATCCGGGTAGCGCCGTATAGGCGCAGTAAAGTGGCAGTAGCGCGTATAGGCTAAGCCGAAGTGGCCGAGGCATTTTTCGCTGTAACGCGCTTTTTGCATTGCGCGCAGTACGACCTTGTTAATAATATTTTCTTCTTTTGTGTCTTTTGCAGCGTAAAGCACCTTTTGTATGTTGCGCGGCTGCACATCTTTAAGGTTTCTAATGCTGTAGCCGAGCGTTTGAAGGAAGGTGTTAAGCTCTAAGAGCTTTTCACTTTCAGGCTGTTCGTGCACCCTGTATAAAAAGGGGCTCTTAAGGTCGTACATGTGCTCAGCTACAGTTTCGTTTGCAAGGAGCATACACTCTTCAATGATACTCTCCGAAACGCCTCGGTCAGCTCTTTTTAGCGAAGTCGGTCTGCCTGTTTCATCAAGCTCAAGGTCTGCCTCTGCTATGTCAAAGTCAATGCTGCCGCGCTTATGCCGCCGCTCCTTAAGCTTGGCTGCAAGCTGCTCAAGCTCGCTTAATACAGGCACAAGGTCAGCGTATTTTTGCCTTTGCGCTTCATCGCCTGCAAGAAGCGCGCTTACATCCCCATAAACAAGCCTGTATTTTGAGCAAATTAAAGTTTCAGAAAGCCTGTGGCGGAGCACTCTTGCGTTTGAGTCTATTTCCATAAAGCATGAGAGCGCAAGCCTGTCCTCACCAGGGTTTAATGAGCAAATGCCGTTTGAAAGCTCCTCAGGCAGCATTGGGATTACTCTGTCAGCTAAATAAACGCTTGTGCCGCGAAGGAGAGCATCTTTGTCTAAGCCGCCCCCTTCTTTAACATAATGCGCCACATCAGCAATATGCACCCCCAAATAAAGGTTGCCGTTTTCAAGCCGTTCAAGGCTCAGGGCGTCGTCGAAATCCTTTGCGTCCGGCCCGTCAATTGTAAAGACGAGCTTTTCCAAAAGGTTCTCGCGCGTAATGCGCTCATCGTTTTGCACTTGCTGTGCAGTTAGCTTGGCGCCTTTTTGCGCTGCTTTTGAAAACGCCTCGGGGAGCTCGTATTGGCGTATTATTGAAAGCACATCAGTGCCAGCTGTATGCTTGTTCCCGAGGATTTCGCATACCTGCCCAAGCATCGGGCGTCGTCCGTCAGGGTAGTCAATGATTTTTGCAACGACCTTGTCGCCTGCTTTCGCCTTTTTCGTCTTGTCGCGCGGTATAAGCATATCCACAGGTATGCGGCCATCATCAGGCACAACATAGCCGCCTGCAGAGTCGTCATGTTCAAAAGTGCCTACAAGCCTTGTAAGCGCACGCTTTGCAATGAACATAACGCACGCCTCCGGGGAGCCGTTTCTGCTAAGCTGCGCAGTATAGCGCACATAGACCTCATCGTTGTGCATTGCGCCGTGCATTGCTTCTACAGGCACAAACGCGTCCCTGCTGCCGTCCTTTGGCAAAAAGAAGCCAAACCCAGCTGCATGCCCTTGAATCCTTCCAAACACGAGACCGAGATGCTCAGGCAGCGCAAGCCTCCGCTTGCGTGTAAGAAGAATTTTATGTTCGTTTAGCAATTCTGTTATTGCTGGTTTTGCATCTTCGCCTTTTTCAAGGCTGTTTATAAGCTGCTCTAAAGTAAGCGGTTTGCCGCTGGCTTTTAGCGCAGCGATAATTTTTTCATGCATGTTTTGTTTACCTTTCGTAATATTTACCAGTATATCCACTGATGCAGTTAAATTCACAGGTTTATTATTATCAAGCAAAAAAAAGGCATGCCCATGCACGCCTTAATTATACCGTTGAGTTTAGCTTATGCCGGCAGAGCCACCATAACAAGCGCAAGCACGCCCATAACAATTGCGAGTACTACCGTAATCTTCTGGAGCTTCGCCTCTTTTGTAACTGCCTTGCCCTTTAAGGAGAGCGAAGATGTTTCTCCGCCAAAGGCTGCGCCAAGCCCGCCTTCTTTGCTCTTTTGCATTAAGACTACAACAATCAGCACAATAGAGACAACAAGCAGGATAACGGTAAGTAGCTTGCGGATTGTATCCATATAATACATACCTCCACTAAAGACTGCGAAACCAATTCTACCATGCCTTTTAGCTTAACGCAAGCGTTTCTTGCCCCTTACTCACATATAATAAGGGATTTGCCGCTCATTTGCGAAGGTATTGGCAGATTTATAAGCTCGAGCAAAGTAGGCGCAAGGTCGCTCAGCCTGCCATCTGCGCTTAAGCTGCAGTTTATTCGCTCAGGGTCGACTAAAATACAGGGAACGCGGTTTGTGCTGTGAGCAGTAAAAGGGCCGCCTGTAAGAGGGTCGAGCATTTTCTCCGCGTTTCCGTGGTCAGCTGTTATTATTGCGCGCCCCCCGCATGAAAGGACAGCCTGGACTACTCTGCCAACACACGCATCAACAGCATGAACAGCTGCTTGCGCTGCTTCCATAACTCCCGTATGCCCAACCATGTCAGCATTAGCAAAATTCAAAATCATAACATCATAAAGCCCGCTTTTAATTCTTTTAACTGCCTCATCTGCAACTTCATAAGCGCTCATTTCAGGCTTTAAATCGTATGTCGCAACTTTCGGCGAGGGAATAAGGCATCTGTCCTCGCCTGTGCTCGGCGTCTCAACGCCTCCGTTGAAAAAAAACGTGACATGCGCGTATTTTTCGGTTTCTGCTATGCGAAGCTGGGTCATTCCGTTTGCAGAAAGATATTCGCCAAGAGTGTTATCAAGCGGCACAGGTAAAAACGCAACTTTAAGATAGGGCATAAACTCTTTGTCATATTGAGTCAAAGAAACATAAAATAGGGGGAAACAGCCATTTCTTCGAACGAACCCGCCATAGTCTTTATAAATAAGCGCTGCTGTAAGCTGCCTTGCGCGGTCAGGCCTGAAGTTGAAAAAAATAATGCTGTCATCAGGCTTAATCGTTGATAGCGGTCTGCCTGCTTTAAAAATTACGCCTGGCACAACGAACTCATCGCTTACGCTGTTTTGATAAGAGGCGTCAATAAGCTTAGCTGCGCTTTCAGCCTGTACGCCTTCGCCGTATACAAGCGCAGCATAAGCCTTTTCTGTGCGCTCATAGCGGCTGTCCCTATCCATTGCATAATAGCGCCCCATAACTGTTGCTATTTTGCCGCAGCCAATTTTTGCGCACTCTGCTTCTACTTCTTCAAGGAAGCCCTTTCCGCTGTGCGGCGGCACATCGCGGCCATCCATAAAGCAGTGAATAAAGACATTCTCAAGCCCATGCGACAGAGCAAGCCGCAAAAGCGCGTACAGGTGTTCAAGGTGGCTGTGAACGCCGCCGTTTGAGCAAAGCCCCATAAGGTGCAGCGCAGTGCCCTTATTTTTGCAGTTAAGCATAGCATTATTTAAGGCGGGGTTTTTGAAGAACTCCCCGTCTGCAATTGCTTTGCTTATTCGCGTAAGCTCCTGATAAACTATGCGGCCTGCGCCTATGTTTAAATGGCCTACTTCAGAGTTGCCCATCTGCCCGTTGGGAAGCCCTACGTCAAGGCCGCTTGCTCCAAGAGTAGTCGCAGGGTATTTATGGCTTAAAGCTGTGATGTTGCGGCTGCCGTCTGCTAAAATTGCATTGCCTGCAGTTTCGCTGCTGCAGCCGTAGCCGTCGAGTATAATCAACGCTGTAACAGGCTTCATTTTTACCTCAGCTTAAAAGTTTATTACAGCAGCAAAATCCTCTGCAAGAAGGCTTGCTCCGCCAATAAGACCTCCGTCAAGTTCATCCATTGCCATAAGCGCAGAGGCGTTTTTGGGGTTCATGCTTCCGCCATAAAGAATGCGTACTTTTGAAGCTGTTTCTTCACCATAAAGACCCCTGACTGCCCCGCGCACAACGCCAATTGTTTCGTTCGCCTGCTCGCTTGAGGCAGTTCTGCCTGTACCGATTGCCCAAATCGGCTCATAGGCTATAACGAGCTTCTCAACCTCAGCTTGGCTTATTGAAGAAAGCGCATTAACAGTCTGGCGCGAAACAAAGGCATCAGTCTCGCCTGCTTCGCGCTGGCTAAGGCTCTCACCAACGCAGATAATCGGGATTATACCTGCCTTAAGCGCTGCCTTTGCGCGGCTGTTTACGGTTCCGTCAGTTTCGCCAAAGTACTGCCTGCGCTCGCTGTGACCTATTATTGCGTAGCTTACGCCAAGCGCTTTAAGCATTTCTGCTGAAACTTCGCCTGTAAAGGCGCCCTTTTGCTCCCAATGCACATTTTGCGCGCCAAGCTTTATATTTGTGTGCTCAAGCGCGTTATTAACATCAAAAAGCGCTGTAAAGGGCGGGCATAAAACTACCTCGCATTTTGCGTCTTTTACAAGCGGCACAAGCGCCTTTACAAGCGCAGCGCCCTGCGCTCCGGTCATGTTCATTTTCCAGTTGCCGGCTATAATCGGTGTTCGCATAATCAGACCTCCGTCTTAAACTTTATTGTTCAGCGCCTCAACCCCTGGGAGCACCTTACCTTCAAGGAACTCAAGCGACGCGCCGCCGCCTGTTGAGATATGGCTCATTTTATCAGCCAAACCGAACTTTTTAACTGCAGCGGCAGAGTCGCCGCCGCCTATTATTGTGGTTGCGCAGGAGTCTGCGCACGCTTGCGCTATTGCCCTTGTGCCTGCCCCAAAGCGTTCGAACTCAAAAACCCCCATGGGTCCGTTCCAAATTACGGTTTTAGCCCGAGCTATTTCAGCTTTGAAAAGCTCCCTTGTTTTAGGGCCTATGTCCATGCCCATAAAGCCTTTTGGGATTGCATCAAAAGCAACTGTTTTGCTATTTGCAGTTGCCGAAAACTCGTCTGCAACAACTATATCTTCCGGAAGGAGCAGCTTTATGCCCTTTTGCTTTGCAGCTTGAAGGAGCTCCTTTGCAAGATCGAGGCTTGCTTCATCAAGTAAAGATGTGCCTATTTCAAACCCCTGCGCTTTGAAGAATGTAAATGCCATCCCTCCGCCAAGAATAAGGGTGTCGCATTTGTTTATGAGGTTCCGGATAACGCCTATTTTGTCGGCCACTTTCGCGCCGCCAAGAATTGCGACAAAAGGCCGGGCTGGCTGTTCAAGCGCAGCGCCCATATAAGCAAGCTCTTTGCCAATAAGAAAGCCTGCAACAGAGGGCAGATATTCTGTTACACCAACAGTTGAAGCATGGGCTCTGTGTACTGTGCCAAATGCGTCGGATACGAAAACATCAGCAAGAGAGGCAAGGCGCTTTGCAAATTCAGGGTCATTGCTTGTTTCTTCTTTGTAAAAGCGAACGTTTTCAAGGAGCACAACTTCGCCTGGCATCATATTTGTTATTGCTTCTTGGCTGCTTTGACCGATTGTATCTTCGGCAAAGTCGACCTTAACTCCTGATAAAAGCTCGCTAAGCCTTTTTGCAACAGGCTTAAGCGAAAACTGTATATCCGCCTTGCTTTTTGGCCTTCCGAGGTGAGAAACGAGGATAACCTTTGCGCCCTCATCGATAAGGTATTTTATTGTGGGCAGAGCCGCAGTTATTCGCGTATCGTCCGCAACTTCGCCCTGTTCGTTTAAGGGAACGTTAAAGTCAACGCGCACGAGCACTGCCTTGTTTTTTACATTAATGTCGCTTATAGTCTGTTTTTGCATATTCGGCCTCCAGCGCTGATAAATGCCTGTTATATCTAAGCCGCCCAACCTTTAAGGCGCGGCAGTTGGGTTACGGTGATATTTTAACATATCCGGCTGTAAACGCAAAGATATCTTTAAAAAGCGGCAATTAGAAATCCATGCTTTACTAAAGTCCAGGCAAAGCTCTGCTTATATCATACAATCAGGTCGAAATCCCTCTGCGGGTATACGGCGTCTATAGGACCCCCGCCTAAACATTCTTCACCCGAATAAAAAACAACCCATTGCCCGCAGGTTACCGCGCGCTGTGGCTTGCAAAAATGCACATAAGCGCCGCTGTTTTTAAGCTCCACTTCCACCTGCTGGTCGTCCTGGCGGTAGCGAAACTTTGCTGTGCACGAAAAGCGCTTTGCTTTTGGGGGGTTAAACCAGTTTACGCATGTTGAGCTAAGCCCTGTGCTGTAAAGCTCAGCCTGCTCGCCCTGCTGCACAATGAGCAGGTTCTTTTTTAATGCTTTGCCTATTACAAACCAGCTCTCGCCTGTCCCGCCTTTTGTACCGCCTATGCCAAGCCCCTTGCGCTGGCCTATCGTATAGTACATGAGCCCATCATGCCTGCCTACGCGCCTGCCGTTTATATCAACGATATCCCCAGGACTTTTAGGCAGAAACTGCATAAGAAACTGCTTAAAATCCCGCTCTCCAATAAAGCAGATTCCCGTACTGTCCTTCCTCTTTGCATTCGGGAGTCCAAAATCCTCTGCAAAGCGCCTTACTTGCGCTTTTGTAAGCCCGCCAACAGGGAAAAGCACATTTTTTAGCTGGCTCTGTTTTAAGCCTGCTAAAAAGTATGACTGGTCCTTTTTTGGGTCAGCCCCGCGCAAAAGCTTAAGGCAGGCATTGCTCTTATAAAGCTGTGCATAATGACCTGTGGCTATATAGTCTGCGCCCATTGCAGAGCAAAACTCGAGAAATGCAGAAAACTTAATTTCTGTATTGCAGAGAATGTCCGGATTAGGCGTGCGGCCCTTGCTATGTTCATCAAGGAAGTATGAAAACACGCGTTCTTTGTATTCTTTTGCGAAGTTTACCGTATAATAGGGGATGCCTAAATGGTCTGCACATGCACGCATTGCGTCATAATCTGCTGCTGCTGTGCAAACGCCGTCAGCTTCTTCTTCCCAGTTTTTCATGAATACGCCGAGCACCTCATACTCCTCCTGCTTAAGCAAAAGTGCGGCAACAGCAGAATCAACCCCGCCTGAGAGCCCGACTATTACCCTGCCTGCCATGCTTATAGCACTGCTACGGATTTAAGCTCATAGCCCGCATCCTCAATAGCAGCCTTCAGCTCGCTCTCGCTGCCCTCAAATGAAATATCTGCGCTTCCAAGCTGCACATTGTTTATGTCAGCGCCAAGTTCACTAAGCGCGTTTTCAACTGCCCTTATGCAGTGGCTGCAGCCCATGCCTTCGATTTCAAGCCTGTAATGGCTCATAATGCCCTCCTGTGAAGTGATTTTAGTAAAAGTATACCACGCATATAAAAAAACATGAATATGATTATGAAAAGGGGCTCTTTCTTCAATGTAACAAAAAAAGCCTTGTTTGCGTACAATATAACATCGACGTCGATACGTCGCCAATTGCTCAAAACAAGGAGGCTTAATGTATGAGCTGTTTCAATTGCAATACAGGCGATAACTGGTGGATCATTATTCTGCTTGTAATACTCTGCTGCTGCGATAATGATAGTGGTATTCTCAGGTGCCTGCGTGACCTCGTATGTGGGGATAACTTAATTTGGATAATTGCGCTGTTGCTCCTTTGCAACACCAATGCCTGCGATGACCGCCGTATGGGGCCCGTAAATCCGTGCGGCTGCTGCAACTAACTGCTAACCTCTAAAATTGCTGTGCGGCGCCATTTGGCGCCGCATTTGTTAGGGTTTATTTCTTTTTCTGCGCTTCGCCAAGCCTTTTAAAGAAGGGGAAGCTCATAGGCCATAATATCCCGCCTGCTGCTGTTATAATAAAATAGCGTACTCCGCTCTCAAGTCCGCCTGCGCCAAAAAGCGCAATAAGCGGCGCTTTAAGCAAAAGGCGCAAAGCAAGAATAAGCCCAAGCCCGAATATTGCTTTAAGCGCCTGCACCCACCACTTTGCTTCAACAGAGAAGTTCAAATAGCGCGTATCTGCCCACCATGAAAGTACAAGCGCAAGCATTGCACCCACAATTGTAAACATGCTCT
>ERZ795049.6437-NODE-6437-length-10290-cov-4.123107_pt1 | contig 10290 bp, 7 predicted proteins | sample MGYA00375133_ERZ795049 | MGnify/ENA primary metagenome ERZ795049 (study PRJEB30178, sample SAMN05720147) | activated sludge metagenome | isolation source: anaerobic digester from wastewater treatment plant | place: Japan | collected 2015-04-20 ...
TTCTACGAAGGAACCAGCGCGACGGTGTCGGGCGGGCAGTATCCGCTCGCGCGCTACATGTTCATCCGCCTCGAGGCCGACGAGAAGCACCTGACGCCGGCTGTCAGGGAGTTCTTCCGCTTCATCCTCAGCCGCGACGGGCAGGAGCCCGTCCGTTACTCGGGGTACTTCCCGCTCTCGAACCGGGAAGTACAGGAAGAACTGCGCAAACTGCGCTGACCGCCGCCCCGGCAGGCCGCGTGCCAGCCCGTGGCACCGGCCTAGCCGGGAGGCCGACGCCGGGTGCGGCGCCCCGCGGCTTCGGCAACGACGCTGCCGAAGGCGGTCACGAGCAGCCACGAGGGGCTATGGCGAGGATAGCCCCTTCCCGTTTCATCCTGGAGGGTGACGGCCGACGCCCGTCACCCGCGCGCTCATCCTCCGAGCAGCGCCCTTGCGGCGTCGGCCTGTCCGGCGCGGAGCGGCAGAAACCGTGCGTGCTCCAGAATGACCTGTTGGCCTTCACGGCTCAGGACGAACCGGAGGAATTCCTCGATCGCCGGATTCAGGGGCTTGCCAGGGGCCTTGTTGGTATTGAAGTACACCAGGCGGGTCAGAGGATAGTCGGCCCGCGCGACGTTGTCGTACGTCGGTGCACGCGGGGCCTCCCCCTCCCGCACAATCAAAGGCAGCACGCGGACGGCCTGATCGATGAACGCGACGCCGCCGTAGCCGACGGCGTACCGATCAGCGGCCACGCGGGCGGCCAGGCCGAACACCAGCTTCTCGAAGTTGATGTCCTCCCGCCATTCACCCCGCCGCTCTCCGACGCTCAGGACGCGCTGACGCACGAACTCTTCGATGCCGTTCCAGGGCCTGACGCCGTACAGCCTGATTGGCTTGTCCGCCCAGTCCCCAGTCAGCCCGAGCTGCCCCCAGGTGGTGATTGCCTGGCCGCCTCGGTGCCGGGTGGAGGAGAACATCGCATCCAGCTGCGTGAGGCTGAGCGCAGTGATCGGATTGTCCGGATGCACGAAGACAGCGATGGCGTCGAGGGCTCCGTAATGCCGGTAAGAACCACCCGACACCGGAACGCTGAGCGGATCGTAGCCGAAGTGCGCCCGGAAGTCCCTGATGTCGTCGGGCCTCAGCTCCCTCGACACGAAGACGAAATCCAGGTTCTCTTTGGCGAGCTCGACGGCTCCGGCGCTGCCGGCGTACGGAGGCGAGATCGTGAGCGTGACATCAGGCTGATACTGCCGGAACTTCTCGAACCACTGTCGAACCAGCCCGGTCAATACGTCGGAGCACCCGCCCCTGAACGTGCCGTTCAGCCTGCCCGGACGCGGTGCGTACGACGGGAGCGCGGGGTCGATGGTCGGCTGAAGCAACTCGGGCGGCGGCAACGTGCGACCGTGCTGTCGGCCTGCCGCGACTTCCTCCGGTGTCTGGGGGACGTTGGGCTCCAGTGCGGGGACGACCCACTCGACGGCGGGCCGCCCGGTCTGGGCGTTGCCGGGCGTTGAAGGGCACAGAAGCAGACCTGCCACGAGTGCGCCGGTAACCAGGGATTTCATGGACGGGCGGCTCCTTTCGGTGAGGCTTCGCATGCACGCCTTTATGGCACAATCAGCCGCCCGCACAACCTGAAGTTATTCTGAATTCCGGCAGGGGCCGGCGTCCAGGCGGCGGCGAGGATCACGCCTGGAGGACGGGCCGACAGGCCCGGGAGGCGCGTGCTCCCAGGCGGCCCCTGTCTCGGGGCCCCCGCAGCCTCCGGCCGGCTGCCGCGGGACGCGGCGCGAGTTAACGCGACTTCAGGAAGAGTTCAGTTGTGGCCGCTCGGCTGGCGGACTACATATTCCCTGGTGAGTCCCGTCCCCGGGGCGGCTGCCGCATGCAGCAGGCAGCCCGAGAAGGCCGGCGCGCCTCACTGGAGCGATATGCTTAGCCTCGCTGGATTCATCATCATCGTGATCGTCCTGGTGGCGCTGCTGAGCGGCCGGGTCTCTCCGATAGTGCCGCTCGTCATCGTCCCGATCGCCGGCGCGCTCGCCGCCGGCTTCAGCCCCGCGCAGGTCGCAGGCTACACAAACGAGGGCCTCCATGCCGTCATGAGTGTGGCCACCATGTTCATCTTCGCGGTCCTGTTCTTCAGCCTGATGAACGACGCGGGGCTCTTTGACCCGCTGGTCAAGAAGCTGGTGGGGATCACGAAGGGCAACGTCGTGTGGGTGTGCGTGGCGACGGTGCTCCTCGGGGCCGTCGGCCACCTTGACGGCGTGGGTGCGACGACGTTCCTGATCCTGATCCCGCCGCTGCTCCCCGTGTACAAGCGGCTGCGCATGGATCCCTACCTGCTTCTGTTGCTCGGCAGCACCGCCGCGGCCGTGATGAACATGGTGCCGTGGGGCGGGCCCGTCGGCCGGGCCGCCGTGGTCCTGACGAAGGACCCGACCGCGCTCTGGCGACCGCTGATCCCGCTGCAGCTGATTGGGCTGGCGCTGCTGTGTGTCATGGCCGTCATACTCGGCATGCGCGAGCGGCGGCGGATCGCCCGCAGGCAGGCGGCTGAGGCGTCGGGCCCAGACGAGGCGGTCGGCATGCCGCCCTCGGCAGGTGCCAGCCAGACGGCGGCGCCAGATCACGCGCTCCCCCTGCCGGCCCAGTCCGCGACGCAGCCCGCGGCTGCCGGCCACGGCTCCACCGCGCCCACCCAGTCGGAGGCGGAGCAGAACCTCCGGCCCAGGCTGCTCCGGTTGAACGCCCTCATCGCGGCCGCCACGATTGGGATTCTCGTGTGGGGCCTCGTCCCGCCGGAGTTCGTCTTCATGGTTGCCGCCTGTGTCGCGCTGCAGGTCAACTATCCGGGCGCAAAGGCGCAGCTCGCCCGCATCAAGGCGCACGCCAACAGCGCCCTCCTGATGGGAGTCATCATCCTGGCGGCGGGTTCGTTCCTGGGGATCATGAGCGGGACTGGAATGATGAAGGCCATGGCCACCGACGGAGTGGCTCTGCTGCCGGGTCCGGTCACGAGGTACCTCCACATCATCATCGGCGTGCTCGGAATCCCACTCGAGCTGGTGCTCAACACCGACGCCTTCTTCTTCGCGCTGATGCCGGTCAGCCTGGAAATGGTTCAGGCGTTCGGCGTGGATCGTCTGTCGGCGGCCTATCCGATGATGATCGGCAAGATCACCGGAACGTTCGTGTGCCCGCTCGCCCCCGCGGTCTGGCTGGCGCTGGGCCTTGCCAACCTCGAGATGGGCAAGCACCTCCGGTACTCGTTTTTCTGGGTGTGGGGATTCAGCCTGGTTCTGCTGGTCATAGCCTGGTTGTTCGGGATCTACACGATTTGAACCGGCAGCCTCGGCCACTGAAGGCCGAGGCTGGAGCGTCGCGCCGGCCCATCGGCGGTGTCACGGGCATGGAGCGTCGGCGGCGTCGAGACATGGAGGAATGATGTCACTGGTCTGGCCTCTCATCGCGTGCATCCTGGCTGGGTTCGCCGGCCCCGGCGACCCGCCCCCGGGTCCGCTCTACGTGCTCGAACGGTCCGCCACGCTGTCGAGCACCAATACAGACTGGGACTACATCAAGTTCCAGCAGGGAACCTCGCGCCTGTTCATGGCGCGCCGGAAGGACGGGCTGACCGTGTTCGACGTCGACAAGAACGTGCCGATCGCGACAGTCGCCAATTCGACCGGCGCCAACGGACCGCTGCTTCTGCCGCAGTTCAACCGTGGATACGCGGCGATGACCGACGGATCGCTCCTGAGCTTCAACCTGGAGACCCTTCAGGTCATTGACAGGGTGAAGCTCGATCCAGGAGGGCTCAACGGCGTCGTATACGACCCGGCGACCATGCGAGTGCACGCCGTCGTTGGCAGCCGGCCGGCTCCCCCCTCGACTTGGTACACGCTGGACGCGGCAACCGGCAAGGTGCTCGGAACGAGGGCGTTTCCATTCAGGAAGATGGACGATCCGGCGCCCGACGGCAAAGGGCGCATCTTCGCCCCGGCGCGCTACGATCGGATCATTCTGACGCTGAACTCGCGTACGCTGGAGGAGACGGCGCGATGGAACGTCGACTGCGAGCAGGTCGTCGCGGTCGAGTACCAGGAGCGGACCAACCGCGTTCTGGTCGGCTGCCGCGGCGACAAGCCGGTGTTCCTTGCCCTCGATCCCGCCGACGGCCGCGAGGTGGCCCGCATCCCGATCGGCAAGGGAATCGACGGCATGGCCGTCGACGAGACCCGCCATCGCATCGTCACCTGCAACGGCGCCGATTCCTCGATGACCGTCATCCGGCAGAACGGACCCGACTCCTACCAGCTGCTCGGCAACATCCAGACGCGGCCCCAGGCCCGCGTGATGCAGCTCGACGAGCACACGGGTCGTCTGTTCACGGTCACGGCTGACGCGACGTTCCCAGCCCCCGGCTCCGACGGCGCGGCCGTGCCGCCTGTCTTCCACCCGAACTCGTTCACGGTTCTGACGTACCGGCCGCAGTAGTCACGGCTGGCAGCGCGGCGCCGCCTGCCCGGACCGCCCGCCATCGAGTGGCCGCACTGCGCCATCGATGGGGGCGGTCCCCGCGAAGCGGCCCGGCTATTCCGCGGCCCACCCCGGCGGAAGACGACGCACCCCCGGTGCGCGCCGCCAGCAGGCGCTGAAGGCGCCGCAGGGAACCCTCGAAAGCGGGAAGCCAGCCGGGCGAACGGGCAGCCCCGCCGGGTGCGGCGAGGACCTGCGCTACCCGGCGACGCGGGCTGCGACCGCCGTCGCGACGACGGGGGCGTCAACGGCGGGCAGCACGACGCGGAACGTGCTGCCCACGCCCTCTTCGCTCTCGACGGTCAGGCGGCCGCCGTTGGCCTGCACGGCCCACTGGGCGATCGAAAGGCCCAGGCCCGAGCCGCCGAGCGGGCGATTGCGGGCACTGTTCACGGTGAAGAAGCGATCGAAGATCCGCGCGACGTCTTCAGCAGAGATGCCCGGTCCCTGATCGGCCACTTCCACGACGGCGTCGCGTCCGGACCTGGCGACGACAACGCGGACAACCGTTCGAGGAGGGCTGTACTTGACCGCGTTGTCCAGCAGGTTGATGAACACCTCGCGCAACGTGACCCGATCGGCCATGACGAACGCCTGCGTCCGCGGCACGAGCGTGACCGTCACGTCCTTCTCCTCGGCCAGGACGTCGAGGAGATCGCAGACCTCTTGGCAGAGCTGGCCAAGCTCCAGCCGCTCGAAGGCGAGTTTCGTCTGTCCCGCGTCGGCGCGGGAGAGGGTGAGCAGGCTCTGAACAACCTGCGAGAGCCGGTCGGCTTCCTCGAGAAGGCTGCCGATGATCTCCCTGTACTCGCCCGGCAGGCGCTCTCCTTGAAGTCCCACCTCGCCCACGCTGCGCATGATCGTGAGCGGCGTGCGGAGCTCGTGCGACGCGTCTGCCGTGAATCGCCGCAGCCTCTGGAACGCCTGCTCGAGCCTCGACAGCGTGTCGTTGAAGATCCTCGCGAGACGTCCGAGCTCGTCGTCCGGGTTCCCGACGGGAAGACGGTGGCCCAGGTTCTCCGCCGTGATGAGCTGCGCGCGCTCAGCCATCGTGACGAGAGGGGCCAGCGCGGGCTTGGTCACGGCGTACCCGGCGAGGCCAGCGAGCAGCGCGGCCACGGGGAGCGCAATCAGGAGGACCTGGAGGTACTCGCTCAGTTCGTGCTCCAGACCCTCCTCGGATCGCACGACTCGAATGATGACCGGCGTGTCCAGGACGACCAGGGGCCGGCTGAGCACGCGCACGCTGGCGCCGTCCGGGAAGTCCACCGACAGAGGCCCAACCGGGATTCCGGCAGGCGCCGAGGGCAGATACCGGACGAGCCTGGGATCCTCGGGGTTGCCGTACAGCAACTGGCCCTCGGGGCTCCAGATCTCCAGCCAGCGCCAGGTCTGTGGAGCGTCGTCTGGCGGCCGTGGCACCGGCGGCATCGGCTCGAAACGCAGGCGGCCGCCGCTGCGTTCGGCGTTCTCCATCATCTCCTCGCCGACGTGGAAGTCCGATTCGAGCTGTCGATCGAGCTCCCGGTAGAGCGCCTGCCGGAGCAGGCCGAGCACGCCGAAGGCATAGATGGTGAGAAGGCACACGAAGGTCAGCGCGAACACGACGGCGAGGCGGGCCCGGATGCTCGTTGCCTTCCGCCTCATTGAGCGCCGCCTTCCTTCACCACGAACCCGACACCCCGCACGGTATGCAGCAGCTTGACCGCGAATCCCTGGTCGACCTTCTTTCGCAGGTGCGTAATGTGGACGTCGATGACGTTGTCGAGCGGCGTGCCTCGAAACGGCTCCTTCCAAACATCCCGCGCGAGCATCTCGCGCGAGACGATCACGCCCTTGTGACGCACCAGGTATTCAAGCAGCTCGAACTCGCGGGCGGTCAGCGCCAGCTTCTCGCCGCCGCGGGTCACCTCCCGGGTCACGGGGTCCACTTCCAGGTCCGCCGCCTTGAGGCTCGCGGTCTTGTCGGGCCGGGTCCGCCGCAGCAGGGCCCGGACGCGCGCGAGAAGCTCGGAGAGCGCGAACGGCTTCACGAGGTAGTCGTCCGCGCCGGCATCGAGGCCGGCAACGCGATCCTCGAGCGCGTCGCGAGCCGTCAGGATGAGCACCGGCGTGTCGATGCCGCGCTGGCGCATGCCGGTGAGGATCTCGAAGCCCGACCGCCCGGGCAGCATCCAGTCGAGCACGACCAGATCGAACGGCTGCGTGCTGACCAGGAAGAAGCCGTCTTCGCCCGTGGTCGCCACCGCCACTTCGTAATCATCGCCCTCCATGCCTTCCCGCAGGGCCCCGGCGACCTTCGGTTCGTCCTCGACGATCAGTATCCGCATGCATCCACCCGCGTCTTCACCCTACTCCGATCGCCCTCAGCATAGCCACAGGAGTCTCGATTCACAATGCTCCGGAATGGATTCAGCCTCCGCGCCCGGAATTCTTAACCGGGATTCAGAGAGACTTCAGTCGGCGCAGCCGGCGCGCTGTGCCATAAAAGGGGGCGCGCCTGCTGTCGCGCAGGCAGTCGGACCGGCAACTGCCGGAGCTTCTGGAAGGAGAGAACCGATGCAGCGCAAGCTTCCGCTCGTCATCGCCGTGTGCCTCCTGGCCACCGGGCGCGGCAGCTCGCAGGTGGCGCCGGGCGCGCCGGGCGGCGAGCTGCCTCCCTACGCGCCGAGGCAGGCGGTCACCGGCACGATCAGGATCCACGGCTCGGGATTCGCCGGCCTGATCAAGGCCTGGGAGGCGGGCTTCCAGGCCATCCACCCTGGCGTCCGCTTCGAGGACAAGCTGCCGACGAGCGATGCCGCTTTCCCTGCACTTGTCACCGGGGTCGCTGACCTGGCTCCAGACGGCGCGGAGCCGATTATCACCGAGACGCTCTCGTTTTACGAGGTGTACGGATACCACGCCACCCAGATCACGGTCGCGACGGGAGCGTATGACGCTGAGGGGCGATCGAACGGTCTCATCGTCTTCGTTCACAAGGACAACCCAATCTCTCGGCTCACAATGAGGCAACTGGACGGGATCTTCGGGGCCGAGCGGAACGGCGCGCTCCGGGGCTTCAAGTGGACGATGGAAGATGGGCGGGGACCGGAAGGCAACATCCGGACGTGGGGCCAGCTCGGCCTGAGCGGCGAGTGGGCCAACAAGGCGATCCAGACATACGGGCACGCGCCTTCCGGCACCGCGAGGTTCTTCCAGTGGAAGGTCCTGCGCAACAGCGGCAAATGGAACTCCAACTACCGGGAGTACGTGGAGACCGGGAGCAAGATGATCGGCGACGACGACCGCGTGGCGCAGCGCGGGGGCCTGAAGCACATGCTGGCCAACGAGCTGGCCAACGACCGCTACGGGATCGCGTGGACGGTCCTGCCCCAGGCCCAGGGCATCGCCGGAATCAAGCCGGTGGCCCTGGCCTCCGCCGACGGGGGCGAGTACTACGAGCCCAGCGCGAAGAGCTTCCAGGATCGGACCTACCCGCTTGCCCGGAGCATCTACATCTACCTGAACCGCCCGCCGGGCCAGCCGCTCGAAGCGAAGATCGCCGAGTTCCTCCGTTACGTGCTGAGCCGGGACGGCCAGCAACTGGTGGCCAAGACAGGATACCTCCCGTTGACCGCCAGCCTCGCACACGAGCAGCTCGGGCAGCTCCAGTAGGCTCCCGGGCCGACGGGCCAGCGGCGGGTGCCGGCTGGGGCGGCGCGGCCTGTGGCCCTGTCAGCGGTCCACCAGCCGGCGCTGCTCGGCCAGAATCCGGGCGTTGAGCCGCAGATAGCCGTAGTCGGACACGACCGCTTGCCCGTGGTCGCTCAGGATGTGCTTCAGGAAGAGCCTCACCGAGGGTGCCAGGGCGACGCCCGGCCGCTGGTTGACGTACGCATAGATGCTGCGTGCCAGAGGGTAACGCCGATCGATCACGTTGACCCGCGTGGCGTGACAGTACTCGCCGTCTCCGGCCGATGCCAGCGCGATTGGCTTGAGTTCGGGACGGGCAGAGCCCAGGTTCGAGAGAGCGAGGCCGTACCGATCCGAGGCAAGGGCTGCGGCGATCCGCGCGCCGCTGGTGTCGATGCCGTCGGGCTGGGACACTTCGTCGGCGAATTCCCTCAGGTGGTCCCAGTTCATCTTGGTGCTGCCGCCGAGGACGCGTGCGCGGAAAGCCCTGCCCGTGCCGCTCTCCGCCATGGGCGCGTACAGCCTGATCGGCGCGTCCGCCCACGTGCCTGTCAACCCGAGCTGGCCCCACGTGCGTATCGCGCCGAGCGGGCCCTCGCCGTGCCCGAAAATCGCGGCCAGCTGGGCGAGGCTCAGGCGTTCGAGCGGGTTGTGGCGGTGAACGAACACGACGATCGCCGGCGACCGGCCCGCCCGATCCAGGCTGCCCGTCATCACTTGCACCGAGGCGGGCTTGTAGCGAAAGACCCATTCGAACGCCTTGGTTTCGCTGTCAGTCGCTTCGCGGCCCACGAGCGCGATGTCCGCCTGGCCGGTGTAGAGGCCGGCGAATCCGATGTCGCTCCCGGTCAGCCGCGCATCGATCCTGACGCCGGGGTGCGCCGTCTCGAAGCTCGCCGCCCACCGCCGGACCAGGTTCCGGGCCTGTGCGTGTCCCCAGACGCGGACCACGCCCGGCGGCGGCTCGTGCGAGGGCGGAGGGATCTGGGCCGCCGCGGCGTGGGCGACCGCAAGCAAGAAGAGGGCGAGCGCGAGGCCCTTCATCGAAGCTTCTCCAACTGCCGCTGGATCACCTTCGGCCCCAGGGGAAGGTACCCGCTCTCTTCGACCAGTGACCGCTGGCCCTCTCTGCTCAGGACGAACCGAAGGAACTCGCGCACCGGGGGCGCGATCGGCTGGCCGGGCGCCCGGTCGATGATGGCCGGGATGATCCGCACCAGCGGGTACTCCTGCGAGATCAAGCTCGCCGGTGTCGCCTCGACATAGGGGCCCTCGCGGGTCCAGGCCAGCGCGAGGGCCTTGACTGCGGGCGTGGCATACCGCACGTTGGAGATGGCGATGCCGTCCGGGTCCGCGGCCAGCGCGTCGAGGATCTGCTGGCCGTGATCGTACTGAGTGCCATCCGGGCGCGTGATGTGGACGAATTCCCGGATCTCGGGGTTCCAGCGGTGGCTGTCCCCGAGCACCCGCTCGCGAAAGAACAGCGCGAAGTCCACGTCCGTCTTCCAGCCGTAGGGCCGGATGGTCCTTCCGGCCCGGGCCCCCGTGACGCCGAGGTCCCCCCACACCCTGATGTTCCGCCCCGCACGGCGGTGCTCTGCCCCGAAGATCCCGTCGAGGTCCGCCAGAGACAGCCGGCTGAGCGGGTTGTCCCGGTGGACGAAGACCATGTGAGCGTAGTCGAAGAAGTTGACATCGAGGCTGCCCGTCGCGATGGAGATGTCGGTGTGCGGGTAGCCCTTCGCGCGCAGGAACATCCGGGCTGCCGCCGGGCTGATCTCCTCGCCGAGGATGGCGATGTCGCCGGCGTTCGTGCAGACGGCACCGACCGCGGATGCCGTTCCGTACATCCGGTAGTCGAAGGTCACCCCGGGCTGGACTCGGCTGAACTGCGCAATCCAGCTCGTGACGAGCTTGCGCATGAAGTCGTGCCTGAAGCTCCCGTGCCCCCAGAGCCTGACGGGCCCGTCGACCCGGCCGTGAGGCTCGTACGGCGGGAGGGCATCGACGAACCGCACGGCATCCCGTAGCGGCGGCTGGCCGGTCCGTACCGCCCTGCTGCTCACGCCGGCTGGCGCG